>Ga0115846_100038_pt1 | contig 48827 bp, 48 predicted proteins | sample InSIn5gowninarea_2_FD_83860 | JGI IMG/M metagenome (GOLD analysis project Ga0115846, IMG submission 83860) | reverse complement strand
GCTGCCAATTCCGTCAACGGACCTGTCGCCTCCATCGCTATCATCAACCGTGGCTCATGGGATAGCGAGATCAACTTGATTGGCCATGAGCAGCCAGTCGAGGTCTGCGCGTTCTCCCCTAGAATGTTCTACACCGAACCGAATACTGGACAGAGTCACGATGCACACGGCATGCCTCTCCGGTCTGTCACGGTCATTGCATGCGCCGGCCAAGATAAGACTCTTTCTGTCTGGAATACCACCCACTCTAGGCCTTTCGTGGTTACGCAGGAACTAACACTGAAGACTATTACCGATCTGGCATGGCATCCCGACGGCGAGACCGTGTTCATCAGTAGTCTGGATGGAAGCATCATGGCTGCCGTGTTCGAACCTGGAGAGCTTGGCTTTCCGGCCGCGGTGGCTAAGAACGAGGAAGCTCTTGCTAAGTTTGGTGCGGGTCGAAAAGCCGGCATTGTAGAAGGGACAGACGCTCTTTTGCTTGAGGAGAGCAGTAAGGCAGGCGAGCTCAAAGGTGTGCAGGGTAGGATGGGTGAGCTTATGGGTGATGGCGCGTCGCACTCAGCGCCGTTAACAAACGGTGCTGCTTCACATACAAACGGTACGCCTGCTCCTACCACGAACGGTATCAACGCTACACCCACGCCAGGTCCTCCACAACAAGCACCCCAGGACGTCAGGATCAATAAGCTGAAGCAGCGCGTCACAATCGGTCCAGATGGCAAGAAGCGAATTGCTCCACTTTTAGTCTCATCATCTTCCGGGCTTGCAGAGTCCAGCTTACCACAGACTCAACTTGTGCAGGGCTCAGCTCAAGGCGTTCGAAGCGATGTACCCCACAGCGTACTAGATCTCTCCAGGCCGTACGATGGCTTCCCCAAGGGTGGTTTGGCTGCACTTCTAGTCGGGAACAAGAGGAAGTAACTGCTCAGTGGAGAGTTTGCAAATGGTGTCTGTATCGTAGCTTCGAGGACAAAGTTGTTGACCTGATCGTGCGATGTGGCGTTAGGCGGAGGAGATTGAAATCGGAAGACCTTGATTGAGCGGTCGTCACTAGCTGTTGCGAAGTACTTGTTCGCAGGATCGAACGTAATGCCCTTGATGTGACTTTGGTGATGTGAAAGTGTCTTGAGCTTCTCAAAGGTATATCCTGACCATACCACAATCTTAGAGTCTAAACCAACAGATACTAGTATTGAGGAGTCGTACGACCAGCCCAGATCTTGTACATCGCTTTCGTGTCCTATCAACCTTCGCATCGCCCTCCAATTTTCCACTGGCGGCGGCTCGTTTGTACCGAAGGTTGAGCCATGTTGTGGTGGGTTTGGGTCGAGCGCGTACACGCATATTACTTTGTCGTCGGCGCCAGATGCAAGGTATTTGTTGTTTGGGGAGAAGCGAACGGAAAGTATGCTGCCAGAGTGGTTGCTGATGGCTGCTAACTGCTTCGGTTGATTGTAGCTCGGATCCGCGGAGTTAAGTATGGCTTCTACAGACCAGATTCGGACGTGTCCATCTAATGACCCTCCTCAGCATGTGTTGCGACGCGTGCAAACATTATAAGAAGCTTGGGCGCATGGTGCGATGTGAAGCTCACCTCCGGCTGCAGTGACCAATCGCTTGCCATCTGGAGATATATGACAGCTGTAGACTTCATGGTCTTTGACTTCTCCTGCGACACAAAATGGTTAGCATAGTTCCCGGAAATCCCCTCGAGTAGTTATCTTCCCATAGCCGCGTAGATGCCTCTGAGGAGACCTCTCACCTCCGTGGACTAGCCATGCAGGCTTGACGATGTGCATGTTCCCAGAGCCAGCAAGAGCGCTGGAGCACCATCGGGAGACCAGCTGAAGCGTAGAGGGTTGGATTCGGTCAGATAGTCGTGGTGCGGAAGTGTAACACTGCAGTTTCGCGTGGTCGTGAAGCTCGACGCGGGAGTTTGTGCTTGGCGTGGAAGCTCAATTCGGCCGCAAGTTGCGTCACATTCGAGGACTGCGGGTAACAAGCAACATGGCATCTGGTTTGGACGCTTTTGAGAAAGAGCTTGCAGATTCGAAAATAGAGCAGTCTCATTCTCACAGAAAGCGTAACCGCAGTCACAGTGGGGAAAGACGTCACAAGCACTCGAAGGTTAGAACCTGCATACAGCCAATGTGAGAATTTTACAAAGCACATCTGACAGGTGGACTAGGATAGCGATCACAGAAGTCACCATCACAGATCGCACAAGCGCGACGATGATGACCGCCGACGTCGCCACAAACGATCACGGCACCATCGAGGTGCAGGCAGCGATTCGGATGATGAAGAGCGTCTATCTAGGAAGAGACGCCGTGATCGCGAGCCCCAAGAGTCTCTTCCTAGTGAAGAGGACGAGGATGATGCGTGGGTAGAAAAGGACGGGGTGTCCGCACCCGTTACAGAAGAAGCCCTCGACGAGCGGCTCGCGGACGCGCAGAATGCCAATATACAGCGAGATTCTTGGATGGAGGCTCCTTCAGCATTGGATGTGGACTTCGTTCAGAAGAGGCGGAAGGATTCGCCGAAACCGGCCCATGCAGCCGCTACCCAGCAAGACTACAAGCTCAAGATACACCATGCGGAACTAAATCATCACCTACGAGATCTACCTCGAGATGAAGAGCCGGAGCTTGCGAACGAACCCTCCGAGCTTGAAGTCAGCTACGAGTTCGGAGATGCCGGGTCTTCGTGGCGGATGACCAAGCTTAAAGCAGTTTACAGGCAAGCGAAAGAGTCAGGAAATCTTCTCGAAGACGTAGCTACAGAGCGATATGGCCATTTGCGCGACTTTGACGATGCTCGGGAAGAGGAGATTGAACTTGATAGGAGAAAAATGTATGGTAAGGGCTACGTAGGAAAGATAAAACCTAGCGGGGAGCTTTTCGAGGAGCGTAAGCTGTCCAAAGGCTTCCGTCGGCAATCTCACTCGGAGCAAAAACGACCAAGTGTTGAGGACCTACCCCAAGGTCAGATCATGCTTGAAGATTCCGCGCCAACCAAAACCGTTGTACTGGATCAGACGGCTTTGAACAAGCTTAAAGCACAGATGATGAAGGCAAAGTTACGCAAGGACCCAAAAGCAGCAGTTTTCGAAGCGGAGTACAATGCTGCGATTGCTGGATCTGCCAACAACCGCCAGTCAAACATTGTGGTGCTTGGCGCAGAGCACAACCGATTGCTCACCAATCGTGACGGCGAAGTCAACAAGATTGAGAACAAGCGCGGCCGTGAACGCGGTCTCGTTGAAGAGAATGAGGACATGTCGATTGAGGATATGGTCAGACAAGAGCGCCGCACTCGCGGCACTGGTGGTGGCGAAGGTCAAGAATTCGCAAACCGCATTGCCAAAGACACCAAATTCGACAACGACCTCGACTACATTGACGAGAACGCATCAAAGCTCGCTAAGCGTGTGCAAAAGTCCGAGATCAACCTCCGTACGACGGCGATTAGCGACTTTCACAAGATGAATAGGATCCTGGACTCGTGCCCCCTCTGCCATCACGAAGACAGCAACCAACCACCCCAAGCGCCTATCGTCTCGCTCGCAACACGCACTTACCTTACACTTCCCACTGAGCCGGAAATCTCAGAGGGCGGCGCGGTAATAGTCCCTTTTCAGCATCGTAAGAACCTCCTCGAATGCGACGACGACGAGTGGGAAGAGCTCCGCAACTTCATGAAGTGCCTTACACGCATGTACCACGATCAAGGGCGGGATGTCATTTTCTATGAGAATGCAGCGAGCCCAGCGCGGATGCGGCACGCGAGCTTGGAGGTGGTTCCTCTTCCTTACGAACTGGGCGAAACCGCACCGGCCTTCTTCCGAGAAGCTATACTATCGGCCGATGAGGAGTGGACACAGCATAAGAAGATCATCGATACACTTGCTCGGTCCAGGGATGGGATGGGAAAGCAAGCTTTTCGGAGAAGTATTGCGAAGGAGATGCCGTATTTTCATGTTTGGTTCGAGCTGGATGGCGGGATGGGTCACATTGTAGAAGATGCGAATAGGTGGCCAAAGGGTGACCTGTTCGCACGGGAGACTTTGGGTGGTATGCTGGATGTTGAGCCCGATGTCGTTAAGAGGCAGGGCAGATGGACGCGTGTTGATAAGAGGATTGAATCTTTCAAGAAGAGTTGGAAGAAGTTTGACTGGACGAGGGTGCTGACTGACGGTTGAGAGAAGAATCGCATCATTACTGGACTTCACCTTCACCTTCCCAGCGCTCACGACGAACACCCATTCTCTCGAGCACTTTCACGCAATTCCTCAATGCATAGCTTATCCGGAAAGCTTTGGGCAGTTCTCCTCAAACTCGATTAACGGAGATGCACGCAAAGTGAGGCGAAAGCAAATTCCCCCGCCGCTCGGAAATAGACCGTCCGCCGGTCATGCGCATGCTCTGCAAAGTATGGCCACGTCCATCACATATAAACTCAGTATCCCACCTTGTTCAAGTGAAGCCAATTGTCACTTCTTTTGTTATTGGGCTGACTGCGCCCACTGATTAACAGATTCTCTTCGGTCGGCCTCCGTTACGTGTGGAGGCATCGAGCCCTCCTACGTAACTAAGCTTACCACAACAACAGCACTCAGAGTTTTACAGTCCAGAGTTTACGACCTACTGGAGCAGGCATGTATCATTGTCGCATACGTGGCTGCGCTGAACTCGCCGGACGTGGCATGCACCACAAAATCTGAACGTTTGTCTAGCGGTAGGATTTCAGGCAGCATATCGGGCGGTAAGTCACGGTATAGTTGTCCAGCTACTTGCACTTCGCAGCCCACAGTCTCACCACATTCCAACTTACCGTTGAGGCCTTACCGACACTTGGCGGCTCACTGCGTCCAGCCAGATATCTCGCATCGCGAGATGTGCTTTCGACGGAGATCTAACTACCTCAAATTGTGGAAGGAAAACCCATGAACTAACAGCGCACATGAACGCACTCAGGTAAGGCTTTGTTTTTATCAATATGCGCTCACATTGATGGTTCTCTATCCCTGACACCAACCGGGCCAGATCCATGATTGCATTGCGGCTCGTGCCCAGGTCATGTCGCGACCCAGGGTCGGTTTCACGTTTCATCGTTTATCTGCTTCCGCTTCTGCGACGATCAATCTTTCCCTGGTGTAATTTACCATTGGACCATTCCATTCGTGTTTCCGGATGAACCAGTCATTGACACTGCTTGTTGGTGTCGAGGTACATCACCGATGTCACCTTAATCAGTTCTCTGGGCATCAAGTAGATGAGATTTGGAAACCACGCAAATAGCAACACGATGTCATTCGACACAATGGAGTTCGACTTCCTCCGGATCGTTGGATCTGTTATCCATGTTCTTTCCTACTGTCCTGCTACACAACCACTTCATCTTGTCAAGCTCGTCGTTTACCAGTAGATTTTCTTTTACCGCGACGATTAACGCAACCTGTGACCTCGGTGTTCCAATAGTTACCCACGCTCTGGAACCCATCCTCGCTTTGTCATGGTCTCTGAATACTCTGCAGGCGGCGGTGCTACCGAGATCAACGGAGTCAAAACCATCCCCCACGTCAAGACTACCGAAGACGCACCCGTCTTTAACGGACCGGACAGTGCCATAGCCTTGCCGCCCATCGAGAGCCCCAACGCCGAAGATGGCTTCACCGCCCAACCCACCGTGAACGGTGACTCTCCACCTACAGTCGCAATTCCCAAAGTTTACGATGGCCTCAGCACCCAATCCAAAGTTAACGGAGTAGTTCCGCACAGCACAACGGAACTCGTCAACGGCACTCACGAGAAGCTGCCAGTTGTTGAAACCGATCTACTCATTGTCGGAACTGGGCCTGCTGGTGCTTCGTTGGCGTGCTTTCTGACTACGTATGCGATGAAGGGTATTATGATAGGAGCCACACCGGGATGCGCAACAACGCCGAGGGCGCACATCACAAATATGGCGGCGCTCGAGTGTTTGCGAGATCTGGGGCTGGAGGATGAGTGTATCAAGCAGGCAGCCCCTAACGAGGGTATGCTACACACGAGGTGGGTTCGTAGCATGGCTGGCGAGGAAGTCGCAAGAGCATACTCCTGGGGCAATGATCCTGCGCGCAAGGTAATGTCAGACCGCCAAAGAAGGCATTGGGTCCAAGGCTGACGATCTGTCGGCAGGGAGACTACGACGCGGCCAGCCCGTGCCACCACGTCGACCTCCCACAAACCCTCCTCGAGCCCATTCTCGTCCGCTACGCGAGCTCGAACGGCTTTACATGCCGCTTCGACACCAGCCTCCTCTCTATCCATCGCGAAGCACCACACAAGATCCTCAGCACAGTCAGAGACACCGCCACGAACTTGACCTACCAGATCCGCTCCAAATATGTCTTCGGCGCCGACGGCGGCCGCAGCATCGTCGTCCGTGAACTGGACATTCCCTTGATCAAGAAGCCGAAGCATCCGGGCATTGCGATCAATGTGCTGGCAAGCGTGGATTTGACGCACATTATGCCTAGTAGGTGGGGAAATCTGCACTGGGTGATGAGTGGCGCGAACGAGGAGTGGCCGAAGTGGGGGTTCAATGCTTGCGTGCGGATGGTAAAGCCGTGGACCGAGTGGCTGTTCTACTTTATGCCAGCGCCGTGGGCGGAGCCCGCGTACAATCCGAGTCAGAAGAAGGTTCTGGAGCGGATCGTTGAGGTTATCGGTGATGCGTCTATCACGAGCAAGGATATACAAATCAAGGATGTAAGCAAATGGGTCATTAACGAAGTGGTCGCGGAGCGCTACCACGACGGCAACGACGTCTTCTGTCTCGGCGATGCAGTGCATAGACATCCGCCCGTCAATGGTTTGGGGAGTAATACGTGCATACAAGACGCGTACAACCTGGCCTGGAAAATCGCGCTCGTGGAGCAGGGGAAGGCGGATCCGAGCCTGCTGGACTCGTACACCGTCGAGCGGCAACCCGTAGGCGCAACGGTGATCGGAAGAGCGAATCAAGGGCTCCGCGACCACGGCCCGATATGGGACGCCATAGGTCGCAAGGGGGCGACGCTGGCAGAGAGGCAGGCGGCGTGGGCGGAGCTATCCGAGGGGTCTGAAAGAGGCACCTTGAGGAGGGAAAGCCTACGGAAGGCGGTCGAGTGGACAAGCCATGCGCTCATGGCGGTGGGAGTCGAAATGAACCAGCAGTACGATAGCCGCGCCGTGTATCTGGCGGACGAGGTACTGAGGCCGAGCCTGCCTGAGGACCCAATACTGCATTACCAGATCACGACGTATCCGGGCAGTAGGCTGCCGCATGCGTGGCTCAATACAAAGAATCCGGGGAGGCAATTCTCCACGCAGGATCTCGCCGGGAAGTCACGCTTCTGCCTGCTCACCGGGCATGGAGGGCGGCCGTGGAAGGAGGCGCTGGAGAAAGTTGGCCAGGAGTTGGGCATAGAGACGGTGAGTTACGGCATCGGCTGGGGACTGGATTACGAAGACGTGTACTCGGACTGGACACGACGGAGAGAGGTCCGAGACGCCGGATGCGTACTCGTGCGGCCGGACAGGTTCGTGGCGTGGCGGAGCATGGACATGCTCGACGACTGCGCGGACAAGCTGCGGACCGTCCTGTCGCACATCTTGGGCCGCGGGCCGCAGTGATGCGGCGTTGAAAGGTATACAGACTACGGAGTAGATGGCGCGTAGGAAGACCTCGAACAAGCTACCGTATCCTGTTTACGTGCTGTTTTGCTTGGCTGTTCAACCCCCTTCTCCCACTGCATTCGGGGCAAACAACGCTTTTCCCAGAGTACGGTGCATCACTAAATCCGCATTGCCACAATAACACGAAAAGTGATTGTACAGACGTACACAAGATACTACCACGTTCTAATCCCAGACGAAAAGCCTTCGGGGGACCTCTGCGCTCGTAGCCGCCACAAGCCATACAATCCAGACATACACCAGCGACGTCACAGCGTCCGAAAGAAAACCCCCTTCCACACGCGAGGCCATGCTACGTAAGTCATCGAAGGCACACAGACACGTGCTTCTTCCTAGACTGGCTCGACATCCGTCATTTCTTCGAGTGCTGATGCATGTGATGCTCTCTTCTTTCGGAGAGAGGGGAATGTAACGGCCATGTGGGTGTTTGAGTCTTCGCTTGAACGAAGTGTCGTGTTGGCGGCTCGGTGTGGGAATGGAACGCTTGCGACTTCGAGGGAGCACGCGGGGTTGGAGCGGTGGGAAGAGGAAGGGTGGGATGGGGTGGATCAGAGTGAAGGAGTTCTGAGGTTTTCCTTGTGACTGAAGTCGAAAAGTTTCATTGGAATTTTGAAGAGTAACCTTCCTGTCGATGCGAAGCCCTAATTGGGATGAACCCTGTATGCCTAAAAGCCCCACACAGCCAGCAGTCCATGCGGCGTTGGCCCTCCTCCCCTTACTCCGTGTAAAATCCAAACGTAAAGGCATTCTTCATAACTTCGTCTGCTCACTCAACCTCCTCGTCCCCAGCACCGGCGCGACCAACCCGCCTCCCACGTCCCAATCGTGGCCCTCGTCCCTCACCACGCTTCCACCACCACTGCCAACAGCTGCGCCGGCTCTCACCCTCGTCGTTCCGCTGGGCCCAGCAGCGCTCATGGTGGAGCTTCTCATCCCACCCATGGAGGGTGTTTGTTGTAACTGGTTCTGCTGCAGCCGCGCGCTCGTCAGCCAGTGTAGTTGCATACGCATGCCGTTGATGGCGGCGTTGGCATGCGCCATGTCTTCTTTGTTGCGCAGCCCCTCGTTAATAAGCATCATCGTCGTCTTGGCATCCAACTCGCCGAGGGCAGCCTCGAGCCTCGACAACTCTGCGCGGAGGGACTCGTGCAGGGAGAGGAGATGGGTTGTTGGGCTGTCGAATGGTGGCACTGGGTTTGTCGCCGTGGTCGTGGGAGAGGTGAGGGAGGTGAGAGTGGGGTCGTTAAGATCCAGTGGTGGGTTGGCGACATTGGGCGATGGAGATGTTGTTGAGTCACCGTAGAGGATATTTTGCATTGCTGAGAAGCCGCCCTCTAGGATCTTGACTTTGCGCTGCAGAAGCTTGTTCTGCGCCGCTTGATCCTCCTGCAGCGCTTTCTGGGCGGAGAGGTGCGGGGTTATCGCTGCGATGGGGCAAGCGAGGGCGTGCTGGACTACGTCTGGACGTTCGGCTGAGTAGGGGCAGCCGAAAGCATGGCCAGGACATGAAACGAGTGCGGAGGTGCAGGAGTCGGTGATGTGGGAGGATAGCTCGGGTTGGGGGATGGCTTCTGAGCAGGCGGGACAGGTGGTGAAGCGTTCGGGACAATGATAGCGCTGGTGGTCTTGGAGATCCATACGACGAAGGGAGACGCCACAGTCGTCGCAGTCGAGAGTGATGTGCATACAGCCCGCGTCAAGCAGTCTGCGCTCTTGCTTGTCATAACAGGTTGAGTCAGGACAGTCGACGAGCGTGTGGTCGCAGTACTTGGAGACGTGGTCCTCGATATCACCTCGAGCAATCTCGCGAGGACAATGCTTGTTCGGACATATTACGACCAATTCGTCCAGCAGTCGCATGACGAAGCGAGGGACTGGCTTTGCTCTGTCTCTTCGCGCATACGTTCGACAAGTCGGGCAGGATGTATGTGGTTGATTCCGCTGTCCGTGGAAGGCCATATCCAGACACTCTTTGCAAAAGGTATGATCGCACTCCAGCTGCCTCGGATCTTCGAAAGGGCAATGGCATATAGGGCACATCAAGTTGCCGTCCACCGGGGAGACATATTCCAGCGCCCATATTTCCACGCCCCGTTTGGGCTGTGGTGTCTTCTCCTCTCGTCGGAATGCAGCTGGTACGTTGAAGCCCTCGATGCCTTCCTCGTCATCCATGTACGGCCATCGTACCGGAGAGTGTGCTCTTGAGCCTGCAGGCGAGGCGAACTGGTCCGGTGTGCTGGTGGAATTGATGGCGAGCTCGAGGTCCTGGAGTTCGCGGTCGATATCCGCAATGTTGGACATGTTGTCGGGCTCGCTCTCTTTCTCGCGCTCTCTCTCTCTCTCTCTCTTTCCAGAAGTTGTCTGTCACCGTGCTTCCATGGTGTGTAAGTTTTTGTGGTTGTCCCTGCAGAGGGGTTGGGTTGGGTTGGTCCAGGCCCTTGTGTCCTCTCTTAGATGCGCGGGAAGCGGCCCGCAAGCTGGAGCACTACCGACGTCAGCCTCGACTCGTTGGAAGCACCAGGAGGCACGAGAAACACCATGCAATAGTCGCAACCGCAGACTTGACACTCCCGTTCGGATAAGGAGCCAATCTACAGAGTCCATACAAGCTCCCAATTCCTCATAGAGCTCTGTCACCCGCCAGCGCACATGCGCCCGCCATGTCCACCAACCCGTCCCAACTCTTCCTCCTCGCCGACCACATCAAGCTCTCCCTCCTCGAGCGCCAACGCGCCATAACCCTCAACATCGACCAGTCCTCACAAGACAACCAAACCTCCCGCTCCCTCTCCCAACTGGAATCCGGCATCGAAGCCCTCGAGCACCAACTCTCCCAATCCGAAGACGGCAACCTACGGTCCTCCGTCTCCCGCCTGCGCACCCAGTACCATGACCTGCACTCGCAGTTCCAAGGCGGCAACCCCACAGCGGCGAGCACGCAGCCCAACGACGCGAGCCTGAGCGCCGACTTCGCGCACGCGCGGCAGCAACCCGGGAAACGAGGCTCCCTACGACGAGCGCCCTCGGACTCGCCGATGCAGAAGAGCGTCCGGTTCCGCGACGACCCGTCCGCCTCCTCAGACCGCAACGGCGACGACGACTTCCAAGGCGCCGCCGCCGCCGGTCTGTTCCCGTACAAGGACGACCCGGGCGCCGACTCGGCGCTCGCGGTGCCGGATCAGACCCAGCTGTCGAACCAGCAGCTGCACGAGTACCACTCCTCCGTGCTCGCCGAGCAGGACGAACAGCTGGACCGGCTCGGCAGCAGCATACGCACGCAGCGCGAGCTGTCGATCCAGATAGGCGACGAGCTGGACGGGCAGGCGCTGCTGCTGGACGAGGTGGACGAGGGCGTCGACAGACACCAGACGCAACTCGACCGCGCGAGGAAGCGCTTAGATACCTTTGGGCGCAAGGCGAGGGACAACTGGGGCATGAGTCTGATCATCCTGCTGATTGTAATCCTGGTATTGCTGATCGTCATCTTGAAGTAAGGAAAGGGCGGCGTCGGGGAGGAAGGGGGAGCGCTGGGGATTGATTATCATCATCATCATCATCATCATCTAGCATGAGCGAATATATTTCCAGTTACACGGGGCGTTTTTGGACGCGGTTTGCATAGGGGGAACTGGGGGACAGGCGTAGAGGAGGGCGCTCGCATCGTTTCATGTGGTCTCCGCAGCAGGTTCTGAGCATTACCCCAATCACGAGGTCGGCATCGATCTACGGATTCATTGTTTTCCATGGGAAACTATATGCCTCGATGCTCTACGGCTCAGACGAGAACCTTTATCAACACCTCATAGGGTGGGGCGCCATTAACTCCCCTGTGAGCCGAAAGACTTCTCAAAATGATTTCGGTGTACGGCCCTTCATGTCCGGTAGCTGCATTGACTGTTGTCGGTCCCCCCAAAGATGGGTGTATCAACCAACTGATGACGAATGTTTGAATAGGCCGTATCATATGTGGGTGGCTCCCTTCTTATGTGACTAGCGCGGATCCCCGCCGCCGCTCAGGGCAGTCCCATGTACCGCTTTCCTTTTTCGTACACGACGTAAGTGATTGACACTGCCGGAACCACCTTCAACAGATTGGGCGTCAGCCCCTTGAAGAAGCCCCTCATCCCCTCTTCGTAGTACGTCTTGCGGGTGACGTCCATCAGTCCCGTGTAGGTGCGCGGATGCAATACTGTGCCCTGACTTTGCAGTCTCGTCCTCACAACATTGATGGGATACACCAGGCTCGCCCCCAACGCGCCCGAGAAGCCTCCCGTCGCCGCCGAATACCACCCGGGCAGCTCCACATCCTCCTCGTGCACACCATCTCTCTTCGCCCTGTACGCCGTCATCTTCATCTTCAAGTACTCAAACGTGCCCAGATCCAAGGCAGCATAGGGAAACATGCCCAGCAGCCCCGCGGGCAACCCTCTGTAGAACGAGAGAATGCCGTGCTGTTTCCACGTCTTGGTTGCCGTTTGCCAGATGAGCTTGTTGCCGGTGAGGCCGCCGGACACGATTTCGCACTGCATGCGGAACTTTAGGGTGTCGAGTGGGTAGACGGCGGCTTGGGAGATCATACCGGCAACGCCGCCAGTCATATATTTAGAGAAGGAGCTAATATCCCGGGGGTTGCCTTGGCCTTCGGCTTGGGCGCAAATGCGTTTGCATGCCTGGAATTGTGAGTGGAGTAGTTTTGGCAGCTGGGAGAGGGCTTACTTCGTACGCGCCGAAGCGTATAGCGGATTCGGGCGCGACTTTGACAACATTGAGGCCATTGCCTGAAAAAGTTAGCTTTCCGCGCAAAAGCCATCGTGTAAGAACTTATGAGCAAGGAAGTGTCTTGTGTGAAGATACTGTCCTTCCCACAGTACAAGTTTTATGGGCGTTTGCTGTACATACCTGCAAACAGACTTCGAATGCCGCCTGCAGCCCACAGCTCCTTCGAGGCATTCGCTAACGATCCCCAAAACCCGCGGAGCAATTGTGCTGGCGAACCCTTCTTGGCTCCTTCTACGACCTGCGTGTTCGTTCCGGTCTGCGCGATGAGGTAGACTTTCAATCGATCGAGTGGCGCAGTCGTCGATCGCGATGCAATCCCTGCAAGCGCTCCCACCCAGAAGTAGCCTGTATTTGGCGCACAATCAATCAGCACAGCCTTGACTTTCTCCCATGATAGAGGGAACAGCAGATGTTGAATGTCCTTGTCATGTACGCGGCTATCTGGTGGGAGCATCTGCATTGATTGTCCAGCCGTGTCCTTCTTTTCGTCTTCACCAAAGGCCGCGAGTCCTTCGGGAGGTAAAGGTGGAGGCAACGGCGGTTGTAGTGCGATGTCGATTATTGAACCAAATAATGATCGAAATAACGTCTGAAGGAACTTTTGTGTGTTACCTAATCCTTGCAGCGTCTCGTCGCTGATGTGGACGTCTCCTTCTGGACCCAGCAGATAGGTGGACGAATAGTAGGATAAGACAGTTTTCAAGGTGACAGTGTGTGCGGGGACGAAGATGAGGAAGCTCCTGCGAAGTGGAAGTGGTCAATTCAGATGCTCAGCAAAACAACGCCTTCTTTCTAGGTTGTGACGCACCTCCATTCATCAAGGGTAATAGTACCGTCGTTATCCTTATCCATGTCGGCGAAGAAGCTGTCAAGCCTTGCTTTCGGCACAGCCAAACCGGACCGCTTGAAAGCATCTCGGAGCTCGCCCTTGTCTATTATGCCGTCTCGATTGCGATCGATGCTTTTGAAGAGGTCGTATAGTTCTCGTTCGGTGTGTTTGACAAACGTGCGAAACTCTTTACAGCGAACCAAGTCAGCCAAGAAATGTCGCGCTATGAGGCGTCAATTGAAGGGTATGCTAACCGCTATATTGTATCAAGCCGTCCTTGTTTATGTCGACATTCTTCATTACCTGCTCGAGGATACCGTCCGCGTTTTTCAGCGCTAGTCGCAGTCATTAGTACGGAGCAGATAGAAGGCTCGTCGTCGCGCACGGTGATCTATGGCCTTCAGTCTCTTCTTCAAACTGGCCAGGTCCAGATGACCCTTGCCTTGTGTATCCAATTTGCTCCATAGTCGCTCGACCCGGGCATCTTGCTCATTCTGGGTCTCGGTCTCCATGGTACTCAAAGCGGATGAGCGGGAGCCGCGTTATCTGTAGGGTTGCATGTTTGATGTGTATCGTGCCTCGCTGTTCAGACGCAGTCGCAACGGCGTAACCAAAAGCAATTTGAGAGCGCGCAAGAAGGGGAGTGAGAGCGCTTCCAAGGTCTGCACAGGACCATGGGAACGCCGTTGTGGGGCGCAAAGCTAGCGTTGGACGTTGCAAGCAAGCTATGATGCACAAGGCTGCTCATTCCTGAGGCCCTTAATGCCTTAGGCCATAAGGCTGATTAAATCTCGAACAAACAAGACGAAAGATCCCCCACCCAGATCGAACATTGCTGTTTCCGCTACAACGTGCATGCTCGAACGCATTGCCGTTTAACAGGGACAGTCATATGAACAGAAAGAGCTAGGGCGGCGTTGTGAACTCGGAAAGGGTTTCTCCATCCAAGTCAAGCTTCCGTTCATGCTCAACCGAATGCCTCGTGGATGAAAGATCAAGGCTGCCTTCTTGCCTCATCTCCGTTCGGACAATCTCTTCCCGGCAATGACATGACCATGGAACCAGATTCTTAACCACTTGCAGTTTCCTGTGCTATTGAACTCTTCGTTTGTCTGGGAAAGGATTGTTATTCTCCAGATCCACCATGGCAGCTAATTATTGGGAGTCGACTCAACGCAAGTTCTGGACATACACGAAATCCGAGCTCGCAGAGAAATGGAACAAACTGGATCAAGATGAGTCGGGGCTCGTACAACAGTACCCGTTACCGGAACGGCGACTGTTGAACATCTATTTCTCCCACCGTACGGTCTATGTGACTAGATTGTGTATTTGAAGCTGATTTCTCGTGACAGAGATATCAAAGCTAGGACGACGAATGACTGTACGGCAGCAGGCGCTCGCAACAGCTCAGGTATACCTTCGACGATACTACTCGCAAGTGGAGATTCGCCGGACGAACCCATACTTGGTGCTTGCAACTGCCTTCTACCTAGCCTGCAAGATGGAAGAGTGCCCGCAGCACATCCGGCTGATCGTGGCAGAAGGTCGTCAGACATGGCCAGGTAAGCTCCTCCGCGACGTCGAATAGACCCATGCTCACACTCGATGTAGATATGTTCCTTGCCGACATATCGAAACTTGGAGAATGCGAATTTGCCCTCATCTCGGAGATGAATTCGCAACTGATAGTCCATCATCCCTATCGAAGTCTATCAGAGATTCAGACAAACTTCGGGTTAACCACCGAGGAGACTGCACTGGCATGGTCAATCATCAACGATCACTATCTAACCGACCTACCGCTCCTGCATGCTCCGCACGTAATCGCCGTCACTGCAATGTTCCTTGCTGTGGTACTCAAACCGACCCAGACCGGGCTTCAGGTGCATTCCGCTGGCATGCAGAATGCATTGCAGACTATAGCGAGCGCATCATCAGGAGGTGCCTCTGGTCAGCAGCAGTCGAGAGTGCAGAAGCTGGTGAGCTGGCTAGCGGAGAGTCGAGTGGATATGGAAAATGTCATCGATTGTACGCAAGAGCTCATCTCACTGTATGAGGTTTGGGAGAAGTTCAACGAGAAGGTGTGCAAAGAGCAGATCTCGAGATTCGTCAAGTCGCGAGGTCTAGACAAGATGTAATTGCGCGTGCTCGGAAGAGGCCGTCGGAGTGTGCAAGGGCCCAGGGCTTGATTCTGCACTGTCACAGTAGACTGCAGCATGGCGATGCAGGTCTACTTGTACAAGATGCAAGCACAGCAAGATGCTTAGCACCTTGTAGAGAAAGATCAGACTTGCGAGCGCGGATGAAACAGCAAGCAAACACACGGCGCTGTCGCGTCACCCAAAAGCAGTTGCCTCGTTGGGATAGCTCATAGAGGGGATGTAGTTTTAACCCCCAGGAAGTTGAGCGGAACAAGCATGGAGTAGGGATGGAGATAAAGAAGGAAGGCTATGCATAGCATCGATGGCGTCAGGGTCTGTCGAAGATAGACAGACGAGGGGCTCTGCCACACTGCCTTCTCGCTCCCAACACTCAGCCACTGGGATGTGGGTTTCAGGGCTTGCGAGGTCCCGGGTAGATCCCGGGGTGCGGAGTAGGTACAGGCTCACCTCAGCACTCTCTGCAAATGTCCCAAGCACCCCAGCGTGGGGCAGAAATCCGTTAATTGGAAACGAGAGCACAGCGTCTGCTTCAAGAATTGGCCCAGACAGATGCTTGCGTGCGTGCATGGGCAAAACAAGGACAGGACGGAACAGATCATTGGCGGGCCAATTTCGGAATGTTCGAGCGCGTGGAGAGGCGGTCAGATGTCGCTGGGGGCTTCGAGGCTGGATCCCGAGTTCCTTGTCCGGCCGAGGGGGGCAAGCGGCGGACGGAGGTGTTGCACGGCGGCAGCACGGGCGAGATTCATGTTCTGAAGCCGCTTGGCAGCAGCAGCGTTTGGGTCGACTACTTTCAATCATGCTCAGCGCGTGGACGGAAATGTTGCGAGCCATGGATCGCAAGTGTGCTCAGCCTTCCAATGGAGAATAATAATGGGGGGGGGGAGCAGGATTCCACGGCTGTACTTGAGAGCTCGATTGACAGCACCATTGCCACGAACGGTTAGCTGCTCTAGTCCGAACAAGGAACTAGTGAGTAGCACGGGCCAGCCTACTCTCGCCACCCACCCGCCTTTCCCTCTCAGCCCTCATCTCGATCACCTTCGACTCCACTCCGCCGCCCACTCCAACATCACTACCTGACCTAACCCTTACCATCCAAAGTACTCCCGTACCTTCTACGCAGCAACAACAACAACTCCGACGTCCTTCAATCGCTCTACCATCCTCCCCACCAGCTTGCGCAATTGTTCGTCCGCCTCCGATCCCCTTCTCGGCTTTGTTTTGATCCAGAGATCGACCGAAAGTCACCCGACCAGCGGAATCCCTTCATCTGGCCCCCCCCCCAATCCACACCCATCAACAAACCAGTCTGGATTCCATCAATCTGTCATCACAGACACAATCATCACTATGGCATCAAGTTTCTACTACCCCCAGCCAAACCATGCGAACCACCTCAGCTCCCACTCCTCCCACAATCATCATGGCGGCCGGTCTCGGAGGGCTCCGCGCCTACCCGCTGCTCACAACCAGCACAAGCAATTCCGGGCTGTCAGAGCCAAGGAGGTCGTTGAGCCAGTGCAGATGCAGACGTTCCGTTTACACTTTGAGAATGCGAGGTCTTTCGACATCGAGGACGACGAGATGTTCTGTCCTTTCCATCTCCTGACTGAGGACGACGTAAGTGTCCGGCTGCATTACCATCAATCGTTGGAAGACAAACGATGTCGACGAGTCCTGTACTGATTCTTTGTTACTCAGCTTCAATCAATACATTCCTCGGGTTCCGATCGATCATCTCTGTCTAGCGGGTCGCCCGAACAGTCCCCGCTCCAGCATCAATTACAGCCAACCCCTACCTTCGTATTGTCAAACATATCGAGCGCCGGACATTCTCCGAACAGCTTCCAAGGTGCATCGTCACAGACCAAGCTCCACCAGCCTCTAGCTCAGCGAACACGCAACGCAATCCCTATCGTCGATCCGACAACCCGCTCTGTTGCTAGCCCACCTCCATCGGTGTCGCCTGCCAAGCAAATGCATCAGATGCAGCAACAGTACCTCGGTCGTCGATGGTAAGTCCTCGTCGATCGGGGAATTGCAGGGTGTGATTTCGCGTTGCGTTGCGTGCTTCGTTGCTAGACTGGTGGCCACCGTTCCCTTCTGACGACCCTCTGTTCTCCTTGCGACCAACGTCCCAGGAGGGCTCGTCCATAATACGACATACCAACCCTTTTGTACAAATGAACGACTATCTTTGACATCGGTGATACCACTTTTCTGAGCGACGGCGTTTACTGCAAAACTAAAGAGATGGAACTCAAGAATAGAAAGCGAAGTGAAGCATTACCCCCGGATTTCCCTCTTTGACGAGCGTGTTTTATCATGGTTAGCGTTAATGGACGACTTTTGCATGCAGGTGTTGGGCTTTAAAGATCTTTGAAGATATACGTCGAGAGGGGTTGCCTGGGTTATCACAGGCTTGGTCATTTACGTCTGCATCGATGAGGTTCTTGTATGGGCACGATCTCATTTTGTTGCTGGGTGGTATACCAAGGCGAAAACATTGCGTGGTGGTCGAACTGGGCCATGATCGCTCTGGTATTTTCTATTTGGCGTTGTTACTTGTTATCGGTCTACCTTTCTACTCTGTATGTTGGGACGATGGATGGGCAACGCTCGGTTTTGGTGCTGCAAACGGTGACGTGGATGGGCGTTCGCTTTAGTCTACGTTCCTTGGACGAATTGCTTTGGAAGCCCTCTGCATTCGCATAGTCTATTCAATGACCGACTCTCTACCTACTCATAACGAATTCTCCGACGCGCACTGTGACCCTCTCTTTGTAATCACAGACATTCCGCCCTTCAACAAGCTGAGCTGGCTGAGCTGCCTCTGCAACAAGCTCGGCCAATAGCTGCTTCACTAACGTAATAAGACGTGATGACGTCAAGCTCACCTTGAGCCGAGGACTGAGGGAAGCTCAGGAACAACATACCCAAATCACAAACGTGCAACTTGGGTGAGCTCATACCAAGACATCTACACATCTTAAAGCACCGTCCGTATAGCATCGCCGCCACTTAAAACACCTTCGAGTAGTACTGATCGTCAAAGGCGCATCAACCGAGCTTCAATTGGCTGCTTTGCACTAGCTCCGTCGAAGGGAGAAGAACGAAAGACATACCGCAATGGCCGCCTTCAGATACCTCACCCAGACCGCGAGGCGGACTCCTACCAACCTCTTCTATGCGACGAGGAGCTACAGGACGACGGCGGTGAGGTTGTCGGGCAAGGAGGACAAGCTCGGTACGTGAACTGTTCGGTACTCGGGAGCCTCGTAGCCAACATCATACGCCGAGAACAGCCATTGGCCGTTAAGACTGCACTTCGAGCTCTCAAACTTCACTGCATACATGGCTTCGACGACACTCTTGCTTACAAAAAGCTTCGCACGCTAACAGCTTTATTAATGAATAGGACAGGAGGGTCGCGCAGAGGAGATAGACCACCACAAGGATGACATGCTGAAGAAGCAGAAGGAGGGCAAGGGTCATTGGAAAGAGGAACTCGCTTCGTCCAGCGAGTCCATCGTACGTCTCCCTCAGCGTATCCGCATCTTTCCCTCGGGAACGACGTGTCTCCTCGACTTACGGAGATGGCCAACCCGCGGGACACACGAAGCACAGTACATACCCATACTCCTATGATCACGAACTAACACATCCCGTTCCTTCAGATAAAAGCCGACCGTGGCGACGTGGAGGCCTCGGACGAAACGATCAAGAAGCTGCAGGACGAAACGGCGCAGCTGGCGAACAAGGATAAGGAGAGTAAGTGAAAGCCTTCACCAAGGCATTCTCGAGAACACATCAGCTCAAGAGTGCAATTAGCTTGGTCCAAGACGTCCTGAGCGTGGCACGGCATGCGACAAGCGAGAAGCTGAGGCGAACTGGAAAAGCAGTCGAACTGGCAGAAAAATATCGGAGAGTACTGTATGTATAGGTAGTGGGCGAACAAAGACCCCCTCTCGATCTCAAGATTTGATTTTGCAGAAAACCATCAAGATCTACTTTTCCCATCTCTTGTGCTTATCGAATCCCAACACCCATCGCCCCACCAGCACACAGCCCAGTAGATGGTCAGTGGATGCCCATGTACTCACGGGAGGCCAGTCTCCAACACCCCGGAGTTCCGGAGGTCTGGCTGCAAAGCAGTCAAGAACGTGAGAGTCGGCAGATAAGAAAGGGGAAAGAAACTCCATTTGTGTGCACTCTCAGAGCTTCAAGGGACAACACGTCTGCATAGCCCGGTGGCACGTGTCAATTTACACCAGGGTGCGCACGTGTCGACCGAGGAAACACTCGAACTCAAGCCATCGACTTCAATGGATTGCGGATTTACTCCGGATGTTCAGCCATTGAACAGGCAGGTGGGTGACATTATTGGAAATTCTACTCTGATCCGTTAATCCCGAGAGATCTTCGATTGTTCATTATTTACCCCCTTTAGTATTGACCCCAAGCGCCCTGGTGGCCCGGTTGGAAATTCCCATAGCTCCCCTGCGCTTGACTCTGCTCCTGATTCGCGTCGTATCCCCCGTAGCCTGTCTGGTCCGCAGCTCCACCTCCACCGTAGCCGTAGTCCTGATGTTGATGCTGAGGCTGCTGCTGCTGTTGCTGTTGCTGCCCGCCGTATCCGTACCCGCCCTGACCCTCGTAAGCATTGGCGCCCTGGTCGTAACTCCCCACACCCCCTTGCTGCTGCTGCTGCTGCTGGTGGCCTTGAGACCCGTCGTTGTAGCTGCCCTCGTAGCCTTGCTGGTATGCTGTAGGATAGGCGAAAGGATCGTTCTGCACCTGTTGAGCGCCCGTCTCTGGCGCGGCTTGGCCCCATTGGCCGCCCTGTGCCTGGCCGTACGAACCACTTTCGTGCTGGTATTGCTGCGGTGGCGCGTAGGCTGGTGCACCAGGACCTGACGTTGAAGAGTCGTCGAAGTCCCTCTTCCCGCCGCTGAGGAAGGAGAGAGGCGAGGCGCCGGTGCCGTGTCCACCACCGCTGCCGGTTAGCGAACCGAGCAGGCCGGAGACGCCGCCTGAGGAGCCTCCTTGCCCAGAGCTGGTGAAGGAGCCTAGAAAACCTGCGCCAGGAAACCCGCCGCTGCTCGATGAACTCTGTCCCCCAGCGCTAGCACCACCCTGTGCGCCGCCGAGGAACGACGCGATGCCTGCTTGTGGGTTGCCATGACCCCCTGAGTGGTCATGGGGGTTGCCGCCCTTGTGGTTGTGTCCCGCCTTGACGCTCTCTGAGGAGAGGACGTGATCGAGATCCCGACCTCTGTCGGAGCGCGAGTGAACCCACTTCTCCACCGCGCCAAACATGGCACGATGCGCTTCGTTGTTGTTGTCACGCATTGCGGGGTGGTGAAAGACGCGCACCACGTCGCTGAGGACCTGGTCCACGGATACGTCTGGGTGGTCCCAGGCATAGATCACACGCGGAGCAACGTACTGAAGGATAGCCACAGAGACTTGGCCGGCCGGCTCGTTAAGGACGTTGCTGAAGTGGTCTTTCGACAACAGAGAATGTGTGGGGTCGGTGCAATTCGGATCGGTCCACGGCTCGTATTGATGCTTTCCACTCGCGTCCACCACCGCACTACTTCCTTGTTTCAAACTCGCACTCGCCTGCGCAATGATCGGTTGCACGAACGGTGCTAGCAGACTGAAGACGAAGATCGTGACGCGCTCCGAGATGGCATCCACAAGTTTCTCGAGACCCGGAATCTTGCTGATGATGGATGAGATGGATCGCACCACCTTATCACGGAATTGCAATATTGGATAGATTTTCTTCACAACGGCGGCGGGGTCCAGGTTCGGGTTCATGCCCGGGATGCCCGGGCCTGGAGGGCCGCCGATGGAGCCGGGTGGTGCCTGGAAGGTGGGCGGCTGCTGATACTGCTGCTGCTGGCCGTATTGAGGCGCTGACGAGCGGTCCAAATCACCGCGTGAGGCGCCGTGGCCGTGGTTTTGCGCGGCCTGCGCATCCGATTGCTGCTGCAGGCTCTGTGCTTCTTGAACGAGATTGCCAGTGCCAGGAACTTTGTTTAAAAGATCTATCAGCCCACCCAAGCCGCCTGTGCTGGAGCTGCTGCCATCTGCGCTGCGCTTCGTGCCACCAGCGGCGTCGCCGAGCGCGGTGTCCATTTGCTCGAGCTCTGACTGCGTGAAGTGATCGGTAGCTTCACCGAGAACGGAGTGCAGAAAGTCGACGCCGCCGAAAGTGCCGGTGACGAGCGGGAAGACATGCTTACCATTCCGCAAGGAGATCTGCGTGTTCACCCCTGTATGTGGGAAGACTTGATGGAAGCCCATCTCGCGAAGGGCGAGTTCAGTATAGTTCGTGTGAGCGCCAAAGTCCTCGAGACAGTGAAGCGCCTGGCCAAGGCATCGAAGTGCTTCGCAGAGATCTTCTTCCCGGCCCCTGCTGCCACGGGCACCATTAGTGTAAACGCGACCGAAGTGAATGGATCGAGTGATGCTGTGTTTGACGTAGCCAGCACTCGTAGCCCAGCCGCCATACTCGTTGGCGATGTAGTTTTTCATGCCTAGAAGTTTCAGGACTCTATTGTTAACGAGACACGTGATACTACTCACCAGTGTTCGGATCGATCGCTAGTTCTTCAGGCGATACAGGCCCTCGTAACCTCTGATCGTACTGCCTCGCATCCGCATTATCCGCATAATCCTTAGGATTGTCAATATGCTCCTCGGGCCTATAAACCCCCAACCGCTCGCTCGTGACTTCAAATTCCGCAGTGGCATACCCGAAGCTCATGAAAGCTAGGATCCAGACTAGAATCCTAATAGTGTCTGCCTGGACGCCCTTGAGCGTGCCAACATCAACAGCTTGAGAGTAGTCGCGTAGCCAATTGCCGAAGTAGACGCGCTTGATCATCATGGAGGTCCATTTGTGGTGCTTGAGACAGGCGACAGTTTTGAGCATGTCTTCGATGTCGCCATGGCGCCAGTTGTGTCCTTCAATCTTGGAGATCGAGGCGATGTTGCCAGCACCGAATGCTGATGCTCCTGATGGGAGGAGCACGAGGAGCGCCACAGCGATCAGGAGGAAGTGAGAAAATTTAAGGGACGCCATTTCGGTGCCGATCTCCAAAGGGAATGAGAGGGGGGAGAAAGGAAGTTGAGACTTCTACTCAGATTGAAATATCATCGTCTATTTTTGGGTCAGCATCGTGGTTGGAGCGGATCCTTTGGCGGATCTGTGGCTGAGGGCTCTGTGCGACGTCATTCGCTGGAAAGCGTCGTGTGAAGGTGGCGGAGCATCCTCGCACAATAAAGCCAAATGAAGCATTTGATTCGAAAAAGTTGATTCTTCTAAGTGAGCGCACTGAATGGAACGCCCGCATGATAATCACTTGGACGGAGGACAACTTACTGTCCAAGCACTCGACCAGGTGTCTAGATCTCATCTCTTAATGACGGCGTGTACCCAAGTCGTAGATATGGGTTTTTTACTACATTAATTGTCTGATCTTGTCTGCCTCTCAAAACGTCGCTGTTGGAACCGGCATCAGCGACGGCACCGTCGCATACCAAATCGTCTCATCAACGAACTCCCTCGCCTTCCTCCGCTTCTGCTTTTCGTCTTCCAGACTCACTGGAATCTTCCACCCGTTACGGCTCCATCTATCAAGCCTATCTTGCTCCTCCTTCGCGAACCCGTTGAGCATCTTCTTTGTGCTGGCCTGCTGCTTTTTCTTCTGCTCCGCCAGTACTCTCTCCAGCTTCGCTGTATTTTTGATCGGCCGCTGCTGGTGAAGTAGTGTCATCCTGCGCAGTTCCAATGTGAGCTTGTAATTGGCGCCGCGAAGCAGCTCGACCTCTTCTTGACCTTTCTCGTAGTCTTTGCACAGTCTTTCGTTCGCCTCGCGAAGCTCTTCGGAGGTCATTGGCTTGCGACTCTGGTGGAGTTCCACTATCTTTGCATGAAGATCTTCCTGTGTCTCGAAGTAGTGCTCAATTTCGATATTGCGAGCTGCCCGCCAGTCGTGAAAATCGCGCTGTAAGTCATCTCGCTCTCCAGTCAGCTTGTCATTGTTTTCCTCTAGATCGTAGACCTGGCAGTTGAGATTGTAGATCTCGCCGTCTTTCTCTTTGAGCTTTGCTCTAAGATCTTCGGCCTCCTTCTCACGCCGAAGCTTCAGATTTTCTGCCTCAAGATCTTCAATCCGCAAAACGGACCTCATTAGCTGGTCATGCATGTTTTGCTTCTCCACAGTTGTCGGCACATGCCTAAGACTCTCATTCTCACTCTCCGATTGTAAGAGCTCGTCACACTTCTGCTCAAAGAGATCTTTGTATCTCCGTGCGACTGCCAGTTCGTCGTAAACCAAAGCCGTGGCATCATCAACCTTCTGATCCTTCTTGTAGTTTTCCTGTTCATGCGCAGCCTGCAGCTCTTGGAGTTGTCGGACCTCTCGAAAAAGCATGTCGCTCTCTTCTGCATAGAATTCAACAGTGTTCTCGAGGCCAACTTCCAGACCCTTGATCTTTTCGCATTTTGACGCAAGTTCTTGCTCCTTTCCCCTGAGCCCAGCAGCCGCCTTGGTAGTGGCCTGGTCAACGCGTGCTATATAGGACTCAAGTTGTGCGGTCTGAGACTCCGTTAGCTCATCGATAACATTTGAGGTTGCAGTAGAATCGTCCAGAGACTCAGTCGTAGTATCCCTGAGAGCCTTGGCGGTCTCAGCTTCCTGTTGCCCTTGCACGAGGACTGCAAGAGCGCTGCTTGTCTCTTCCAACTGTGATTTCAACTGCTCGATCTCCTGGCTTAGGTTGGATTTTTGTCCTTCGAGGTTATCAATGTGTTTGGCACCTGTCTCGAGAGTTTCATAGACCTCAAGGACTTCCCGCCTCAATTTGCGGATCATTTGTCTGAGTTGCTTCTTGCTCTCTAACGCCTCTAGAGTCGTAAATCCTTTCTTGACCAATGCATGTCGAAACTCATCTCGAGCAAAGACCATGTCCATCCCTTCGAGGCGATCGCACAAGTCATCAAAGGTAATGTCCGCGCTGATGGCATCGCGTATCTCCGAACGACTAGGGCAGTACGTCGTGTGAGGCGAGAACCGCTGTGCAAGCTCCTGGAAATAATATGAGACAAACTCCAATAATTCAGTACGATGGGAGAGGATTCGGAATGGGTTACTGGCATGTTCGTGCAAGTCAAGCTCCCGCTTAAGTTCGTTCTTCCTCTCTTGCAGCTTGTCACGCTCGGCTCGTAGCTCGTCAATCTTGTCTAGCAATGCCAGCTGCTTAGCCTCAGCCAGTTCTGGAGTCTCTGCAAGGCCCTTGACTTTTCCCCCTGTATCATTTATCGCCAAGCGTCCTCTCACCAATTTGAGATGGAACGCGGCTTCCTGCTTAGTGAAAGATTGCTTACTCGCCAACCTCCGATCTTCTTGCTCCCGCTCCTGGGGCTCTAGAGCATTGGCGCAGACTGACACCTTCGAGTCGGTCTGTTGTGGAGAGAGCTGTGTAGGGAAATAACATTCAACTCCATCAGTAACCCCCTGAGATTTCTGAGGCATTGGTGAGTCCCCTCGCGGATCAGCCTCTTTAATGGGCTTGGGAACTTCCTGGCCATGGGATTGACCTTCAACAAAGTCCCTCAGTTTCCCTTCAAACTGGCGGCGTCCGTCGTCATCCTCAAAAATCCGCGGTGTGTATTCGTTATCAGGTCGTAGCATTCCTCCCTCGGAAACAATATCATCAGACAGTTTTGCGGAATCGTAAGGTCGAAATGGTCCTCTCTTGGACGCAATGTCTTCCGCCAGTCCTTCGAGATTGTCAACTGACTGACTTAATAAGCTACGCATGCGGGTCAGCTCAGAAGCGCCTTTCCCAGGATGGCGCTTGCATGGTTTCTTGCCTAAATGTAATGCTTTTGTACGCCTTCGCTCCTTGTCATGGAGCCATTCAGAATAGTCGTAACCATGTCTGAGCAATGTCACAGGTGTGATGATCGAGTTCTGCTTATTGAAGTAGTTACTGTACTCTTCCACCGCCGGTCCTGTATCGATCAAATGTTCAATTGTCATTTCCGGCGAAGCAGCATCGCTGGGAACTTCGAAGGGATCCGCATATTCTGAGCGCTCTTGATCGTCTTGTTCTTGGTATGGAGTCTCTGAGAGCGCAGTCTTTGCTCCTTTGATTCGATCAGCCTCATCCTCCTTGACGTTGTCGTGCATTCGGAGCCACGTCATATGGCGCTCAAGTTCTTCAGCATGAATCTTGTCGTAGTCTTCCTGGATAAGAGTAATTTCGTCTTCTTCAGCTTCTTCGTTACTGTTGCAAATTTCCTCGTCCCCCAAGTCCTTGTCCCTGAGTCCAGAACTGACCTGCTCATGGCGTGGGTTTTGGCCACTTTCAGATTCGTTTGGATCTTGTTCTTGACTTTCGTCGTTTGAATCGGAATTCGACTCGAACATACTGAAGAGACACTCCTTGTCCCCTATCGCGTCCAATTCTTGCTGGAGGTACTCTGGGCGAACCCAGGCTTGCTCTTTAACGGATTCTCCTTCTTTCCATGTTTCAGGGTTCTGAACTTCGATATCGCGCGGCTCATCAGCTAAGACCTCTTCACCCACGACTTCGTCTACTCCACTCTCGGATGCTGGTATGAGGGTGATAGAGTCCGCATCGCTGTTCGACCATGAAACCAATGAGCCGCTTACGGGAGCGGTCTTTTCTCCACGAGCCTTAGAAGGGCCAGCATCAATATACTCCTCAGCCTCAGTCATCCGGAATTCATCTAACAGAGGATCGAAGCCTGCAGGCTCTTCTGCTCTGACCTCAGAAACCGGTGAAGGGGTACGAGAGCTTGAGCTGCTGGCCTCTTCCTCGCTGTGTGAATTGGTAGAAGCAGGAGGTGTTATCTCGATGATGTCGGGATCGAAAAGACCAGAATAGTAATGCTCCGAAGGCCCAGCGTCGATGCACTCTTGATGCTCCGTTGATAGTTCCATCACTAATCGAGTCTTCTTATTGAACTCCGCTTCACCCATTCCGTTCTGTTCTGTTAAATTTACCACGATCAACTCAGTCTCATTGGACCTGTTGCTCCGAAGGCTCGGGCTACTCGGCGACGAATTTGAGGAGTGCGATTCACTGTCCGGCTCCAAATATAGGGCATGTTCTTCTCCATCCTGCTTGCCTCGTAATGCAGCATATTCTGCGGTCGAGCCGATACTGTTCCGTCTCTTGTCATGGCTGAAGCCACGGTCGAAGCCCGTACTGGGTCCGCTTAACGTACGACTTCTTTGGTGGATGCGGAAAACAAGGGCTCTCTCATCCTCGGTCGGCGTTCCAGGCGGAGAAGAGCGCTTGCCCTTCCCCAAGTTCTCGAGCCACTCTTCAAACTTGTCGTGAAGCATTCCCGCTTATGGTTTCTGATATATAAGTGCCTCTCTGCTCACAAGGCGAGTGCTTGGTAGGCATATGTAGATTACTGAGTTCCAGACTCAATCTGTTGGCGGTTAAATCCACGAAGTTGCTGTCGTAAGTGTCAACGTTTGTAGAACAATGGCAATATAAAATGAATGGCTACACACGAATACGCCATACGCTGGAGGAATAGGGATTGTCCAAGGAGCTAAGAAGAATCGTTCCTTTGTGGTCCCCATCATGCCCTTTAATTGCCGCTCTTTGAATGAAGATATTCTTAGTTTACAAGACATTGCCAAACAAAGAGTTTTTCTTTGACCAGTGAAGGAGAACTTTTATGCATCATTAACAGTGGCAATGCGGGGTCTACAGGGTATGGGAGTATGCAAAGCGTTGGTAGACTTGAAGAGACCATGCGCATCAGCAAAAATTCGATAGCTAACACCAAGCACTGAACATGCGCTGGGCTGGACTTGCTACCTGCAATGCAAACGAGAGCAGAGACACCAAGAAGCGATTAAATCTACCTGCCTTCTAGAGACATTGAAAAAGCAGAACAAGAAAGAGCCGGCAAAAGAAGCTGCAAAACGTCGGCCAAGTGTCGTCAAGATAAAAATGAGATTATCCATGCCTGGTGATCTCAAAAAATTGCTGGCATCAGTGAACGACGCCGTCGGAAGTGTTTCCTTGGCGGCTCAGACGTGGCGTAGGTCGACTGAAGGGTACAGGGCCAGCCTTGGATCTAATGCCCTGTCCGGTATTCAGGCCGGAACGCTGCAATGTGTTTAGATTCAAGTTTTGTAGTGGCCGTCGAGGGTACTGCGTATTGCGCACCCCAAATGAAGTGCTGACGACATCTTGCTGAGGCATAGGTAAGCGTGTTCGATGCTGACCTGGCGTTGCCATCATAGACGCGCTCTCTGTAATGTTTCAGTCAAAATGTGCTCCGTCTGCTTTGCAGCTCCCACTTACGTGCTGTAGATGCCCGATTGTCGTATCGCTGATCGTCCCATACGTCGCCTATGCGTTGCCCACCGCTGCTACCAGAACCGCCACTCTTCTGGTGAGAATGTATGCGCTCCATCTCAGGCCGACTTGGTGGATAGCGGCTCGCGGCGCCACCTGTGCTCATGCGATCAACGAATCGTTTGGCTCCGGTGGTCTGCAGAAAGTGTTCGGCGTCATCCGATGCGGCCATCTCGACCTGCGAGGTCATTGCTTGAGCCTTGAGAATCTGATAAGCCTTCTGCAATTGCTGATGGGTTTGGCTCTTCTCCCTGAACGCTTTCACGAGTTCATGGTTCTTGCTGATGAGGCTTTGCTGTTCGGCTTGGGTCACTACATACTTATCAGCATTGTTGGACCAAATTGATGTGTCCCTCACCTTCTAGGTTCTCCCGTAGGCTTGCAATCTCCGCGTTTGCGTCGCTGATAATCTTATCCAAGTGAGAGCTGATATTGGAGTACTTCTTCGTGAGACTCTTCGTATGGCATTCTTGATAGGTGCTGCTGAACATCAGCTCAATCAGGGGTCGTTAGCCGTCCTGCACCAACATCTCCTGCGTTGCTTGGTAGCTGTAGAAAGCCAAACCCCTACCAGCGCATTCCATTATTATGGTGGGCGTCAACCCGCTCAGAACGCTCGTCTTGTAGTCTTCACTCGGATTGAGCTGAGCAAGCACTGCATCGTCCGGATTCAATAGGGTCGTATGGCATGCAGGACAGATGCGCGCACCACCGTTGGAGCCAGACAAACCCAATTCTTCAGAACAGTCGGTACAGAAGATATGACTAACAGCTTACCGTAAGCGGAATACGCAAGAAGTAGTTACGGCAGCCACTGCAGCCACGTACCTGCAGGTGGTGACTACAGCCTGCTCCGAAAGCGGCTTTCGACATGAGAGTGTATTGCAGCGCAATGTGAAGTCCATTCCAGTGAAAAGGGCGGAATAGGAGTGCGGGGATACAGAATCTGATCAGCTGTGTGCTGGAAGCAGATTACAAAGGTATAGAAGAGCAATGGTACAACTGCTTTACGAGGGACACCACTCAACTGAGTAGCACCTGAAAGGTAGAGTAGGATTGCAAAGAAGAGACATGCAGTGGACGAACAAGTTGGAAATGTTCACGGCAATGGCAGTGGGGCTTTCCCCGCGTGTTCTGAATGAAGCAGGCGCAGAGGACGTGACTACTCCACATCATAGGGGGCACTTCTCATTGAGATTGCAGTATTCAACTTGAATGAACTCAGTGGCATACCTCCCGAGTTATGGCACATTGCCTTGTATGATCGATATTTGATTCAATGGTGACTGAATCTCATTTGCTTCACTGAATACAGCAGGTGGTCGAGGATGACGGAGTCACAAACGATCGCCTGGACTTACGACAAAATGGTTTGTGAACGTCATGCCATGAGGTGAATGAGGACCTTACATCTAGATGAACCGACTTTGGCCCGCTCTTCAATCGCAATTAGGGTCATCCTGTGGGAAGGTGTCAGGTGGTAAGGCATCTGCGAACAATGTGGTGTAATCCTGCGTACAAGATGCTCAGTACCACATGAGTAGTAACACAGGACATGAGAGTATTCTGTACCCTCATAACCCGGCGATCGCGTTCTCTCCTTGAATGTGGAAGTGGTGCAATTTCACGATAGCCGTTGGCGGATTTCGAGATCTGGTACGCTAGTACCATATTTGGTCAAGCTGGATCTTGCTATCATAGCTTTTTCCAACCTCAACCGTTACTGCCCAGTGTGCGCACCTGTTTACAACAAGAATCTTTATGGTCATGTCTACTTCCAACCCTGCGTCAGCCCCCCCTTCACGAAGCTCAACTCCAGCCGCATCAAACAATTCTCGATTCACTTCTCACAATGCTACAGCAGAGGACTTGCTCAAGACGCAAACGGTCGGCCTAGTACAGCTCGACGACTTCCGAAAAAGACGAGCGGAAGCTATCGAAGCTAAGGGCGCACCTGCCTCGGGAGCCAGTACGCCTTCTGCTGGGTAAGTTCGTCTTCTGAGCTTCGCAACAATCACTCTAACAGCCAAAGTACAGGGTTACGACGCCTCAGCCAACGAAGAAAAAGCGTAAGACCGTAGCCAAAGGCAAGCTGTCATTCAGCGTCGACGACGATGGAGAAACCGATTCAACTACATCTGCCGCAACGACTCCTCGATCCAGTACTCCTGCAGTCAACCCATCCGATGACGAGGTTCTTGGTACAAAGACCATGCTAAAAAAGCTAGGACCGAATGCAGGCGTAAAGTATACACCTAAAGTCATGACCAAGTCCGCCCTTCTACGCGAAGCCCAGACAAGGGAACAACTTCGAAAGGAATTCTTGGTCATGCAAGGTGCGGTCAAGGCCACCGAATTCGTGATGCCGTTTGTGTTCTATGATGGCCACAACATACCCGGGGGTCGATGTCGGGTCAAGAAAGGCGACCACGCCTGGCTGTTCCTCGACAGAGCTCGCAAAGTCGGCGCCGAACTTGGCGTGGGTGGTGACAAAACTCGCAGAGAATGGGCCAGAGTTGGAGTTGATGATCTAATGCTTGTAAAGGGGGAAATCATCATTCCACATGTAAGAACTACGCAGAGACCCACACAACGTCACGTACTGATCGTGTAAAGCACTACGAATTTTATTACTTCATGGTCAACAAGACCGTCGGCTTCAATGGTCAGCTGTTCCACCACTCCGCGCAGCCAACCCAGGCGACGCCGCTCTCTGCCGCCGCAACACCATCCGAGTTCGTCGCCACGTATGACCCTCTCGCCCGCCCAGATAGAACGAAAGACTCAATCAGTACGACTGCCGACCAGGACCTCGAGGGTTACGACGATGATCCAACTTCGACCAAGGTTGTTGACCGCCGGTGGTACGAACGCAATAAGCACATCTTCCCAGCCAGTACCTGGGAGGAATTTGATCCAAGTAAGGACTACACCACGGGTGTGCGTAAAGACACTGAAGGCAATGCGTTCTTCTTCTCATGAGAAGAGAACTCGATGTACGACTTGATAGATGAAACCGGGCGATAGTGTTGGAGTGCTAGGTTGCAGATATTACCTATGCGTAGTATCAGAAACAATAGCATCACTCTATACACCGCTCATGTTGAATCTGCTTGCTGCTGTATACTGCCATTATTGCTGCAACGCGCATGTCTGATTTTTGCACCGAGTACCTCCACCTGTCATTCCATTGCGGATGGCCGATTGTGTTTGTGCTTTCTCTGCCTCGTCCTCCGCGCGTAATGGATGGTCACGATCCTGCAGCCGACTTCGACTTCGGCCAGTATCCCCGAACAAGAGACGAGTCTACTCTCAGTGGGGTCTAACGCTTCTGGAATCAGGGCCCCCTCCTCCATGAAAGAGCACGGCCCACTTTCTTTGCCATTCGAGTCTCATTGCCTTATCAATGCAGTGCAATTGTTCGAGAAAATGCCGCAAGCAGTTCCATGTTGCACGCGAAAGTCATACGATTGAGTTGCCCTAGCTGTGGTTCACCCATCCCTATGCAGCGATTCATCACATCTTTGCAGCTGCGCACAGGGACACTAGTGGGGCAGAACAAGGTGCGGCAATCGATGCTATCTTGCATGCGAATGTCAGTCCACTTTCGCCGAGCTCGTAGTTCGCTTCCTCCATCAGCATGGGACCTTGCTCCGAATCTGCGCTCGTTGGACCGAGCTCGATACCGAACTCGTGCAAACTCAGCAGAACTCTACATCGCTCTGTGTGCGTCAAGACATACTACGCACTCGAATGCAGAGGAAGGCTGCCCGGCTGCTGGTAATGGAGAAGCTACACAGGTGTACGTGCTACTGTGTTCATGCGAGGCTCAATGCCAGTATGCCGGAGCAGGGAGGCATCTAGCATATGCCTTCCCACCCTTCCCGAGAACTAAAATTCTCTTTCGACATCCAGTCTCGACATGTGTATCCTGTCCTCACAAAAGCAGCACATGCCCCGCGCTTTTCCAGCCACGTCTCCCAACCCACTAAGACCCGACTCATCTATCATATGTTCCTTGTGCCGACATCGGATTGTCGATGCACATGCTCATGAAAACTTTTCCCGTTCCAATGTTTTCCTCGCGAAAGCCCTATCCAGCCAGCGCTACCACCGAAAACTTGCTCAGTTACTCCAGAACTGCTCCAGCTACCACAAAGCAACATGGCTTTCTGCCCGGTTGCTCCACCTAGAACCACACGAATCTGTATAGCCCTAATGCGTACCAGACAATGCGACAAGCTGACTACGGCGGAGCAGATAGCGTATACGTGCCGGGAGAGGGCTATAAGACCCGCTCCCTGCTCCCATCTCTCTTTCTTCCTTCAGGCTCACACGAAGGAGCAGTCAACACGGGATTTTTGGCCCCTACCCTTCCTTTCCTTCTCCAGTTCGCCTCTTGGGCCTGGAGTTTTCCCTTTGTCTTTCCTTTGTACCTTCTTCTTCATCTTCTGGCGTTGCTTTCCTCCAGTTCGCCTCATGGGCCTGGAGCTTCCAAGTCATCTTTCTTGTTTTCTACTGTTCCCTTTGTACGTTTTCGAGTCACTTGTTGTTTCCAGTTCGAGGCAAGGGTTCACAGAAAGAGCATTGGACACCCACACACAACCCCCAGAGCTTTGCTCCGCGCCAGCTCTCTTCTCCCATCACCTCTAAGATCTGAAGACGTCAAATTCCAGATCCGGTCGCTTGCGACCGTACAGAGCTCTGATCGATGGTCATCAATTGCCGTCCTGGCTCATCGGCTCTTCAGCCTTTGAGTTTCAGTGGAGAAGATCTGGAACGCACATGTCGCTGTCGAAAGTCGCCGCTATACGCCGCAACTTCTTCACACATGTGTGGAGGGAATGGAAACATCAAAGACTGCTCTCCATTGTGAGGTTTCGTACCCGATGCATCAGCGCCATCCCTCTCAGCGTCATCGAGACACCTTGTAGAGGTCAGCCACGTTGGCCTTTTGCAGAGGTGAGTGCAAGGTGGCAAGGCCACTTGTACGTTCTCGAGGGATTTGCATAGTGCCTTCGCTTGCGAAGAACAGAAGCACTACAGCACCTCTACAGCGAAAGAATCTATGATCCCGCTGCACATCAAGGTCTCTGTCTCTCTTTAGAGCTGAGCCTTGGGGTCGCCAGTTGACAGTGGTTGGATTGACGTTGCTTGAATGCACTTCGGTGCCATGCTCGCTTCAGCTCCTCCACACATTCGGGTCAAGGAATGCCTCATCAGTCTCGCCTGTGGGCTCGAACAGAGCGCAATACATAGTACTTCCCATGAGGCCCAGGATGACCACCTGAGAAGCCGAAGATCATCAGCCTCTGAGTTCAACTCATGCGAACATCTAGTCAACTACAGACCTTAACCGAAATCTCCATTGCCGACTGCAGACACGCGACTTGGGAAGGGTCTGTGTGAGGTTGCTTTGCAAGAAGAAGTCAATTCCTTGCACGAGTGTAAAGCAGCACTACTTGTTGGTCACAAGTGAGTTGTCTGGCGGTTTGCAATACAGCTTTGCGCCGCACGCTCATCCCTCTCGTGTGGCTCCATTGGGGGGTGGGTAGATAGCAAGGAGGACTCCGGGAAGGGAGAAAAAAAGCACAAGAGAAGGGTCGTTGTTCCTCCAAGAAGGGAGCAGGCAATGAACAAGAGGTGATTTTAGGAGGAGAGGCAAATGAAGAGGTGGCGGTGAGGTTGTAGTTAGCAAACAACGGACTCCAGGAAGGGAGATTAAAAGCACAATAGAAGGTTGGTGGATGGGAGGTGAAGTAATATGAAGAGATGGCGATGATGCGAGTTTGGAAAAAGACCTCAAGAAGGAGGAGTAATTAAGAGATGGTCTACATTTTGAGGAGTAGATAGCCGATCGAGGTTCTGGGGCTTGCCCTGGGCTCGGGCGGTTGTTGAAACCATGCTGTCGCTTTGCATCTTGATGTAATAGTATGTAGTGTTGCATATAGAATCCTTCGGTGGTGAGCGCCACGCTGCAATATCGCTGTCGTCCATGATCAGGATATTCTTTCGTGGTGTTGAGCTTCCCATTCCTATCCTGCTTTCCCTCATCGCCCCGTGCGATCCTGTTGTCGCAGCATTCCTTCGTGGTGAGTAAGCTCGTCGCAAGGTCGCTGTCGCCCGTCTCGTCGCGGCCTTTCGCGCTCCTCCGACTCCACCAAATCCTATCATTCCTCCTCCCAAGCCCCCCCACGACTTTGTTGTTTTGTTCTTTCCAACTCCAGTACGCCAAAACGCATCGCGCTGCACCTGCAACCCGAACACCTTGCCGCCGCCCCAGCTTTGATGTTCGTGATGCACAACTTTGGTGCTGCATTTTTTCGACGGGCGGATCTTGCAATAACGTGCGCAGCACAGCAACGCCATGTCTGTATGCGATGCAAGTGCAATGCATGTGCAGCGCGTTGAATGCGCGACAACACTGCATCATCAGTCTTAGGATTTTTCACTATTCACAATTCACAATTCATGCAGTCTCATAAATACCGTACTGACAAACTTTGAGTCAATCCAATTTCATATTGCGTAGAATCATGTCTTCCCCCCTTACTGTCGAGAAAGGGGATCTCGCGTTGCGAAAGCGGTGTTTGCCCTGTTTGCACCTCTATACAGACTGCTTTCGGTTAGCGTTGGGAAGGTGCTTCGTGGTGAGACAGAATCTCCGCTTTGTTCGGACGGAGAACACGATTGATGCCATTTATCCCTCATTCGCAATACTTCGATGTGGCGGTTTGCGTATGCGCAGACTGTAACCTGTTATGTTACTGACATTGAAAGAGCAAAGATTAATTCGCTCCAGTACGATCTTGTTATGGTGATCAGGACTTGGGAAGCGCGTAGCGCATCGCAGCAAACGATCTGTGTGCTCAAGAGTCCACTGACTAACCATACAAACCTGTCTTCACCATCTATGTTGGTGGCACCGCCGCAAATTCCAACATCGACTCTGCGGCTATCGCGCGCCGCAGCAACCAGCATCGATAACACTGTTCGGTTATTAGTGTCTTCACTCCGCTCAGTAAACTGTTTCATTTCATTCTTGTTCGCAATGGGTATCACTGAGCACTTCAGCACCCTATCAGATCTAATGAGTTGAATTACCGCCATCTGCTCCAGCCGCCTCTCCATCATTGCAACGAGCCTCACCTTCACGGTCTCAACCATCCGATACGTGCATAACTCGTTCTTACTTTTCAACACCCTGTGGAAGCGGTCGGACGAGCCGCTCGCTCTTCCAATCCGGACTTAGACCAATTGCTCCTACTTACATCTCTCTTTCTCTATACGTTCTCTCTCACCCCAACGTTAATAAACATGCCTTCCGCCCGTACCATCCACCTTACTGTTCTTACACTGCTCATATACATCCTACTCGGTCTCTGGCTACATATTACGACACGCCCTTCTTCACAAACGTTCACTTATGGCCCCCACAACGGAACCTCCCCAGACCCCGCGGTTAAGCAGTGGAGTATCGTCAAGACAATGAAGGCGTACATCGAAGGCGGTAACAACAACCCGGCCTTCACCGCCGCAGGCGAATATGCGATCACTTAGAACACGATAACATAGATACTTATGGTCCTGGGTGGCGCAATCACTGGTTCAGCAATATCTACGACAGTGAGTGCTGCGCCGCGCATACCACTCGGTGGTTAATTCAGAGGGTTCGAGGAAGAGGAGCAGTACAGAGCGGAGGAGGCAAGGCTAAGGAGCTTATGCAAATAACGAGACACGGAATCGGAACGACAAACCTTCGAGTGCCGCCTGAGACGTCTCCTCAGATCTTCTGGACGCGGGGTTCATTTATTCATCATGACGGGAAACACATAACCTCTCAACGGACAGGCTGACTGAAGTACGGTTTTATGATGCCTAGATGGGCTGGAATGGGACTCATATGTAAGGAAGGATCGGCAAACACCCAACTTCTTCAATGCGCTGTCCATTTCACTACATCCTCCCTATGTCTTCGCTCTTGCTTAGCATCCCTAGACCCGGATATGCTGGAGCGTCCGTAGGTTTCCACTCCCAGTCCGCTCTTCTTCAAGCCCCAAAGAAATACGCGTCTCTGCTTCGAGCTGACTTGTGAACCTGAGATATTCAAGCTCTGTGCTCTGGTAAGGTTTTGCTCTTGCACATTCTTGCTTGCCGAGAAAGGCATTAGGTGGATTGGGTTCGCCATCCTTACCCATTCATACATTCACTATCAGCGGCTAGGGTGAAATGGGCAACATGCTGGACATGCTACATACTCTGGAAACATCGATCTGCTCCTGTTTATCAGAGCAAGAAACTCAGGTTTGCATCCTTCACGGACTAAGGCTCGATGCCGTGCTCCAGTTCTCACGCTAGGAAGACATTCAGCTTGACTTCTTAGGTGAGAGGTCGTGAGCATCATTCGGAGGGATCATATCCTGGTCCTCATCCGCCTTCTCTGCGTCCGCCGTTCCAACGATCGCTTCGTCCGCTTCCACCTCATCTGCATCGACCTCCTCCACGGGTACTTTTTCCGCGACCGCCTCCGTATTAGCCTCTGGAGTCGAGATCGCTGGCGGCCCTTGCGCCACAAATCCATCCTCGGTGCCATTATGTGTTTGTTTAGGCGGCTCCGTTCGTGCATCCGAGGAGCTCCTTTTCCGCTTAGACGTACTACTGGAAGCAGCCCTACGCTCCTTTAGGTGGAACGTCCAGGTCCCTTCGCGCAACGTCCAGTGCCCCTTTAGGCCAACCAATAAGTTCTCGCTATTCCACTTCTCAAAAGCCTCCCAGGCTTCAGATAGCGAGTCAGACGGTGATGCCCGAGCGTCCTCTTGCTCTGGAGCCGCAGACTGTGCCTCAGCATAAACCCTGGACATCGACTCGGACTTCTTCAAATCCCAGAGTGTCACATCGACACGTCCACTCCTCACCTCTGCTTCCTGATCTTCCAGCCTCTCCATCTCCGGCCGCAGAGCTTTTACATCGTGCTCCAAAAGAGCAGCCACTATGGTTGCTGAAGTCGACTGCCCCAGCTCCACTTCGAGCTTGTCTATGCGAGCTATCTCTGCTTCTTCCTCGATAATCTCTCCTCGGAGCTCGGCTAGCCGAAGCTTGCGGCGTGCTAATACGACCTTGAGAGCGTTCGGTGCGGTGGTAAGAGGGTTTGAATCGTTTGGGCCGTCCATGTCGTTTTTGGGTTCTGCGTCGTTTGAGGAGTATGGGAGAAAGCTGAATTACTGGCAGTCGTGCGTTGACTCTTGTATATCTTTGGTTACGTTGGCTTGACCTGACAAACCTGTGGAGGTGTTTGCCCACGACCACGTAGTTACCGCTGGTCACCTCCAGAAGGCTGAAGCACAAGCATTTCCGTGCTTTGCCTCTGATGTACAATCTCTCAAACAATCCACCCCCATCTCCCACACCCCCCACAAGCGCTTGAACAAAACCGACCATATATCCATCCTCAACCCTCCCACTCATCCGCCATCCCTCCCTCAACGCACCCCGCACCCTCAGCACCTCCCCTCCGCTCTCCAAACCCAAAAAGACGCATTCTCCCAAACCCCACCGACTGCCTGGCGCAGACACTACACACCTCCCCCCGCAGAAACCAAACGCTCGTTCTCTTCCCCAGGGCGGATTCGCATCTGCCGTACGCACCTGCATCGATCTTGCGACGCGCAAGCGTAAGGCCCTGGCTTTTGTCCTGCGACATAAACGGGAGAACTGCTCAGCAGCGAGTGTTTGCCGCGGCTCTGCTGTAGTTCTAGTGGGTGCGCGTCGTATCAGAGTTGGGTCGGAAGAAGGGGGTTGAGGAAATTGGGTAGGCAGTGATGGAGACTCGTAAAGTGGATAGGGAAGGGTACATCGTGCAGCTGGAGTCTACAGATAGGGTATAGTTCCGGGAGTCATATGTGACGGGCGCTGGTGTGGATGAGGTTAGCAACGCAATAGCGTGCGCAAGTTGATAAAGAGTCAAGGCGTAATGCTGCCATGTGTTTTTATCTATACTCACCGCGTAGGCAATGTTATGCTCAGCAGTCATGACATATACACAACTGACTCGATCTAGAGACGCCGGTGTTCATGTCTATGCAATGTCCGCTCGTCTTAAGCGAAAGTCAGCCCATACTTCTTCAATGTCTCCTTCGCCGTCGTGATTCTGATTCCAAACCGCGCGTCAAGATCATATCCCTCCCACGCCGCCACCTTGTCCACCCACACCTTGCACTCCTCCAAGCTTTTCCTGTCCGCCTCCCCTCCGCCCACAAACTCCATCCAACAGATAACAGCCATCTCATAATGCGCTACGGGACAAGGCCACGCATCCGCCTTCGGCCCGATCGCTTTGTACGTCGCCCAATCATGGCAGAGCACCGAATTCTTCAAGATGACCCTGGCCTCATCGAACCTCTTCAGACTCCTCAACGTACTCGCCCTAAGCAGCGCGAGCAACGCCTTCTCATCCAGATCCTCTCTCTCCCACGTCCTATTCTCCCCACCGTCACTCCAATATAACCTCTTCATACTCACTTCCAGATGCCTTGCTCGCATCCTCTTGTACCCGTTCCAAAACAGAATCATCTCCTCCACAGGGCTGACACCCACCGCATCCACAAAACTGCATCCCCAAGCATCGGCGCGCTGCTGCCACTTCTCGATCTTGCGGGTGGAGAAGACGTCGAACGGGAGCTGTTTGGCCATGAAGCGCTTTTTGCCTGTATGCTTGGGAACAAGCTTGAGCAGCTCCTCGGCTTTCTGCGCGTGTTCGGCTGCGAGGGTCGGATTGGAGGGTTTGGCAAGGCGGTAGAGTTCAACGTGGCAGGCACCGGCGATGTAGTAGTACAGGGCGTGGGACCAGTTGTTAAGCGTCACACACTATGACTCTTGTCAGTGGCTGGGAATTGGGATGGACCTGATGGACTTGCTTTCTGGAAGCTTGCAGAGCACTTCTCGTAGTCGTGCATGTACATGGCATTCAAGCTCTTCTCAAAACACTGCAGGGCTTCCACCTGTTTCAGCGGGCTCTTACTCTGGCCGTCAAGCATTTGAACTGCTTCCTCTAGTCCACCTTGGCCGGCAATCATACGTGCTTCCTCCATCATCCAGAGGCGAGACTCGGGGAAGCGTGTCCGCATCTCTTTGAGTAGAGCAGTGCACCGTTCGCGCGGGTAAGATCCGTCACCCTGCTGAGCAACGATGTCACAGGATCCCATGATGGCATTGTGGTAGCCCAGAACAACGAGGCCGGCGAATGCGCCGTTTATGTTCCCAGCACGGCTAGCCTATATAGATGAGTCTGGTACGTGAAGAAACTATGTATTGCTCTTACCTGCCAAAGCATATTGATACCGCGCTCGCGGTCACCTTTGAAGCCGACGATCTTGAGGAGTACAGCGAACGCAGGCGGAACAAGCGAAATAATTAACAGCAGTACACCGAAGCACAGGTTTGAGCCAGAGTGAATGAAGAGGTCGATGGGATTCTCGTTGAAATGCGATACGTCTGGGCCGGACTCTGCTAGGCTCGAAGATGGCGCAGGCTGCGGGACAGACTTCGTGCTATTGCCATTCGTACCTTTGGCAAGATGGCCTTGGTACGTAGTTGGTGGAGGCATGCCCTCATGCATTTCTTCCGCATCCACGAAGTCATCGTCACTGTCTTCATCGTTGTTAGTGTCTAACGAGATCGAAGCAGTGTTTTTAGATAAGGAGTCTACTGATACAGTCGAGCCAGTTGCGGGTGTGCTGGGGACCGTCGGTGTCGGTCCTGTGCGGTGAGTCGACGTAGTGCTGGGAAGAGACAGCTTGCTGCTACTCGGGGTGCCGTCTGTCACACCTTTCTTTGCAAGAAATCTCTTTTCTTCTGCCATGATGGCATCCAGGGTAATGTACGCTTTCCGGAGCTTATAGAAGCCTTTGATGGCCTCTGTTAGACTCTCGTTCAGCACGTGCATAACAGCGCTCATGAGCTGCGCTTCGGCAAGACACAGGCCGTATTCGGCTCCAGGGGAATAGACAGATGAGCGCGAGTTCTCGGGGTGCCTTTGCGCTTGCGACTGATCTCGCGCTGCGGAACTTTCACACGTATCCAGCTTCTTCGCCGCCTCGTCCATGACCTCCCGTTCGAACCCAAGCGTAGCACGAAGGAAGATGACCACGCCGGCGCCGAGCTGCGTTTGAATCAGACGTGGTGTTCGCAATGTTGGCGCAGCAAGAAGCAGGAAACGAGTGAGTGCTAACCCTGTGAAAGGTAGAATCGCCTTTTGACAGTCCAGCATTCGCGCCGTCGATATCGTCGTTCATGATGAGAAGGGTAGCTGTCCACGTGAGCGTCACGCGACCTTCATGGATCTTAACCCTGATCTGGGGTGAAGTCACGTACCTTGCATGGCATCTTCCACTGTTACCCCAATACATTAGAAAGTCAACTTTATCGTAATATGGATCAGATTGAGCAGACATATCTGGGGCTCATTCTGAAAACTCAGGGAGCTGCTAGAGCCTGTAACGGCCTTGGCCTTGGATCCTAGGAAGCTTCGGAGAGACATCTTGTGGATATCTCGTTGTATTGTGGTTTGAATTGGGTATTAGGTACTGGTCGTAGGTGTATAATTGTGAATCAACGCCTTTATCATCGACGTCACTAGCCAAGTAGGCAATAGAGACGGCCGCGGAGGTTAAGGAAGGAAATCTAGGATGAAACGGAACGAACGAGGAGAGCGTTGACACAACAAGGCAAACCCCCGTTTCAATACTCAATTGGTCACAACAGATCTGTGGTGAACGAAGTCGTAATCAGGTCGAAGGTTCAGCAGCGGCGAAGCAGCAACTCCTTCCGCTGTGGCTGTGCTCACATGGAGTCTTAACAACGCCCGAAGATCCGGGTGGGACAGGTGTGGGATTTGCTGGCTACAGCCAGCCCAGACGAGCTGTGCCGTTTGCTGCTGGCTTGTGTCATCATTGTACAGCAAAAGGTTCGAAAACAGTGGAGCAGAGGCATTGTAACATAACCGCGCGGCAACAGCGGCTAGAGCATATCAAGCATTCCGCGCCTTGAGCGCCCGATGGAAGCTGTCAACCCAGAAGAGAAACACGACAGCCTTCTCCGTTCACTCACACCGAAGACTCACCTCCTCCGGAACATCACACACCATGTCCGGCGCTGCACAGGGATCCGCAAACACGACAAAAGCGGTCGTCCACGATTCCTCCAACGCCGAACCGGCCAAAGAGCAGCAGAAGCCCGCCGCCGTACTAGAAGAAGATGACGAGTTTGAGGATTTCCCAGTAGAAGGTAAGGAAAAGTCGCAGCGACGCACACAAGCGTCGGACCACACCAAGAGCACACGATTGCAAGAGAAAGCCGGACGCAGCGTTCCATCACGCTCCACGGCCCAAAGCCCCGACGGGGATGGCTCATACACGGCCCACCCTCCCCCTCCCTCCACTGCTCGCGTCGCAAATACGTCCCAAGCATTTCGGGGCAGAACTCGCTGACATGGCCCATTCGCATCCCACACAGACTGGCCGCAAGAAGACACCTCCCTCCCCGGCGGCAACACGCATCTGTGGGAAGAGAGCTGGGACGACGACGACACGAGCGACGACTTCTCGAACCTGCTGAAGTACGCCTCTTTGCCCCGCTTACCCCCTCACTGCACGACTCTTGGGCCAAAAGCGCCATGCTGACGCGCTTTGTTAGGGAGGAGCTGAAGAAGGTCGGCAAGGATAAATGAAAGCGGCCTCAGGATGAAGGGCGTTACGCCACGAACGTGGACTTGGGGAGGCGGAACGATCGAAGGGCAAGGGACGACTGCTTCTCGAAGGGCATTTAGAGGGCTGAAGAGGTGCGTGGCGTAGAGAGCTCTCTACCCGTTGCTGGTATTGGAAGCGGTCACAGCAGCAAAAGTTCTTGGGCGGAGCATCGTCGGACGTGTATGGATAGGCCTTGCGAAGTATTTAGAGCTGCTAAAGCATCGGCATATACGTCGTCCCTCCAACCCCTACTTCCTGGCCAAAGTCTCTTTGCAGGCAGATCAGAACCCGCTGATGGTGCTCGTCTTCCCCATTTACTTACTCGACAGCGCAGACACACCCGGCAGCTCCTTGCCCTCCAACAGCTCCAAGCTCGCACCACCACCGGTGCTCACATGGCTAAGCTTGTCTTCAACGCCATACTTCGCCGCCACCGTCGCCGTATCTCCACCACCGATGATGACAATTTTGCCGTTCTGCGCCGCCTTCACCGCCGCATCCATTGTCTTTTTCGTTCCGTTCTCAAACGCCTCAAACTCGAAAACGCCAGGCGGTCCGTTCCACAAAATCGTCTTGGCGTCGTTGATTGCTTCTTCGTATAGCTTGATGCTCTTCTCCCCGCAGTCCAGCCCCATCCAACCATCAGGGATACCGTCTTCGTCTGTGGCATACCCCGTCTTTGCATCCTTCGCAAACTTGTCTGCCGTCACATAATCGCACGGCAATGTAATCTTCACATTGTTCTTCTTCGCCTTCTCCACTAGCTCGCCCACCGTCTTGCTGCCCGCCTCGTCAAACAGACTGTTCCCAATTTTAACGTTCTCCAGCGTCTTCTTGAAAGTAAAGGCCATGCCACCGCAGATGATCAGCGCGTCTACCTTGCCGAGCAGGTTGTCAATGAGCTGGATTTTGTCGGAGACCTTGGCACCGCCTAGGATCGCGAGGAAAGGGCGTTTGGGCTCTTCGAGCGCTTGCGCAAAGTACTCGAGTTCTTTCTTGACGAGGAAACCCGAGGCTTTTTGAGGCAGGTCGACACCGACCATGGAGCTGTGGCCGCGGTGGGCGGTGCCGAATGCGTCGTCTACACGAAGAAGTCAGCATACGGTTGCGTTTGCGTCTCTCCTTGTATGGGTGCTAAGGGTCTAGGCGTACTGATATAGACGTCTCCTAACGCAGTAAGCCCCTTCCGAAACTCCTCCACCTTCTCCTTATCAGCCTTCACCTTCTTCCCCTCAGCATCTTTACTGCTGCCCTCTTCCTCGGCATGGAACCGCAGATTCTCCAACAGAATGACTTGCCCATCACTCGCCTTGTTGACCGTCTCCTCGACCTCCTTGCCCACGCAATCATCCGTGAAGATCACTTTGCGGTCCAACAGCTTCTCGAGCTCCGGCACGACTGGCTTGAGGCTGTATTTCGAGTTCGCCTTGCCGTCAGGGCGGCCGAGGTGCGACATGAGGATGACGGCTTTGGCGCCATTGTCGATGGCGTATTTGATTGTGGGAAGCGCGCCGACGATGCGTTGGTTGTTGGTTATCTTGGAGCCGTCGAGGGGCACGTTGAAGTCGACCTTGGTTCAGCGTTAGCCCAGTGATTCAAACAGTGATACGGAACCATGTCGGCATCGGATGGCTGTGCTTAGGAGGGTGTGAAGCGGTCCAAGTGACTGTCCCAAACTCGACGCTGAAGGCAGCCTCGATCGATCAAGAACCCCACTCTCGGGTAAAAGTACTTGTGCAGTGCCTTTCTTGCCCCCAAAGCTCTTGTGAGACGGAATTATATCTTCCAATGGCACAAAAAAGCAACTTACGCGGATGAGCACACGCTTGCCCTTAACGTCCACATCCTGAATCGATAGCTTGTTAGACAGAGACATGGTGATCTCGGTGTGTTGTTCTGTGATTTCGGAAGTCAATTGCTGCAACCCAAGCAAAGTGCAAATCGAGGAAGATGATTTCTCGGTATACCCACTCTGACTCGGGCTGTGTTTACCCTCGGAACGTTGCAAGGTTGAATGGGAAAATAGGTTCTGGGGGTTCCGATTTCTGACGACGTCAGAGCTTTGTTGGTGGGGTGAGGGTTGAGTTGGTGGGGTGGATGAAGCTCTATTTGAAAAAAGAGACCGTAATTTTCCGAAAAGAAATGAAATGCCTCGACATGACAAAATTGCTGGAGATAGCTTGTTTGTATGTATGTACAAGGATCAGGTAGGTGAACATCGAGTGCCTGTTCGTTGTGGCTCCTCTGTGAATGTGCTATTCGGACTACTCTCGCTACAGCGATTCGCCGTAGGAGTACTTCTTAGATTGGGATGAAACAAAATTCGAGGAGACATGAATTGGGTACAATGTCAATTTGCTGACCTGCAGTTCGAATAGCACTCATAGAACGACGCCCCCATGCCCAACCGTGTTACCTGTACACCAAAACAATGCCCCTGAGCCCACGTAGACCATAATCCAAGGCCGTAAGACGCCAGTGTTGTCTTAGTCAAAATGCTTCACTCCCAGGTCCATCGCGACTATCCTTGACGCTGTAAGTTCAAATTAACAAGATGCCAAAATGTAAAGTTACAAGGTAATCACGTCTCTTCGGCGGAGTTCGCAAGGGATAGGTACGCCGTCCAGGCGATGCCGATCGTCGAGACAAAGGGCTGCAAAGCAGAATGTCAGTAATTCTCCCAAGCTACATGATGCCTATTACATACGATCTGAAATTGGATTGGGATAACCCGGAAATTCAACATCTGCACAGCTGGCCAGATGAGATAGTTCGCCTTCAGTGCAGGGATGTATATGTCCTGGAACTTTTTCGCGATCGCTCTCCTGCCTCCACCCTCTGCAACAGTCATGAACGTGAAGAAGCACGATAGACCGATCGGTGAGAATATCAACTGATCGAATGCCACCCTCTTCAATGCCGGCACTGTTCCCGCGGTCTTTGTGATAGGGAAGGTCTTGGCCAGGAAACCAAACCACCTGTGTTGTATGGGCGCCATTATGAAGCCGTAGGCCATGAATCGGATTGATCGCTCAAAGTCGAAAGGTGGAGGGAGACGGTAGGAGTCAGGGATGAGTTCGTCTTGGCCGATAGAGTTCCGTCGATCTAGTTCGTGGATCTCGATGGCAAGAAAGTCACTCTTAGGATCTGGGCCCTTCTCTTTGCGCACGGCGCGTTGGCGGATGGATGTAAGGGACTGGGCTACTGTGTCCGCGATTCCACCGAGAACCTGTGTAGAATCAGTATCATGTTCCGGAGGATGCAACCAGTCGATGCAATATGGTAGTGGAACTATCATGGGGAGGACGCACGGCGTTCGTAATCATAGTCGTTAGAACTGGTAGGGCATTAGCACATGCACTTTGCAACGCTGAAGCATTTCGGGGCTCACACCAGGTCTTGAGGCATAGTACGAGTTGAACTTCCGCGTCAATATTGACACTGCCATGATTTGTGTCAAGAATACGAGGGCGTGTAGGAGAGGCTGTTCGGGGCGGTTGCCCGTGTCGTTAGCTCTTTGTCCATGCGGATGCGCATCTTGTCGGATGCTGCCCTTTTGATTGGCACAGTTTTTATACGTACAACTCTGCCGTAGATGTATCTGCTATTCAAAGCCCGCAGTAGGCGTCGTCGTTGGCCTTCAATCATCGTGGAGATGAGATTCGAGTGTCGTCACCACTCTTATCCGGCGGTGATTGCCTAGTCACGGAGGTGGCTTGGGCGGTGCGACTGTGGACGAGGAAGGCGAGCACTGCTCAGCGATGTGTCGCGACTGAGTCCGGGGAGCTTGAATAAGGATATACGGCTCTATGTAGATTGTTCTTCAAGCGCAGACGTAAGGTTCGGACCTGTCGGCGAGGTGGCGGAGCACGCGGAGCAGATCTAGCGGGCTGCCCTTTACGTATGGTCACGCTGACTGAATGAAAGAATTTAGGTATTGGCACGAGCAAAGCCTCTAAAGTACAGGTCGAGTTCAGTCTTGTTTGACGACTGACGTAGAGTGGACAACGGATAGAATATGCGACTGTGCCGCCTGTGTGGTGGTGGCACAGATTGCTCGCTCGCACGGAAGCAGCCCATGTTTCGAAGTCCCATCCCAACCTCGCACGCATTGTCTCATCTGTCTTGGGTCATTGCTCCAATTCCCTCTCCGTACAAACAACATCCGGCAAATCACAGATATCTGTCGTCTCTTGTGTGGCTAGATCAACTAGGCGCAATGCCTCGACGTGCAGTACACCAGCGGCTAGAGCAAGGAACTTCAACTCAGTGGTATAGCACGCTGATGCAGCCAGCGGACTATAGAAATTATGTTAGTCTCACACGTTCTTCGCTTTGAGGCTGCGAATAACATACCCTATCCGTACGTCTGTGCTCAATGAGATGAGCTCCGTCGGTTCGGTCATGGCGTTCTTCTGGATGCCATACAAAATATGCTCATCCAACACCCCTTCAACGACCGGATCTACCTCATTTCCGCGCGCACTACTGATGCTGTAGCGCTGAGGCACCAGCGTCCTCCCATCGTTCTTTTTGCGTTTGGGTATCACAACAAGGGCAAGCCGTTGCACTTCATTTGACATGTTGACGACAAAAAGCCGCCAGCGAAAGATCTCGCCAACGCGTACGGACTTGGGACCCGATATAGTGATCGTAAGACCAGTATTAGTTGTGGTATGCGCTTCCTGCGTGTTCGGTCCGTCGGTTGGAAAAGGCAGAGAGTCCGGTCCATTGTTCTGAGGTCGCTGAGCAGTGGTGGAGGCGTCTCGACTTGGGGGTAGGCCGCTTGTGGTAGGTCTCGCAAGTGCCATCGAAAAATCGACATTTGTCTTGAAATTGATGTGTACCTTCGGATTGAAGTTGTCAGTTACCAGTGCCCGGGCGGTGATCCGAACGCTCAGTGAGTAATTGAGATCCTCGCTGGACCGCATCTTGTGGATGTCCGAATCTGGCCTCAACATACACATGACAGTAACCTGATCGCCGGGCTTGCAGTCCACCGGCACGGTGGTACCCACTAGCTCGGCTTTTCCACGACCCATCTTGAAAGTAACCTCTTCCACGACCACTGTACAGCCAACGAAGTTCGTCGCTTCGAGGTCCAGGGATGCGATGACAGTGCATGTCAGCGGCGGCACTGTACAGCGGGAATACCTGATCCGCCATAGAATTAGTGGTGCAGCTCTGAACAGTCGCCGCTGGCCCTTACGGATAGGCCGCAACAGCTGCTGGCCCACCGCCGCACTGGGAGCCACCTTAGTGATACGTAGAGCTGAGAGCCGTGGTTTCACGCCAGCTAACGCAGGATCGTTCTCGAATGGTTGAAGGAGGTTCAGTGCCGAAGGCGTTAAACTTGGCAGATACTCATCCTCGATCACTTCTGGCTTGACATTCTCTGCAGGTCGGAGAGATGCGGAAGGTACAAAGTAGATAGCCAACTTTTGTATTCTGGCTCTGGGTCGACCTAGACGAGATCAGTCTAGACTCGCGAGGCAGCTTTGTAAAGCATACCGATTGTGACATTCACTTTCCAGAACACGTGAACATACTGCTGTGCGGCGCTATCGTCGTCCGCTTGCGAGTTGCTCGCAACCACCAAAGGCTCCTCTGACTCTTCGATTGTCTCCGAGTGCAGCAGTTCTTTGTGTCCAACTCCAGAGTCGTTGGGTTTTGCATTGGGTGGATGGACCACGCCAGTAGCATATGTTTCTAAATTGATGGCAAGCCTTGAGAGATACGATCTAAGCGTGTTCTCCTCAAGTAAGGAGATCCGCAGGACAATGTAAACCGGCACGTGCTCATCTAACCCCCTGAGAATGAGTAAGATGCTGTACGTTCCTTTCAGTATGGCCTTGATGCGTACCAAGGTATAGAAATTGCCGCTGATTGATCCAAGGGAGTAGGGAAGAATCATTTGCTGTTTCTGCTGCGCCGTCCCACTCTCCGAGAAGCTCGCCTAGATCCGCGTCTTCTGCATCCGGGACTATTGCTTCGATGAGAGAGGTTTCAGCGAACTCAGCGCTCGTTCTGACACCAATCTCGGCGTTGGACGAAAACATAACTGCGGATGCAATATCATGCTTCAATCGATAATACTTTGGGCTTCGTGCAAGGCTCCTTGTGGCAGTAATCGTAGACTCGGTGCTGCCCACTTGAGAGGGATCAACTCAATCAGTGTATTTTCCGTCAGTCGTTTAGACCGCCATTCTTGATGCTCTTCGACGGCTCGATCTTCACAAAGCAAGGAATTGAACACGGTATACTCCATACTTCGTAAGGGGCGATGCATTCAGTAGCGCAGAACAGAGCCGAAGTTCAACCGATGCATACGCCTTCTGTAAGCGGAATTGCAGGCTTGACGATTGGAGCCTTCGTTGTCCGTACCACACAAAACATTTGCAACATCGAACAGTCACGCTGCGAGAGATCGAGTTGAGAGGAGAGAACACGAGCCCTTTCTTTTGCAGCTGGTTGCCTTCACTTCTTCTCATACCTTTGCCTTCTTCTTCTCACTCTGACTTATTGCCGGCGACAAAAGCCAGCCCCACCATCCCACTTCAATATTTGGTCTTTAGAAGAGTTCGACCAACACCGCAGCCATGTCGGACAAACTCACCAGGTACGCCTCTCGAGCTTGAGGGGAATGTCTCGCTAACGTGGTCGCGAAGAATCGCCATCGTCAATTCTGACAAGGTTCGCATACATCTCCCCACCACAGTTCTCAAGCCCTGACTGACCCATGTCTCAAGTGCAAACCCAAGAAGTGCAGACAGGAATGCAAGAAGAGTTGTCCAGTGGTCCGTACAGGCAAGCTTTGCATAGAAGTCGATCCAACGTCGAAGATCGCTTTCATTTCCGAGCGTCTTTGTGTGTACTACTCAAAAGTTCCCTCACTCGTTTAATTTAGCCTAACTCTCCTCCAAGGTATTGGGTGCGGTATCTGCCCAAAGAAATGCCCTTTCGACGCAATCCACATCATCAACTTGCCGACCAACCTCGAGACCCAGGTCACGCACCGTTACTCGGCGAACTCTTTCAAGCTGCATAGGCTGCCTATGCCCCGTCCAGGACAAGTTTTGGGTCTGGTAGGAACAAACGGTATCGGCAAGAGCACGGCATTGAAGATCTTATCTGGCAAGCTCAAGCCCAACCT
>Ga0115846_100037_pt1 | contig 49238 bp, 50 predicted proteins | sample InSIn5gowninarea_2_FD_83860 | JGI IMG/M metagenome (GOLD analysis project Ga0115846, IMG submission 83860) | reverse complement strand
CCGTCTTTGCCTGAAATTCGACGCCCGCGTGCAGCGATTGTGCAACTAGCAGTCGCAAGACTTCGGTTCCCATCTCGCGCCCTTTACGGCCTTTGTCAAGCTCAACCATAGCCTGAGCGAACGACAGTGCCCTCTTAGAGTTGGTCATACGTATTCCAACCTTGCGCATAAGTTCCACGATCACAGAATCGCTTCTGCGGGACGGCACTATCAATGTGGGCATGCGGGATTGGATGTGGATGGCGCTGGCATCCGTTAATGAGTTCGAGGCTGTTGACGGCCGAGGCTGTGCTGCCGAATCAGCGAGCCACATCTGAAGGTATTGTTGAGGTGACACCATCAAAGCCTCCGTATCTGGCGAGCTGTTATTTGTGGTGACCATCGTGATGTGGTCTATACCTCGAGGGTGTCGGTGCAAAGCCGTGGCCAGAAGTTGGCGGGCTATGATGTGGAAATGTCCTCCCTTTTTATCCGTCACTTGAATCCAACGATTCCGCACCCCCGGGGCTCGTAACTTGGATATGCTGTGTTTGACCTTATCATGCATCATCTGCCCTTGAGGTCATATATGGTTCCTGCTGTACAACGTTTCTCATCTACATCGCTCGCCTTCCTTGTTCCGGTGCTGTCCCGTAATCACGCTAGTTGGCAGGATGCAACACCGTGATACCCATCCTCCACGGATCATTATCGAAATTCTGACGCCAGACACCGATGTGGCGACTGTCAATTGGGTCAGAACAGAGATGCAGTGCCTTGAAGTCAGAAGTGCTGCTATGGTGCCCAAGATAGAAGCATTGCGGCGGTGTATTGCAGGGGCTACAACCACGCGCACGAACATGGACACTGCAGACACCGCTCCCTGCGAACCAGCTAGGACCGTTGGGACGCTTATGGTTGACACAATCGTTTGGACACGAGAGAAGACTACGAAGACTATGGATGACATCTTGTGGTTACGCACCAGGATGGATCAGGTAGAGCACCAGCTGGACGAAGCACTACTGGGTACGAGCGGAGATGGTTGGGAGATCTAGTCGAGCGATCCGTTTGGCTCCGAGGTTGTCAGTAGCAATCGAAAACAAAGAGGAGGCTGCTCGGCCCACTGTGCTGGTCGATGTGGGAGTGGCAGTCAGGAGGCAGCTGCAATCCATTGTGTAACGGTGATTGCAGGTGTGCATATATTGGTTCATCATGTGGAGAAGTGGCACGCTGTGATTTGTACGTATTTCCTTACGTGCCATCTTCTATCTTGAGTGCTATGCATCGTTGCGAGGCTGTCTTGAATCACATTCATTCGCCGTCCATTTCCACACATGTCCTCCATAGCGGCAGCTCGGCTGGGCTTTCATCTCCTCCCATTCAAACACGAAACCTTGTTCAAACACGTATCGCCGTCTCTCCGAAAGGAAGACATCACACATTTGAAGATGTAGAGCATGTAGCATAGGAAAAGTGGAGGAAAGGATCGAAAAGGCCGGGGGAAGATATGTATTGAGCTACAAGTCCGCCGAGTCCGACAAAAGCGCAGAGAACGAATTGTCATCCATCATCCGTTGTTGAGCTTCCACCCCGCCGTCATCCTCACCCTCCACCCGAGCCGAGCTAATACTGCCGTCCACGTTCTTGATCCAGGCAATGACTTCATTAGTGCGCGTCTCATTTTGCCGGCATTTTTCATCTAGGCATCTAAACTGGTTCGCTATGGTCTTCTCGTTTAATAATGGTCTTTGCGAGCTCGCGAGGCGTGCTTGCGTTTCCGCAAGCGCCTTCTCCAAGCTCTCCACCCGTGCTAGGACCGTGATTACGAAGCTAACGAGATGTGAGCCCTGAGGTAATCCCGGCCCGCTAGAGCCTGATCGTGGCAGACTGCTTGGCCCTAGGCTCGGCTGACTGGTGGCTGGTTGGTGTGGTTGGACCGAGATTGGTTGGCTCGATGGCCGCTGTACTAGATCATGCATCGCTACTGTGTAGCTGGGCGTTCTGTTGTGTTGAGTTGAGTTCATGTTTCCATGGGAAAAGCTGTCTGCGCGATGTTGTTGGCTATTGTTGCTCTGGGAGTATTGAAGGGTGGAGGGATTGTGCGAGAGATACATTCCGCCTTGAAGGTCTGACCATTCATTTGTGGGTTGCTCGCCACTATTGAATTGCGGGGGTTTGTGCAGGGAATTGGGCAGAGCAAAGACAGGTGGGTTGGTCATATTTTGAGAAGCGAGCGGTTGAGTAATCGGTAGAGCAGGAGGTCTGTGATAATTCATGAGAATCGGTCCTTGCAGTGCATTGGGAGAACTTTTATACACATTTTTGGCTCTTTGACCGAGTGTAGGATTGGCTGGAAGAAACGATGTGCCGCATTCTGCTGCCCTCGTCATACTCGGCGCGTAGATTCTGTGCCAGGACGGTATTGGCTCGAGGATCCTGGTAGCGCGTTCCAGCGGGTACTGGATGGAAGTACTTGAAGCTGGTAAAGATGCAGAACGTGCGGGAGGCGCTGATCGAGAACAAATGCTCAGAAATGTAGTTTCACTCACATAATACATCGAAGCCATCGTGGACAGTTTCCCCCTGGTGGGCGCTTGGTCGTGGACAATGTAGGGTGGTACAGCAAGGAAGAGAGCAAGGATCTTAAAGTAGCATGGATCCACGGTTCCGTAAGTTCAAAGTCAAGCCAAGTTACTCATGAAGCTGCATCAGCTAGTCGCGTAATTGGGGCTTGTCATCAATGTGAGTGATTCAAGTTGCTTCGCGAGATAAAGGTGGGCACTGGGCGTATGGGCCGGGTGTGGTCTGGCAACTGGGGCCGAAGAGCTCGCGAGCATATCCTGGTCGGTACGCCCGCGACCTCGCAGGACTAATGCGTCAGGTGACATGGACGTTGAAGACGCCGCAGCCTAAACTGGGCAAGCCTCCGATCTTGAGTTGGAGCTTCGGGCTAAATGTCTTGATCGAGATCGATTTATCGAAAGGCCAAGGCAGGCTATCATAGTTCCGCATAATTACCCGGGCACAAATGGTCGTCACCCCCTGCGGGGTCACCAATCAGAAAATGACAAAACCACGCGGCTACATCAGCGACATCCCGCATCTTGAGGGTAACGCCATTCCACAACAACTTATACAGAACAGTAAATTTATTCACTACATATGTATGGATCGTCATTTCCACTTCTGTATCGAGTCGGTTTCGACCCACGCCAGTAGTCAGAATGGACGAGCTGCAGGTATTGCATTCGACTACCGCAGCACAGTAGTACAGATTCTACCTATCATGGGCTTAGCTCGGGAGTAAGAGGATCGCTCAAAAACATTGGAGAGCGGATGGGTTCTCGATACTCCTTCCACTCTCGTGAGTCCTTCGGGTCCCGGAACGGAAGAATGAGGGGTGGTAGTCTAAAGACCTTCGAAATGGATGGAGTGCCCTTGGCGTGCACAACCTCCATGTCCTCACAGCCGCCCATGTCAGGTAGGAGCCTGTCATCTTCGCTTGCTGACGAGCGGGCGTCCATCCATACGTCCTGGTCCTCAACGTCAGTCAAGACTCGTCCTGAAGAACCATCGATGTCAACCACGACATCTCCCTCGTCGGTTGACTCGATTCTGTTGATGACGGTTTTCTTGAGTGATCCGATCTGATATCGATCTTAGTAAGGTGCTGCTGGTGTGCGGAGGCAGGGATTTCTCACGAATTTACTCAACGATGGAGGTGCCTCGTCATTTGTTGCATTCTTCACGAGAACGTTCCACTCATCCCGACGGGGGTTGTAAATAAGCTGGTACAAGCTGACTTCGAATTCTTTGGCCAGCATGTGGCCCTTGCGCAGGACGGTATCCCTCCGATTTTTGAAAGCTTCTTTCTTACCTCTGCCTGCACTTTTGTATGTCGCGGGCAGGATTCGCGTGTTTTGCTTCCATTGAATCCTCGGCTTAGGGACCTGCTTAGCGGTTTTTGGTCCTCGTGTTCGAGCCATTGTACCCGATAGGACAAAGGCGTATGGTACTTGATGTTGGAAGGGGGTTTGAATTGGACATGGCGAGCACTGAGAACTGAGCCTCTTATATACATCACAAGAACTGTAGGGCGTGGACAGCTAGAGCAGCTGTCAACAGGTGATTCGCTGAACAGGTAGCCAGTTCTCGGTAGTGTGTGTTCACAACACGGCGGCTAGAAGTATTGTTGACGCAGTCTGAAAACCAACCCCCTTCCCTGGCATACGAATAGAACAGCTACAAAATTTCACGACGATTCCTCGGAGTCCAACAATGAGAGGTCGATAGTTGACCAGCCCACACTCTTGAAAGCAAATGAACAGCATGGCCACGTTTACCCCACCAGTGATTTACTCGCTCGTCGTAGGTGGACTGATTTTTACCTTGCTGGCCCGCCGAGCCGCTTTAGCGCTATCGCGACTTCTTGCTTCTTCTAACACCCGACAATGGGTGTTTCGATATCTTCAAGCCCACATTTTGCGGCGCACTCGCCTCACACCACCGGTATCGCGACTAGACCTACTCATGCAGCTACTCTACTGGGGTGGAACTAGCTGTTACAATCTCGTTGGTGCACAAACCACAAATGCAGTCAGTCAACGAGCGGCCGCAGCAACGGCCTTCAATACCATTCCGCTGCTCCTCGGCGATCGTCTAGACTTCACCGCGGACATACTCAACATGTCACGCAGATCCTACCGCACACTGCACAGCACTTTCGGTGTAATGGCCACCGCACAGTTGTCGTTGCACGTCATTCTACAGCAGGTGGAACGGAAGTTCAGCGTGAGAGAGTCAAACGATCGCTTCGCGTTGATGGTGAGTTTCGAGAGGTCTGGAGAACTGCGCTAAACTGTTGTCATCCTAGGCTGTCATAGCTCTTGCCATCATGGCCCTGTCGGCGCTTCCATTCCCGCGCTACTTTGCGTACGAGACCTTCCTCTGGACCCACAGGGCTCTTGCAGTGCTCATGATGTGTAGCTTATGGCGCTACGATGGCCTGAGCGGCGGCATGAAGCTGTTCCTTCTGGTAGGCCTGTCCGCCTACGTTCTGACTAGCTGCTGCAGGCTCGCGCGCCTGATCTACCATAACTACTCCTTCCGCGGAGGCTGGTCCCGGTGCAGTGTCTTCGCGCGAACGAGAGATCTGAGCGCGGTTGAGGTGCGCATCAACCTCGCTCGTCCCGTCCACGCACGAAGTGGCCAGTATGTCTTCCTCTGGCTGCCAGGAGTCTCCCTATCAGCTTTCGTCCAATTCCATCCATTTTCCATCGCTTGGTGGCACAACGATGTGGACGGTAAGACCAGGGAGCTATCATTGCTCGTGAAGCCGCAACACGGACTTACCGCCCATCTGGCGACGCACGCGAACTCGCAGCGCAAGCTTTTGGCGGCTGTTGATGGGCCCTATGGCAAGCCCATCAACACATCGGCATACGGAACCATCCTACTGTTTGCGTCCGACATGGGAATAGCCGGCGTTATGGCGGTGGCGAAGGAGTCGATGAGTATGCGACATCAGTGGAAGTCTAGCACGCGGCGGGTCTACCTGATCTGGCAGGTCAACAATCGAGGTTCGCTTTGCTCGCTACTTGGTGTAATAAAGAAATCACGGTCTGCATACGCTACTGCAGCACCTTGAACCAATAGAATGCGGAAAGAAGTTCTTCATAGAGGGCTATACGCTAACATTAGCGTATGCAGACCGTGATTTCTTTGTTGCACCAAGTACTTCCTCTGTCGAGGCACCGGCTAACGGGGTGCAGAACAATACGAGATCAACAAGCCATTCATGACTGAGCTTCTTGATGACGACGACACGCTTGGTGTAAGTGTCGGCGCCTACGCTGAGGATGGCATTGGCTGTTGCTGACTCGTTCAGGTCCTCGAAGCCACCGTCTACGTTACTTCAGGTTCAGAAGAGATGTCTCACACGGATTCGTGGGGTGAGCGTGCAAAAATGGCATGGGAGACTCCCAATCTAGAAGAACTCCTTGGGAAGTACACTAAGCATCCTGGACGATCTCTAGTCTGTGGTATGGTCAAAGTGCCGAATAGGTTCAATAATGTACCGCTGACGTTTTTCTGCAGTATCTGCGAATCCTCAAGTGAGGGACCGGTTGTCTAGTCTCTGCCGTCGTGTCTTTCCGGGGAAGTTTGACTACCACGAAATGGACTTTCAGCCAGAGCCAGAGCGAAGACTGCTGATCCTGCACCAGTCTCTTCCGTAACGGCTCATACCTACAGTCGAATCAATAACTACAGTTTGGACATGAGACATGTTCGTCTCTTGAAATCTTGCACGAGTACTACTGTGGAGCAAACAACTAGGATTAGGACCAGGGTTTCTGAATATTCAACCTGAACAACCTCGACAGGGTTTACATGTGAGGTTACGCTAGTTTATTGTAGTGTAAAAATCAAAGCTGCAAGTCGGCAAGTTACAGTAGAAAGTGGGGTTCCTCGTGATTGGGAGTCGCATCCGACGTAGGACAGTTCTTCTGCAAGTTACCCGGAAGTCTAATTTATTGATCTCCAGACATCGTGGAGTGGCGTTCTCCTCGAATCGCTGATAGGCTTAGACTGCCAAATCAAAGACTTTTCACCCACGGTAGCATTTGGAACTCACAACCACGCATTGTCAATCAACATAATTACGATATCCATGGGAGCTCTTTGTGATCATTGTGACACCAATCTTGGGGGGTATTACTCGTGAGCTGGGGTGTGATTCAATCGTGAACTGAGGTCGTGAGCTGGGGTGTGATTCTTCAGTGGTGGATCTGGGGTGCGGATTCCTCGACGAGGGGGAGGTACGATTCTTCACTACAATCCATTGGGTAATGTCACCAGTGAAGCAGAGATCTTCATCCTGCGTATACGAGCCAAACGACTATTGGCTTAGGTTGGAGGAGAGCTGGTTTGACTCCAGAATTTTGACGGACCAAGTATTCCTCCTTCAGTATAGTGGAAAGTTGTGCTGCGACAACTGGCGTCTGTTGATTCGAATACTTCTAAATAGTGACAGAACAAGCCGACCAAGCATGTTACACACATGCGTACCATTGAGTCAGTCTCATTCAACGTGATGAAGGCCAGTTTCATTGCCCTGCCAGGCGAGATTCGCAACCGCTTCTACCACTTCGTGTTTCAACCGGTCACCGTCCTCATCACCATCGGAGACACGAAAGATAACGACATCTACAACGCTCCATTGTTTCATTGCCTCAGCGCGGGTGACGCGACTGTGGGTCTATCTGCATCCATCAATCTCTCGCTTGTTTGTAAGCAAATTTGCGAAGAAGTTCGACTACTCCTCTACCTGAACACCACATTCGTCTTCGACCATTCGACTGCGGCTACCGTCTTCCTTCGTCGATGTAGACCGGAAGCTTTAGCCAGTATCCAGAGTATTCGAATTGACCGATGGTTGGATAATCCTCGTGAAAGCGAGTGGTCGAGGATGTATATTAAAGACGCGGAAGCTGCCTGGGCGATGGTATACCGAGATATGGGAGTCCGACTTACCGGTACGTATTATCTCTCTACCGTCTTCCTTTACTAATATACCAATCTTAGGCCTCAAGAGCCTCTACCTAACAGTCGAGTTCTCCTATACGCTACGAAAATTCGAGAACGGCTCGGTAGAAAAGGCATTTTTTGATAGCTGGATATACAACTTTGGTCGACGCTTATACTTCGCCGATGTATCGATTATCGAGGCAGAAGGCGATCGTAGTCTTACAGCCCAGAGTCGTATTAACGTCTGTCGAGCGATAGCCAATAACTATATGATAAGAGAAGGACGTCAGGGACGAGATCTCACAGAAGCAAAGCAACCACGTACTATTATGCTGAGGGTGGCACCTACTTCAAAATCCACCAGTGGGGTCTCGCAAACTAAGAGGGCCGGCCTCGACTCGTTCCATACCGCTGATCCCGTACTGCACACCCTCGATCCGAAGAAATGGGGAGATTAGGTAAAAGACTGGCGTATGAGTGGATTGCGGAACCTTACAGTAAAATCTCGCGTCATTTGGGTAAGGTTTTGGTCAGAAGCGTCTTGACGTGCTTGTGAGGCCTGCTGTATCCCATGACCTTTATCAAAACAATATGCCTGATGAATTATTGGTGAAGCCACAACGAGATGGACGAAAAGTGCGATGATCGAAGTGCACGCTATCAAAATGAGATAACATGAAAATTGGGGTATGAGGAATCAACAGTATGAAAACCCTTAGATATGATTAGTTGCATACAAAACCTGAAATCCTGTGCACAGGCAATGTGCGGCAAAGTAAGGTGGTGTATCGCTCGACATGCTTGTGCAACTACCAGGATTTTAACTATGCTCGCTCGTTCTCCATTGTACCACTTGCTTTGTGAAATACGGCGAGTAATGCATAATTGTCTAACCACAAATAAACGTAAATTAGGCCGCTATTAAGTACAAGTAATACGCGCTAAAGCACGTGCAATTACACCTTCACATACGTGGTACCTCAGCGATGATGCATAAAGATCCGAACGCGATTTGACACTACAACCTCTCATCGAATGATTCAGCGAGCTGTATCGATATTACGGTCGACCAACGGAATCAGATTCTCCTCGCAGCTGCAGTATTTCCCACAAGAATTCAGTGCATAACGATGACACCACATTTGTTACACGTCTCTCTGCACACGACTTCATGATTCAAATACCCTCACTTACTCTTTGGCCACGACGAACTTCATCCCATACCTCATAGTCCAGCGCCTCTGTCCACCCAGAAGTGGAATATTGCTTTTCACCCTGATCAGAACTAGGGACTGCGAGACGGCTGGATGTGGATTCGTTGTCCTTACTCGTATCCACCGCGACATGACTTTTAGTGGAAGGCGCAGGTGTCATCGTACAGATCTTCCAACAGCTGTGCATGGGCAATAGAGCAGCACGGGAGAATGTTACGGAAGGTTTATGTGTGAGCAGGGGCGGTCAAACTACTCAACTTGTGATGTTCACCATGTGGCAACAAATGCTGGTTGATCCTGCATCCGCAGCTGACCGTCTTTGATGACGACGGTGGAAATGATTAGCACAGGTTGAGGCAATACGAATCGAGGATCACCCACAGGGGAACAGCATTACCCAACAACACTACTAGTGTCCTTGCCTGTCTTATGGCGTGCAATTGATTCTAGGGCAACGAGACAGCAGAGTGATAAAGAGTGAGCTGGTATTGTGTACTATATACTCAAACACAGGAACATTCATTTGCTTGTACATAAAAGTCCATCTGCGATTGCCCGATCTAGCACCGGCATCCATTTGTGGCAGCACTTCCGTTCGTTGAGGAGGAAGTCCTAACACCACAGACCGCTGTTCTCGAACCGCTATAGGTCATCATCAACTTCATCGCTGAAATAACCCTCGATTATTCCACTCGCAACAATATTCGGATTTGGCGGGTCGAGATAGCTGCGTCGGACGTCCGTCATACTGATGGGGACATTGCAATGTGGGCAAGTGCCATGTCTTACGAACCATTGACGCAGACAGCTGTCACAGTAACCGTGTCCACAGATTGTAAACATTGATTTAGTATTTTCCGTGCAAATTTGACAGATGAGAGGATGCGATGTGCGGAGTTGATGGACTTGTTCTTCCAGTGCCTCTCTGTGCTGCAATCCGTCAAATATATGTTGTTGGAGCTCGTTCATGGATTGGAGACCTAGCCGTCGCTGCGACTGCATGGTCTGTTCCCAGTAGACATCTGTTTGTTCCATCGATTGTACTTGCTTCTGCATTTCCTCTTTTAGAGTACAGTTTTGATGGCTCAACTCTTTGACCACCTGAATAAGGGATGCGACTTGAGCTGTAACGCCGACCTCGGGGATGTCATTCTCGGCAAGAACCGTTATAGATCTGTGGTCGGGCATGTTCATGATGTAAGATATAGAAGCTCGGGGAACAACAAATTGGTGATTCTGAGGAGAAGAGAGAGCATGAAGACATGAAGCTCGCCCTTAATCCGCTGGAGAATTCAGAGATATATATACACATGGTCTCAGCTGGAAGCCACACGATCGAGATGGTCTCGCTGGCTGAGCCCACCACCTTGCATAACAGCTGAATCTTCGATGCGGCCGGCCCCATCTCAAGTTGAGGCAATTTCACTCGAGTTCAACCAGCGGCGTGCTGTATGCCCCGCCCGCTGGCCGCATCAGGTGAGTGCTCAGAGGCTCGTGGTGTCCAATCCCTATGCGATTTCAAAGCTATGCCGCGGCGTAGTGCCCGGCCATGGACACCCCTTGTGATATGGAGGTCCAAATGTGACCGCCAGAGAGCATTGACAAATCGTGTCCATAGATTATGCACACGGCAAGATTAACTCAGCCCTGGACATCCAAGCTTTAGGTCTCACAGACGGTCCCTCGTGTTCATAATCCTTGCTGATGATCAACGACCGCCATGTCGCCGTTTGTCCACCAACCACAGGTTGGGATGTCACTAATTGTTCTGCTAGGTGACGAGCAAGGGTCGTTCAGGGGCAAAGAGTGCTGTCATACGTATATATGTTTCTGGATTCCCCAGCTGATCGAGGGCAAGCCTTTGTCTCTTACTATTTTCCAAGCTTCATGTCTTCCTGGTCTCTCTTCTCCTCATAACCACCATTTCATTAATTCACTAAGCTTTTAATACGTCTTACATCATGAAAATGCCCAGCCACAGATCCACTGCGGCTGTCGACGAGAGTGATGTGCCTGATGTCGACATCAAACCCCAAATCGATGCTATAATGAAGGTAATCCAAAAGACGAATCGGGACCGCCGTGCTCTAAAAAAGAAACTACAGCAGCAAACGGAAGCAGTGATGCTTACAAAAGACGAGTACGAAATGAAATTAATACTGCAAGGTGAAGAAATGATCGAGTCCATGCGAGCAGTGAATCAGTGCATCGAGAAGAAGGTGCAAGAGAACGCGGCACTGCAAGATCATATCCAGACACACCGTCTTGCGAGCGTTCAATGGAAGGCTCTCTTCGAGAATCAACAGCAAGAACGACAGCGAGAACAGCACGCAATGCAGCATCTCATCTGTCAAATCTGCATGGATAAAACCAAATCAATGTTTACACGTTGTGGACACGGTTACTGTACAGGCTGTGTAGACCGCTGGTTCGCATACAGCACCACATGCCCAGAGTGTCGCAAGTCGGTCGATAGAAATGATGTGCGCCGCATCTATCTTGAGCCGCATGTACAAATTGAAGCACCTGTGGGTGACAGGACTGACAACGCGAGATCATCAAGCAGCCAGGACAATCGAGAAGTTGGTCGCAGGGCACCGTCAAACAGCTTTTTTCGGTCGAACAGTGTTGAAACTGAGGTAATCGAGATAAATTCCAACGACAAAGATGAGCTATAGCGGTTCGAGAACAGCAGTCTCTGGGAAGGAGGTGCAAAATGCTAGATTCGGCAATAGCAAATATAGTACAAAAATGCTGTCCCCTGTGGGTGATCGTCCCCTAGCATGCTCGATACCTGGGGACAACGGCTCCGTCAGGGCTACACTTCTCAAGGAGAGCTATTCCCTATGAGTAATCCTCCCCTATTATATTCGCCACTCAAGGATAGGCGGCTGCTGTGGACAACAGCTCCGTAAGGATAACATTTCCGTGAGTGATCTTGATCCTTGAATTAACTGCTACCCTAAGACGGTGGATCGTTCAAGGGAAAGCTATCCCTCGGGTCGGTTGCCCCTAGAAATCCTAAGTCCCCAGGGAAGGCCGTTCCCTAGGGTCATTCACCCTTATAGGCCGTGATTCCCTAGGGTATTGAGCTCCCTGGAGGCAATATTCCGCAGGTAGCTCGGCCACCGGTGGATGAAATCCCACAAGGGACCGATCTCAAAGTAGCACCCCCTCTGCTCTATCCACCCCCTCCCCGTCTGTCAATGAACAACAGATATAAGAGCGCTATGCAGGTAATGGTAAAGCGAGCCGTGCTCACTGAAGACAATCAGGAAGTATCAAGTAAGTGTATTACCGCCATTCGAAAACGATCATTCACGCGTACACAGATGGCCTATACCTGGATCCTTTTCGGACGTGTATTGATCTATATCATCTACTGTCTCGTTCTGTGCACTTTATCCGCGCTGGGTGGCTACACGATCTTCCGTGCACTACTAGCATCCTTTATCTATGCCTGTCTTATGGTGGTATTGACTCATGTACTGGGCAATGACTGAGATAATGAAATATGACAGATGGATACGTAAAGGTATAGCGAGGTGACATGGTGTACTACATATCTTTAGTCATATCTAAAAGTTAACAAACTTCCACAATCCTTAGCATCAGACCCACGTGTTCACAACGCTTCTCCCTAATCGGAGTCAATTTCTTCATCAGCAGCCCACCAGAAACACCGCTACCCAGAATCCGAACAGAAGCGGAATTGCCCATCCTTTTCGATCCAAAATTCATCTGAGGTGCGAGCCCCATGAGCTTCGTAGGCGGGGGATATTTCGATCGCATCCGGATCCTCGTGCCGCACGCAGTCGTGATCTAGCTGCCTGGCTGTAGTAGCTTCTGTCGTACTGAGCCAAGGTGCCCAGAGAATCATCCACTCGTCATCGTCTGACATCGCCGACAACCCCGGAAGGCAACAATGCCACGTTCTTTGGGCCAATTCGGCACATGACGGGAAGTCTGCTCTCCAGTGGGGAAATTCATTGTCCAACAATTGGCGAAGCTCGATCAACTTGAGATAGATGTCGGTAACCGTAGCCAATACCCAGGATAGCTGTGACAGTGGAGGGCCAATCTCAGAGACGACTTGATGTACCTGTTCTAGTACGTCTGCGAGGTTAAAGCTCGATTGTTGAGCCTTCATTGCTTTTGTGAACAGAGTGTGGCCGAGTATACAAGATGGCTTTGAGGCCCCCTGTTCGGACCCTAAAGAGTCATGAAGCGCAACGATGTTTTCAGTTGCTCTTATGTACAAATTGTAGGCTGTAATTCCGATGTACTGCTGCATCTTTCTTGGGTAGGCGACGTAGCCTGCTGTTGTCTGTTGAAGAGAAAAGGCCAGTGATGAACGCCATCACCAGTCTTTTGTACTTGACTGCGTGCCAGCAGACGCAAGGCCTCTGGGCAACGTGCAGGTGCAAGGCCTGGCGTTCCCGGCACAACTTCCGCCTAGTTTGCCATAACAGCAGTGTACCGTATCCAATCAATCACATAGAGGGCTCGACGTGTGAGCCTGGTGGCGGTCTGACCGAAGCAATTTATGGGACTTCGTACTGAAGCGCTCACTTATCAATGCTGGCACTCAAAGCGAGACAGTGCAGGGGTCTAAACCGCCTCGAGACACGGGTCACAACCCCTCTTCATCGGTCAAGGCCTGTCCTGGACCAAAAGGCCGTGTCCAATAATGTGGACAAGGCAGACTGCCAGCATATTGAACCGTTGGAGCATCATCTTTACTGGCCAACGGTGCAGGCTAGAGGGGTGGTCGCAAGGCTTAGATGAAGCTCTGCTCGCCTGTAAAGCACAGACCCCTGCGGCGGAGTCACAGTTCACCCAAAAATCCAATATATTCCATTCTTATGTGCCGAGATATGTTCAGAATGTTGAACAGTTTGAATCAATCTGTTCTGCATATAGTATGCCGCGACACTAGCACCTGCAAAGAGAACAAGGCTCGTTGCATAAATGATGCTAGTGCCGCCTTGCCGTGTCCGCAAATCTTTAATTAATGATCGATGTTCTTCTTCTCCCGCCGTAGTCGCAGCGGCCACCGCCACTGTTTCTTCGTCCTGGTCACGAGGCTTTGCTAAGGTAAGCCGCAGGTCCAACCGTTTTGATAGAGACTTCGTAATCATAAAACCGAGGAAGAGCCCGGTTCCCGCCGCCAAGATAGTGATTTGACCTCCTCTGTGACGAATAAACGAACTTGCGAGAAGTAGACCAGCGAGTACGGAAGTACAAGCGAAGTAATAGGCGGCAGCTAACCTGCTGACAGGGCTTTCCAACAGTACGCTTTTCCAGCACAACGTGAGAATGACGACGCCGAGTAATAGAACAGAATTCGAAGCGACACTACTTAACAAGGTTGGCATCACCGTGTCCGACTGATCATTGTAATATGCGATACCGAGAAAGAAGATCTCCGGCACATTGCCAAATACAACGTTAATTATAGCGGCCCATTTCTCTCCCACAACAGCGCCAATCAATTCGGTTGCGATGCAGAACACGCCTCCTTGTGCGGCCGCGCCCAGGAGACAGATGCAGGTAGATCCAAGCAGGGAATGGTCCGAGGCTCTAGCTTCACCTACAACAAAGGCTATAGACGTAGCGGCGAAAGTGACCAAGATGATGTTTGTTAAATGATCCCATCGTTTAACGCAGTCTATCAGAATTCGCGCGAAGGACGTGGTTGATATGTCGATGCTGGATTCGGCGGACATTCTGTAGCTGAAATTCGTTATATTGATCAAAGTCTGTGTGTCGAGTGTAGAGCGCGAGGACAGATCAACTCAGAAGACGAACGAATTGCTCATTAATAGTTCGTAAGCACCCATATCACCGAAAGTTCATTCTGCCTTGTCTGAAGCATATGTTGTGCCCCAGCCCTCGGCTTGTCTCAGAGACACGGCCTTTCGTAGGTTACTGAGTCTGCATTCATGCTTGGAAATTGCGGTCAACTGATTGTAGCGGGTAGATTGGTACGATTTCTGCCACCACCGCCCAGTCTGCCTTGCTTTGAGAACGAAGGTAGTGAGCTGCGGAGCCCAATCTGTCTCAGATCAGCGTGAATGGCAGGCAGATTAGGTACGCTCTGCCGCCGGCGAGGACAGGCAGAAGGTAACCAGTTCTTGCATAAACCATCATCTCAGACGCCAAAGCTCTGTCATAATAGACCTTTGAAGCGACATCTTCATTGGCAAACAGCGCCGACCAGAGATGCGGTCGCAAAGAGCTCTGCCTGACTGCATAGAACTGACGCTTGAAGCAGCATCGCAGTTCCACCGATTATCACAACATCCACAAGGAGCCTTCCTCTCAGCTGCACTACTACAGCTTTCATCCATTATGATGCTGTGGGTGCGTTCTAACACAGCGCCACGAATGGCGCATGTGTTTGTAGTCGATTACCGGAAGGATAATTTCGTTACCTTTATGAATCTTGAGTTGCGCATCTGCGGGTGAAACAGTTGCAAGTTCACCATCTTTGGTCCCGCTGTGGAAGACCTTCCCTTGGTTGCGACACGAGTCTGGTGGGAGCGATCCAAGGCGAATCGGTTTGCGATTGTGTTCTCGCGATGGTCACTTCAGACGGTAAGGGGTGGGCATTTCATGCGAGTTCAGAGACCTGGTAATTTGGGTGGGCATTGAAGGATACATGCGCAGATTTGCATTTCCGGGTCTGGTGGACCGACGTAGCTCGTTGCGACAATTCACGTCACTGCAACACACAACAACCGCACCCCCTCCTCCAGCATGTCTCGTTCACTGAGCAGCACTGTGATGGTTCATGAGGTGACAGTCCACCTTCTCGTTTGCCAGAAATTTCCTCTCTTCCTCCTCTTTCCTTTGCGACTCTGCATACCACGATCCTTGACGTAGACGATTCGTTGATCGAAAACTCTCGACATGGATGCTATTGAACATACAGACGTTGCGTCACTTATTCAGGATTCCAGCAGCAAAACGTGCATCGGTACAAGACAGCAGGACGGACACAAGTGTTGCGCACAAGTTTCTCAAGCTTCGAGACGATCGGCCCAACAGCTGGCGTGCAGAGTACAATCGCAATACGACAGCTCGAATTGGGAAACGTTCCATAACGATCTCCGAGAGCTCGCTTCGCTGCTACTCTGCAAGCGATACCACCAGGATCAGGTAAAAAGTATCACGAAACGTTGGCTCATAGTTTTACAGGTTCCGCCCGAGACGTCCAGTGTCACCAATGTTCCTCGATCTGATATTGTTCGAGTCCCACGAAGGCCACAAAGGGCCAGAAAGCGCACTGCGACACGCGAGCCCTCTGCCAGTGAAGAAGTATCACATCGGCCTTGGACACGTAGCATGGGGCGCCCACCGTCGTCATTCACTCGAGCTGGAAAACCGGCCTGTACCGCCGGATGCGCTCCTCTTGCACAGCCGCCCGACGACGACTGCGCCATCTGTCTCATGGAATCGGCCACGCCCGAATGGGTTCAATACAGGTGTTGTGGAAAAGGTGTTCACGTGCATTGTGCCCAGGAGTGGCAAAATTTTGGAACCACTTGTCCATTCTGGTACGAGTTATCCCACCCTCCTACCTCCTTACTTCAAGCTTACCAACTATCACAGCCGATCAAAACTGGATTGAACGAGTAGATAGATTCAGCGTCATACGTAATGATAATCTTGTTTTAGTAACCTCCGTCTGAGCTGCTTACCAGCTGTCATCATTGTTTATATTCCACTTTCTAGCTTACTATGAACCACACCGACGAGGCTAATCGACGAAACCGTAGTGTTCGTGGCTTAGGTCTTCAGTCACACGGCAGTACAAGGCGAGGAAACTTCAGTAGCTATGGAGAAATTGTCTCATGAACCTGTAACCCCTGGACATAAAGAAGTGGGTTGTCTACGTGAAATCGACCCCGTCCTAGCTAGGCTCCCCGTATGCGTCTACTTAGTAGGTGGTGCGTACGGTCCATGCATTCGGACAGCTCCGACAAGTGGGACTGTCATTAAATGCCATAGCCTTCACCAGTATTATCTCGCCACCGAAGGTGTCGACTAGCGTGATTGCGGGTAGGATGATCCTCCATGCTTTACCGACTGGCGGACTCAGGGTGTGCATGTCCATGACCATGTCGGGCATGAGATTATGATAGCGGAAACGGACGTCCGTGTACAGACTGAGCGCCGTGTACAGACGAGTGGCGACCTGGACGGCTTCGATGAGCCGCGCTTTGATCTCCTTCCCCTGGTAGATTGTGCCGATCAGTCGTTCGTATTCTGCCGAGAACACCGGAGCGACAAGATTGTCCACGTTGATTGTCTCAAAGTGAACGCGTAGGGACGCCATTCTGAACAGCTGGTACAATCGAGGTGCCACTGGAAACGATGTTAGCGCCTAGAACGACCACGGTTTGTGGGCAGACACTGCTTACCAGTCCTTAGCGACCTCAGCTCGGCATGACAAGGGATCAATTCCGTGACGGCTTGCTGTAGTTGACTCTCGAAAACCAGGTTTCGGAGTAGGTCTGAAGTACAGCAAAGAAATTTACAGCCGTCTGAGTACGAGTGCTGGTGGGAATTCGTCCAATCGTCGGAAAACAGTTGCTCCTCTTGTACCTCTTGGATGTACGGAGATAGTTGGGAGAACAACAGCTTCACCGTTGCGTACGAGGTAAACATCCGGTGGGCCTCGCATAGACCGGCACAGACGGTCATCATAGTCTGACCGATCATATCGGGTGACCAGGACAGGCAACCAAGTGCCTTGTTGGCTTCACGGTCCATAATATCCAAGAGCCGTTCCTGGAGCGAAGGGTTGCTCCAAGATTTCAGATAGTTTGGAGATACCAACTCATCCTGGACTCCCGAAGCTTCATTGGAAGGTGTCTTGAGCGAGACGCTTGGCGTGGTAAGCATTTGGCCGGGTCAGTCGGAGATGCGAAGATGCGACAGTGCATATTCCGCGCAGACTCTGCCGCGTGATATGGTGCTAACATAAATGGTTGATTGTTTGTTGTGCGCGGATTTCGCAAAAGGAGGGGGCCCAGTTTATCGCTCCATCAGGGAAATTTCTCGATGACCTTTCCTGATTGGGAAGAAGAAAGAAAGTACAACCCCCCTCAGGTGGAGTGGTCTTCTTCCTCGGCTTTTTAGCTGTAGCCTAGTTCACCTCGACTTCTGCGCTGACACCATCTGGCACCACCTGGAGATCGTGCCTGTCTGTACTGCCTCTCTGCAGCTTGAAATCTCCCCAGAGCTTGTCATGGTGCGGCCGAGCAACCTTCAGCGAGCTAAATGGCGGGAAAAGTGCCGCCAGAAATTAGCACAGCACATCGGTGAGTTCAATACCTAGCCATCCAGTGGTGTCGCTCACGGCGTCCAGCGGACAGAATCGGGAAGCCTGTGACACCTTGTGATGTACGTTTGATACCCTCAAGGGAAGACGGTTATAATTGGAGCAGCCTGCCGAATCGATCGCACCTCTTCACGAAGCAGCTCAGCAAGCTCTCAATCGGTGCTTACATGGAGCTTTATCGGGAGGTCGGTATGACGTTTGAGGCAGTTCCCATTAGCGGAGATGGCGATGTAAGGATGCTGCCCCTTCCCTTCAACGCAAGGCATGCTCCTGACCATTCCCTAGGAAGAGCCGAATATGGTTCAGTCAGGGACCTTCACGCAATGTATCGATCAGTTTCGAGCTCAGAATGAGGAGTGGAGAGGTAAAGTCGATCAACTGCAGTATACGCATCGAAAAGATCGTGTTTTCAGAGAACGTGCATTGCGGGCCTTTGCCCAACATCAGCAGCGAAGGAAGAAGTTGCTTACTAGAAGCAGTCAATTAGAAGAGGAGAACAGAAACCTCGTGTCGGAACTTGAGCGTATGCGAGCTCACAACGCCGCGTTGGCGAGCCAAGGACACCTGGCCATGAAGACCATGCGCAAATGGTCACAACTTTGTGGGGGCAACAGAGACGAGGTGACATCTCCTACCTCCAGCTCGGCGTATCCGAGCCCATGATAGGCCACTTTCACAATGTCAAATTCGTACCTCGGGCTGGGCTATAGACTCACATGGGGATTTCTCAATCTACTGTACATACGATGTTAAACTGAGCCTCGATAACACCACTGGGTGCATTTAGTGAACAGGTCGAAAAAGCTATTCATGCGTTGTTTCTGTGGTGCGAAGAAGGGAAGAAATTTGTTCGATTTTTTGGTGGTTTGGGCGTAAAGTTAAAAAACATGAAAGTGCCGAATGACAGTTTCAATGACACTCAAAATGACAGGCTTCTGCGTCACGCCCTGTCACAGCCTAACGCCGTTAGGCTCTGAAGTGGCAGTCACGAATGACGTGATATTCATCTACCTTTGGTGCTTAGCATTACATACATGTACTTCTCATAGCACACTACAATACAGGATACTTTTGCTCGAATACTTGTTCATACAGTACACGAACCCTGTAAGTCCAGGGTTATCAACGCTCTATGTACTTAGCCCTAAGATCAGCCTCTAAAATCAAATTATTAGGCTTTAACTACTGTATCTGTCAATGTGACCCGCAGCTCACTCCAGTCCGACAGAGTCCCGGTATCTTGAAGCCAAGTTGTTCACCACTACAGTAGCTATGACCGAAATCAACCACCTGAACACGTATGTTGACCAATCGAAAGCCTTCGCGATTATCGTGATACCAATACCTTATTATGTAAGTTTTTACTGTTCTGTATTCTGGAACTTTGACGTATCTTTTTACACTGCAATTTAGACTTGAGACAATGAATTGAAAACTAGCATGTGACTGTTCTACAGTAAAGCAGTAGCTGCGTCAGTATGTGCCTGTTTTGGACGTAGCGTTTGGCAACCGAAACAGTTGCAACATGAAATCCCACCCCAGTGTGGCTCAGTGCGCCTCCCCGTTGTTGACGGCTTCCTGTACTGCTTCATTTTGGAGCTTGGTGCGCTCCAAATGTTTAGTGACACGCTCTATCTCCTCCGGCGACGGCGTTGGTTCGATGACCTTGCCTAGGCGTGCGTCAACGACTGCTGCTCGTGACCAAACCTTCCTCTGAATGCCTACGGGCAAGTGAGGCCAGATAGTCGTGTGAACGTCGCCTTTGGGTCCTGCCAGGGCCCGGGAGATAAAAGTGCGGGCCGTGGTGTCACCAACCAATGATGCCAAACAAGCTTTCGACATCCCGATTTCCATCAACTCTCCCTGCGCCTCTTTTCTATAATGCACCACCACCATTGTCATCGGCTGTGCGTGGGCTGGAGAGTTGATAAACGACTTGAGCGCCACGTACTTGATACCCCAGCCGTGTGCTTGGAAATGACTCTTGTCTGAAAGCATCTTACCCTCGCCGACGAAATCACTCTTATGACGTACGATGTCTAGGATGTCGGGCATGTTTTGGCAGACTGTAAAAATGCGTTCGCCACCTACCTCGCTCTCGTTGTAGATGTGGATTAGTCCTTCGGCCATCTTTACCAAATACAGTCGTGAATTTGTATTCCTGCCCTCACGCACTGGGCGTTTGTCAACCGCTATGATCTTCTTCCCGAAGAAAGTATAGCCCGGTTCGAACTGCTCAGTGGATACCCCGTATGACACCAAGTTCAAATGTCTCCGGACCGTTGGAACCTTTGGCGCCTCCTCAAGAGGTTCCTGTTTGACCATCGCCGCCCTACTGGGAGGAATGGGGGGGCGAGTGTTAACTTTTGGGTAGATGGACCGGAAAAACTTCTGGCTTTGAAATCGTCCCTTCTCCCGTGCCTGCTCATCATCGGTTAACGCCTTTTTGCTATATGGATCGATTCCATGCTGGGCCCTATAGTACCACCCCAGGTTATCCATACTGGGGTATCTGCCTCGGTAACTGGGTCCGCAGTTTGCCCTGTTACGCAAGAAACTGATCGGAAATTGATGTGTAATCCACATGACATAGTCTTCGTAGAGTTTGTCCCTCAATGTTATTGTCTTCAATTGTGTTCCACTTCCTTGTTGGCCTGCCCCGAGTTTGTCGGCTGACTCGACTACCTCGGGCTTGGTTGCTGACCCGGCTGCTGATTCAGCTGCTGCCTTGGCTCCCGGCTGGTCGGAGACATACCAGGTTTCAAGTACTGATGCGTTGACCACTCCAAGGTCGCTATACAGCCCATTTTCCACGTTCTTGCTCCTAATAGTAGTGTTTATGTCTTCGATTTTTTTTCTGATTCCTGCTCGGACTGTAATCGCGGCATCTTTCGGCTCTCTTCCGTGCTTTTTGCAGTGATCATACAGCTCGACAACCTCTTTCGTCATCTCTTGATGTAGGTCTTTGATATGGTCCCAGCCTTTTGCGAGGTCCAATTTGATATGCTTGGGGTCAATTGTTGGCAACAGCGAATCTCGAAGTTCATCTTCGGAATCAGATTCGACGTCATCGTCATCCGACTCCGCATCAGAGGCGATGGTTTCTAAGGTGTCCTGGTCCGTAAGCACATCCTTGAGGCCTGTAACAAAGTTAGCTGGATCGTGTTGCGGTGATGGACCATCTACCGACCTTCGATCTCCCCTAATATTTTGATAGCCTCCGAGTGGCCTGGGGATTTGAGTAGGCTGGATAAGTTAGTTTTATCGTATCCAATACGGTCGACAATAGAGTTGAGCCGTGTTGCCGCAAACTCGTGGAACTGCCAGACAGCTTTGAGGTCGTCGTTAGTGTTGAGCATATCATATACACAATTTGCAATCTTGAACTTCGTGATTTGGCCGTCGACTGTCGTCTCGCGTTTGTGTTCCTTATAAATCACGGACAATTTTCCGAGGGTGTCCAAGTAAGCTGTAGCTGCTGCTGGTGTCATATTGACAGGGCTTGGTTGGTCCGCGTTTCCCAGGGTCGGTTCCCACACGTCAAACTTGCCATTTTCTCCATATTGGGGCCATTCCTGAAGTTTGGGCCAGGTAGCGAGCAATTCCACTCCTCCCTTGCTAGATTTCCTCGCCTTCTGTTCCTTTAACATCTCCTTTCGATATGCCTCTAATATGGGACCATCAGTTTCAGTTAGAGTCGAGGACGCAGGAGTGGAGGCAATGGTCAAAGATGTGACCGCGGGACTAGCCGTGTCGGTCGAATTTGGGTCTGCGTCAGAGAGAGCATTGGTCGTGGTCGGCTGTGCGGGATCTCCAGAAGGTCCTGCTGTTGAGCTGCTAGAAGCACCTGCGTCGTGCGTGCTGGCCGAGCTTCCCGTATTGTCAGTTGGCACCTGCGACATCGGTTCGTCGGCGGGTGTCTGTGAAGGTGGATCTTGGTGCGGAGGCTCGCCGGCCACGGTCTCTGGTGGGTCAAGCTGCATGCTATCTCGACTATTGTCGTCCATGATGAAAGTGTAAGCAATCTTTGACAGGCGATTTTCTCTTGCCGTACAATGCTCGCGCTGGTCCTACACAGGTGTTGAATTGGTGTTGGCTACTACAGCTCGCACGATGAGGACGAACTTAAATATTCCGTATGAGACACAAGGCTCGCGAGTCTCGTTCCTTTCACACCCCCCTCCGAGTAAACAAACCCCATCTCCACAGCTGGCCGTGTCTGAAGGATCCCAATAGAATCCGTAACTGGTGCCGAGAAACAGAACCACCACCCTAAGAACCGGGGGTCGCTCCCTGGCTCTGGCACTGCTCGACAGTAACACCATTTCCACCATGATGGGCCTGGTAACCAGACATTGTTGTACTTGTGTCGAAGATGCAGAGACCTTCACAACTGCGTCAAAGAATCGTAGCTACGACACGTTCAAGACATTGTGTCAAATGTATCAGCAGCCCTCCTGGCGCCAGTAGTACGTAGTGGAATTGAGTCACGTGCTCAGTTCACATTTGCACACTGCCAGTGGCGTGGCCAATCATTCAATCATTCAATCATTCAATCATTCAATCATTCAATCATTCAATCATTCAATCATTCAATCATTCAGTCATGCAATCATTCAATCATTCAATTACTACATACTTCACCCAAAAGTGCTACACCTGAGCTTAACACATATTCGTTTTCGTCTTTGTTACAGGCTTTACATTTCTCGTCCCGAGTTATGTCACCTTAGTCTCGTAACGCTTACTGGTTGCCCTTCTTCATGATACGCCTGAACATACCAACTATACACAGTCCTAATCGTACACAAACGAGATGACGACGTGGTCTACGATTCATTTCGGCGGTTAGCTGCACCGAAGTAATTGGTATCCGTCTGACTTCTCCATCTTGACTTCGCTCATACAGGGGGTGCGAAAATGCTGATCGTCTTGCTAAGGACCGGCCGGTGGTAGCAACGTGCCAACCCCCATGAGGTTTGGCATCCTTGTGGGCCATTCTTTGTATACCAGCGTCTGCGCAGACTCAGCCTTTGCTTCCTCACCATATAAGCTTGTGACTTTTACTCGATACTTGTCCTACCAAAACTCTCAACGACCGCAGACTATCAGTAACGTCTTGTATCCAATCAACATGGCTCAAGTCTTCGACCTTGTGACCCACCAAAAGCTGGGACAACTCGTGTATGGAGGTGACTCAAGTTTCGAGCCGGAAGTTCATATAGCATTCGACTGCGAAGCTTGTGGTGTCACGATCTACACCCGAAATTCATTCCCGAAGATGAACTACCTCCATTTCCGTGTCTACACAACTCGATCGCCATCACCGGACGGCAGGAGGATGACCACGGAGACATTCAGAACTCTGTGTAACGATTTGACCACGCTTGTGGATCTGAACTTCGCGGTCAGCTGCCTACAGTGTCACACTATGCACTCTGTTGAACTGTCGCCGGATTCCGAGATGTCTATCGGCTGTCGGATCACCAAGAGCTGCGAGACCTGGAGAGTACAGCCCATCATGACGTGGGTTGTAGCTCCAGAGATCGCATGGCTGCTGAACAAGAGGGCAGGGATCAACGTCTTCTTCACAGAAATTGGAGATGACGTGGGACACTCAACCCTCGCAGTGGATGCGCAAACGTGGAGGGCCAGGGCCTTGCACTGGGCCAGTCACCGTTTTGAGGGCGCTTCTGGACTCTACAGTGCAACGACGATCGAGACTTGGAACATTTGGCTACGGCAAGTCTTTCCAGAAACATTCGATCAATCGGAACCATCACCTACTCCGAGTCCACAAGCGTGGAGGCGATCAGCTTCGTCAGTGATGGGAAGGTTGGATGCTAAGTATCCAAGGCCTCGGAGGTCGTCAGTTCTGGGTACACAGTGCAGGAAACGACCAGCTTCGTCGATGGCAGATCACATGGATGCCAAGGCCCCCAGCCTGAGTGACAAACGGCCAAGGCTCTGGGCCTCTGCGGCTCACCTGTACTGTGCCGATGAGGTGACCAAGCTCGATGCGACAATTGTCAAGATGCGAGGAAGGGTCGTGCAGCCCTTTAGGATACCTGTGCATGAAACCGACGACGATGGCGACAGCAGCGAAGACAGCGAAGACAGCCAAGACAGCCAAGACAGCCAAGACAGCGAGGATAGCGACGTCAGTACCGATAGCGGACGCGATGATGATGAACTTGGTGGCAAGAAGGCAGGGCTTGAGCCATTTTCCTCCGATTTTTTCGATGATGTGAAGGGATTGTAAACTAAAATCTCCATATTTGTACTCTGAAGTTTCTATCTGGGAAGCTTGTTGTAAGAAGTATGGGTAAACTTAGCCGTTTTTACAATCAATGTCATTATCGTCTTTACAATCACTGTGATTATCAAGTTCACATCAATTGAAAGTTTTGGTAGTGAACGCACGAGGATGTCAAGCAATACGCCCTTTCCGCACGTTGCCTGTGCACAGATTTTCAATGTACACTAACTAAACATACATATGTGCTAATTAGTTGTTATTGAAGATTTTGAACATACTGTACTGTACAGTACTACAGATAACGCATATACCGTAGTGATTTGACCATTAAGTATACACTATCAACTCTGTGTACCTTACTGCGCTTCGGTGATTCTAGGCAATGCTGTTTTGATCATATTTCTACAGCAGTTAACTAGCTATCGTATATCTATGATAGATAAATTTCTACTGTGGATCTATGATGAAGCGGATTTATGGTTAGCTGACTAGATATTTACTGTTTCTGATGAAGTTCACTCAGAATTCCACTCTTCTGTAGCTCAGTTATAGATAGACAATCTAATTCTTGAATGTGTTCGCTTCTTCGTTTCTTTCCCTTCGTCTCTCTTTTCTTATTACTTTTCTGGCCTTCGTACGAGTAAATGATCCATCCCTTCTAAATTCTACGAGATCAGATGCGGACCTTTTTTTGTGCGTACTTTTTCATCTTAACATGATCGCATAACTGCCAAAGTTACATTTCTACCGTAGGATTATTTCTACTGTGGATCTATGATAGAACTATAATACTCAAGAATATTATTAGCTCGCTAAGGTACCTTGCAGCGAAAAATCATGATTGTAGGTTAGCTCGGTAGGTGTCACATTTCTCTTGCGCGTGGGTGGGTCAGGTACCAAAAAGCGCCCCCCTATCAGCAAGACCACATCAAGGGTTCCTGTGCTTCAAAAGCGGGCCCCCACCCGTCCAACATGCATGTGCCCTGCCTTATATCAACATCGTTCACGCACTCAGTACTTCTCGTCACCTTCCACATCTCTTTTCGCTGCACAACTATCAGGTTTTTCCCGAGATGAGATTTTCCACGCAGACAACGGTCATCCTCACAGTGCTCGCGGGTTCGAGCCAGGCAAGGCCGAACAATGAATTGTGGGTGGCACAAAAGCTCTGAATCAACAAAGTCGTGCTTACATTTGCTAGGTGCAGCGACATCCGTGGCACGATTTCCCTCGGCAACAATTCAAGTATGTCAGCAGCTTCCCTTGACATAGGTTTTAGGTGCGATGCAGCGACTCTCGCGAAGGCGTCCATCCCTCAGAAGACCCATATCGTTCAGGTTGGAATGCAGGATCAGATCCTCTTTAATCCTTCGCAGGTCCAGGCGTTACCCGGTGATGTTGTGGTGTTTCAACTCCGTCGTCTCAACCATAGTGTGACAGAATCGTCGCTCCGGAGCCCGTGTCAGAAAACCCTCGGAGGGTTTGACTCCGGATTCGGCAACTTCAACCCCGACGACGATGACGACAAGGTTGTGGCGTTCAGTGTCAGCGACAACAACCCGAGATGGTTCTTCTGCGCCCAGTCTAACCCTTTTAGCCACTGTAATGCCGGCATGGTGTTTGGATTAAACCCAGGTAACCTCATGAACATGTTCCTTGACAATGCACAAAGTAGACCACCACTAACCCCAGGTTACTCTGGTCCCTACGTTACACCTCAACCCACTTCGACGATGGGGAACAGCCCAGGCACAGGAAACAGCACTGGTCAAGGATGGAAGCGCGCAAATTCCACTTTTGCTAACAGCACTCTTGTCTATCCGGAGGCACAGAATACGACCTCGACCTGCTCCACGAGCGCGCTAACCGTCAGTGCCTTTACCCAGACATTACAGCCATCCAGCGTTGCCAACAGCACTCTTGTCTATGCCCAGACTCAACAGCCATCCACCAATTTACCAAACGCCACAGGGCAAAACAGTACAGGTAGCTCGGGTGCAGCTGCCACTCCGGCGTCAATGGCCACTTCGACCTCTAAGCCTTCGGTCACCAGCTTAGGAATCATGACATTCACAGGCGGAACTCGCACATTGCGGCGAGATCCGACCTTCGGCCGGGCTCTCATGTTGACCTTTTTTGGCTGCCTGTCTCTCATGGTGGCATAGACACAAGGGCAGGATGGACCACCTGTCAGGGTGAGTGAACACGAAAACATGCCTTCGGGCTGCCTAGGCACGTGGGGATGTACAACTGCTTTACAGTTTTTTGATAGAATAATAAACACATTATATACCAACGTGCCTTCCTGGTTCATTTGTTGAAGACCCATAACCAACCAGGCCATAGACCATTGAAGATTGTTGCACAACGCTGCGTCGACCACAACAGTGACAATCGATTTGATGGAGAGGAACATGCTTTCTAGGACGGCAGGCCCTCCACTGCCTGTCGTTAAGACTCGTAGCTACATATTGAGACTCGCAGTAATACAAGATTAATTGCCTCGATTCACTGCTGCGGTCTGATACCCTACTCGAGGAGTCACACCGGCTTACTTGCGATTGAGCACGAGGTCTGACCAGCTGACTGACATCTCCTATGTCTAGGCTTAGCTATTTCACCCCTGATAGCAATCGTACGCCATCGCTATAGCCTTCGGCAGAGGTAGGGAGTCGAGGGGGTTGGGTTTTGGAGTAGGGAGTGTAGCAAGCTTTGGCCGTGTCAATTTTCGAAGTAAAGCGGTAGAATCAGTATTGAAATGAACGCATTGACAAGATAAATCGAACGATACCAACCGCAAGTATAGAAGTAGATTATACGTGGAGTGGGATTGTGATCAAGTATGATGTTGATAATTATCTAAAAGTGATTTGGCGCAGTTGCAGTCTTAAATGCGTGCCAAGTCCGCGTTTCCATAATACCTAGCCTGAATCGAGGGATTTTAGGCACCACATGCCTATATGCCTACATGCCACTGATCTCGTTACTTCCCTTGCTCCAGTCCCGGAAAACAAATGCTGCTCGTTGGCTTTCAGATGCATACCGCGTCGCAGAGCTGATTCTCGAAACATGTCGACACAGGAAAGCCCGAGACATGGCATTTACACGGTCGAATTACGGCCCTTCAACGCGATCAACCGCAGCGCTTCCGTGGATGCCTGGTCAGACTGCTCTTCCACCAGCTCAACTGCGCTGATATCTCAATCTGTGGACGACGACCTCACCACTGTGTACACAACCGAGCAAAATCCCGAGCGGCCATGGCAATCTTGCAAGCAAAGGTGCAAATCGGCCTGGCCTCGATGATCAAGATTACTAGCATGGCTCCATGGGCCAACGAATCCTCGACCTCGGGCGATTCAACCCCTCTTCCCAAAATTACAAACATGGCTACCGGCCAAACTGTTCAAGAAGCTTTCCGGTGACTCAAGGCTACTGCTGCTCCTCGACGCCGCTGTCTTCATATCGTGGTTGATCATGTTCAGTGTGCTGTTGAGTCGAGCATCTGCGCATGATATAGGCGGCAAGAAACCTGTCAGGTTGGATTGTACAGATCGCCTTTGGCGAGGGCACACACACTGCGGACTGCACGGCGAGAAATGTGGCCCGTTCACTGGTCATAGTTTCGCCTTCGTATGTCCTTCAGGATGCGCTTCGGCACACGTGCTCGAGCCCCATACGGTGGGAAATCTGGAGGTCAACTACCATACCATGGTCGTCGGAGGACCACGGGCAGGTAACTCGGACTTTGCGATATATCGTGGCGATATGTGGATTTGTCAAGCAGCAATACATGCTGGTTTGTTCAGTAATGCACATGGTGGTTGCGACGTGCTGACGCGCGAAGGCAAGCAGCAAGATTTATTGCTTCCAGGCGCAATGGCATATCAAGTCTCAATTTCAACTCCAGCTTCCCTCTGTCGTTTTCCTTAACCGCAACAGACAATCCATGCAGTGACCCGCAGTGGCGTCCACTTACCATCTCAGCTCTTGCCCCAACCATTATATCAATCTCCACGAGCTCTTCGGCGTCATTCTTAACGATAACCTTCATTATTGTCTACTTCCAGACTGCTTTAGTCAGCGACGCGCCTTTCGAGCCCGACTTCTCGAGCCTGTTCTCCCTAGCTATCGAGCGCTTCTCACCGTCGGCTTTTATCGTCCTAGTCTTGTATCGGTGGTGTATTCGATGAACCATATACGACTTAAAAGCTTATTTTGAAAGGACAATATTATGGCTTGGTGGTTACTGGTTCGGCGCTCTTAATAAGTACACATTCGATCAGATACCCATATCACGACTGACCCTCCACGACCTACAACAACAACCGGGTTCGATACCCGCCCTCATTATTCTTTTATCACTTTTGACCGCGGCGGTGATCGGTCAAGCATGGATGTTAAGAATCGAAGGTCGACTTTTACGCTACTTGTCTTTCTAACTATTAGTAGGGTTCTCAATTGGATGTACGACACGGCTACCTGGTCTATATCTACGGTTGTACCACTGTATCATTGCACTACTACTATTACCGGGAACTTCGCTACAGAGCTCCAGGGAACGCGAGACAGAAGATACTTGAGCAGTCGCAGACGCCAGCGAGGGGCTGAGGCTGAGAGGGTGCGTACAGTGCCTGGACCTAATAATACGCCGATCTCCAATTTCGACACCCCACCGATTTGGGCCACTCCAGTACAAATCACTACTATGCACGTTACAAGGTCTGGTCTGCAGTGATAATGCGCCTGTGAATATATGAAGCCTATTTCATTACCTAATCTGGTCACATATACGAATTTCGTGGTGTCAGTAGCGTGTATGTCATCCATTCGAAGCGATCACCTCGTTGGCCCGGGTATCCATTGACGATATCACGTCGTCGATAGCGTCCTGTGGAATATCCTCCCACTCCTGCACTATTGCTCGCTCGAATGCCTCCCAGGCTGTTTTAATTTTGTCTATAGTCCTAAGGTATGGATGCTTATCATTCAAACCTTTCTTTAATATTGGCCAGCCGTGCTCGATTGAGTTCAAATCTGGGGAGTTTCCCGGCCATTCCATGCGTTGTACACCGTGACTATAAAGTCAGGTAAGGACCTCCACTGCGGCATGGATTGATGCGTTATTCTGCTGCAAGATCATACCAGGTTGATATATTCTGGGTATCTGTTCGTCTAACACTTGGACCAGGTAGAGTATCCTTCACGGTAGGCCTCTAAATCTCGCTGCATAAACACGATATTAGAACGTTCACCAACCCAGATCGCACCCCAGATAATAAGACTGACATCCTTCCCTTTCCTAGTATAATATACACGACCACTGGTTCATCTCTGCTTTGGATAGGCCCCAAACCCATCTAGAGCGTCTTCCGCTACCTCTTTCTACTGAACATTCATCACTGAATATCACTGGCTTCCACTCCTCAGAAGACCAGTCCTTTCGTTGGAAACACCAGTCATTACGTACCTTCGCTAGTTCCTTAGTTAACCGAGATCGCTTCTTCGATCCTTAAGATCCGCTTAATCGTGGAGGTGGACTGCGTTGTACCACTTTCTAACTTTATCCGAGCAATGGCAAAGGTCGGACTATCTCATACGACACGTAGAATTGCTCGGTGATCATAAACAGTACAAGTAACAGGCCGTCCAGGCTGCTTGGCTGGCGTGGTGGTGGATCGAGTCTGTAGTCGTCTTCTTGCGGTAGCTGCGGTTGTCAGCTTATGTTTAAGATCCAACTTTTTTCAGCTAGCCCCACTCACCTTTTGTGAATCCCACTATCTCACCTAGCTAGACAAATCGGTTAAAATTAGAGGCTCAAGCTGCAACACAAAAGTACTACCTGATGGACTTGTCCAACGATCTCCGACAAGTTCTCATTTCGTTTCTACGAAGCCCGTCAGCGAACGCGAGGCATGTTATGATCTGTCGAATCCTCCCCTTGCTAAATGATCTACTCGGAGCCGCTGAGGCGGTGCCACAGTCTGCGGATGAACATGCGATAGAGCGGCGTCCTACTGAACACCCCACAAACCATGACAAACCGTTATCGGGAAGAGCACGGAGGACAAAACCACCGAGAGCTTCTACCTCACGGTCACCCATCACAAAGAGAGTTGAACGGCGAAGGAGGCCGCGCCTGACAAACAGTACAGGCGTCCGACGAAGCCCTCGTCTTAATCAACAGGCGGAATCGACATGTTACAACATTGGACGAGCGGCCTCTTATACTGGTAGCAAATCTCTGACCCGTCCAAGCTCCAGGTACCATACTTGCTCGACACTTCCTTCTTGGCGGCGTCAAACAATTGCAGTCACCAGTTCAGCATGATCCCGTAGGTGGTACTTCGCTCTTGACGAAGCCATCGCTGACAAGGTGCAGCCAACGCCTCGTCAGCACTGACGTTGGTGTCTTGATCCACGGTCTGGCAGACTCGGCGAGAGGGATAAGTACAGGACCTACCCACTGTATTGACGTCAGTGTAAGGCGCTTATGTTGTGCCTCACAAACCCTCCTCATCAAAATCGTCAAAAGGCCAATGCTTCGACGTCATTTCCTTTTCTTCTTGGGTGTCTAGGTTCTCTAGGCCTTGCTTTTTAACCAATTTTGCACGCTCCACGGCATCCTCATACTCCTCGTTAGATGTCCACCCGTCTGCGTTGATTCCAATGGTATTCTGGATGTTTTCAAGTTGTGCGTCGGTTTCTTCTTGCTGCAGCAGGATATTTATGGTGTTTTGGGCCTCGGGTTCAGTGAATGATATTGGACTTAGAGGCATGTCTTCCTTGTCGTACCCATTTTCTTCCAAGAGTTCTTGCCATATTTGTGTGATGTATATGAGATCTGTCCTCAGAGGGATATTGTTCCCTTCCCAGGGCTCACCGGCATGGCTGAAAAGTTTCCTCGTCAGTAGATCCGTCCGTCGATCGAGGGCCTCAAAGTAAGTCGGGTTGAATCGTTGTGTAAAGCCTAAGTAGAAGAAATGAAGATGTCGTCGTCTAAACCGTTCCAGTGCTTCGCATTGTTCCTCACTGTCCATTTCCGCCAAATTTTGGGGCAATTGTGGGGGGACAAATCGCAATGACTCTTCGTCGTGATAGTTCTGGAAATACTTTGGAATACCTGCGGCTAGAAACTGGGGAAGTATGGAGCAGTGCTGCCAATCGATAATTCCGACAATGTCAAGGTCTTCAGAGACAAAGATGTTGCTTGGCTGGAGATCAGGGTGGCGCAGAATTGGCTTGTGAAATCTAGTTTCTCTGGGCACAAGATACGGAGCTATCCTCAGATACTTCTCCAAGCTATCGATGTGTTCTTCTGGTGAGGATTTCTCATAGTTCATGCACTCACGATACGCTCGCTCAAATGGGAGGCGTGGCCGTCCAAAGGCTTTCAACCAAGCCAATTCTTTCTCCGCGACGCGTGAAAGCAACTGGAGCGGAGAAGAGACTGACAACATGAATCAGGAAGTGAGAGGTAGGTGAAGATAGGAGGAAGACTTACATGGACCGCGTTGCACGTGGAGAGAACCGCGCTCCTTGTACCACCACCTCAAGCTGACGTCGGGGCCGACACATAACTGTTTGTTGTCAGATGTAGATGCAATAATGGTGTGGGGTACGTCGGCTGGAAGATCGTGCCTGTAGTAAATACTGCCGTAGGCTGGTAAGTCAACCTTGGAAAGTTTGGCTTCCATTTGCACAACCTCCGAGATAACCTTGAGGCGCTGATCCTCGGACAGGCCGAACCACCTATCTCCAATAGGACGGCCGGAGAGTTTCTCCATGATCACAAACTCTGTCCCAACAGGATTTTTAGCATTCGTTGAGTAATTCAAGACCTTTGGCACAGGTACACCATTGGAACGGGCCAGGTCCAGAGTTGCAACCTCGCTCGCTACCGCCAATTGACGGGGTTGTGTTGAAGGATACGGAAGGCGGGCAAGCACCTCAGAACCATCTCTCATTGTGATCTGGAAGACGCGATTGAAACCACCTTCTGCGAGCTTGAAAAATTCCTTTATTTCGGATTCCGGTTGGTGTAGGCACCTGGCAGCGACCCTTTTGAGCTCAGTGACATTGAATGCAAGCCGCCGCTCTGAAAGACGAAGAGGCTCATTGTACCTGCAAGACAGTTATACGATAGCTTTACTGAAACATCGGAATAAAAGTACTGACAGCCACCTGCCAGATGTGTACTCAAAAAGCTTCTGGGTGTGATCCATCGCGGAGCCGACAGCTTTGAGGGCGGAAGACGAGCAAAATGTGGCTGTTGGCCAGAATGTGGACATTGGAGAAATGTGCCATCCCCTGCTGCTGCTGCTGCTGCTTAGCCTAGAAATGAGCATTGATATACGTCAATCAAGTCAGCATTCGTTAAGCAGATAGATAACTCCAAATCAGCTTCAGCACTTCTTTGTCTTGGCATTCGGAAAAACGTCGGAGATACAGTGACGCCAGGCCCGCTCAGTCCTCGGATAGGGGTATCTAGGCTTCGGTGCTTAGCTCTTCAAGCCTGTAAATGGTTGCCTTCTGGAAATGTGCAATATAATGTGCTTAACCACGGCTCTGGACATGACGAAATATGCGGATCCCTGGGTTGGGAACGGCTCAAACTGACTTTGACAAATTACGCGCTTCATTCCTAAAAACATCGGCGGCAACTCGTTTCAAAAATGCTGGGTTTGAGTGTGGTTAGTGGATAAGAAACGACGGCAAGAAAACTACTCCCCCATACAGCGATAAGCAGTATGGATTGGCGCCTTGAAAGGCGGCAGCTTCATGATCGCTTTTCATCAGCTAAGTATTTATACCCTCCGTGCACTGCATGTCCATCGGAATGTTGCAAGGCATTGTATCTGGAAGCCGACTACGAGTCTACACATACTCTTCAACAGGTTACGCGCCCAGTCTAACCTACACCCAAAGCTTGAACGCAGCTACCCAAGCAACAAGAAGGTGTACACTATGAAAGCACTCAAAAACCTCGGAGACACGGTTGTCAAATCTGGAGCCTGGAAGAAGCTGGTCGACCCAAGCGCAAGCCGGGGCAAAACCGAATGGCCAAAATCGAAAGCAGACTTGGAGAAGATTGGGGTTCGCCTGGACTACGACGGGCCAGTTGTCCAGAATGGAGTTACTTATCATAAGTACCAGTGTCAGCCCAACGCGGGAAAGGTGCCCAGCTCTATCAAAGACTGGCGTGAGGCGAATGGAGGAACTCATGCTGTTATGGCAAGTATCTATGTCAAGAAAGACAGTACAAAGGAGGAAGTACAGTTGGCAATTGATCAAGCAGTCAAGGCGGTCTCTGGAGCCTAGGAATGATTTCTTCCTGCAGAAGGCAATTGGTCGGTTTATTGGAACGAAGCAGACCTGTTACTGTATCCTCCAATAAATTTGATTTGCAGGCTTGCGGACGTGCAGCTAACAAAGCTGTAGTCAGGAAGCTGCATTTTCGTCGGCTGGTTCGTTCATTGATACGTTGACTATCTTTTGGGATTTAAGACAGTATGTGTCGGAGGCTGTAGCTGTTGCTGGACATGAGACAACGCAGTGAGGACCATGCAAGCACAAGGTGCAAACTCCTCGAGACAGAGAAGCTGCACTGTAAAGTTTAAAATGATTCAGTCCAGCTGGTGTCTGGACTTGCTTTTAGGGTCAATCGATGTAGGCTTACATCGTTTGAGAAAGAGGTACAAATCTCCTGCTGTAGCTTAGCTAAGACGCCTGGATGTCGAACAAGAAGGAAGATTGTCCACGTTACGAGAGAGGCGGTCATGTCTCTTCCAGCCACGAGGAGGTTGATCACTTGGTCCCGTATAAGACTGGGGTCATTATTACTGTCGGAAAGGTACCGATTAACGTTTCTGTCAACATACTCTTTTCCTACATAGTTGGAACCTTGTGGTAATAGACAGAAAGCATGTTCTTGAAGCTTTTGTGTGCATCGTAGAGTTCGACTAGCACAGCCTTTGCAGGACTGCGCAAGGCTGACTATTGACAACAGAGTCTGAGCCTACCCCGCACATGCACATGCACATGCACATGACTGAACGTCGAGAGGTCGAGAGAGGGGCGCAGAGCTTCCTGCAGTTTGTCTCACAGTTCGGCGTTTAGAAGGCCCCTGTCATTGGTGGAGACTGTGCATATAAACCTAGCCTCGTGGTAAAGCTGCCTGGCATAATCATCCAATCTTTTGTCATGGCGACCCTCCTGTAAGATACCTCTTCGAGCTAGTCGCAGCTGGGTGTCCTTGTCTCGGCCTGGGTCGTAACACTCTCTGTAGCCATCTTCCTCTGGAGTGGAACCAACTTAGGGTGTAGTCCTGTTCTTGAACGCTCGAAAATCGGCCAGACTGTTGACACAGCAAGCACCGACGGCTGATATCGGTCCGGAAGCAGTGCCACACTTGGTCGTATCCGTCCTGGGATCCACTCAATACCACCGCCAGGCAGTGGCATTGCCCTACGTACACCTCGCGACACTAAGAAACTCTCGAGTCTGTTCTTACCCAGATAAAAACAGCAGACGTTATTCACTTCGGCTGATGATCTTCGGTGCTCAGTCTTGTATGGAATTGCCGGCAGATTGGCTGATTTTACTGGAGTTCTGTTGTTCGTGACATCGATGCTATAGATGACAATTCTTGATCTGTCTGAGAATTGTTCCATCGAAATGGCCTATTCCGATCTCAACCAACTAAAAGCCTCGTCATATATGCTCTTGACCATTTCCGGTCGATCATCTCCCGCAGCTCCTGATTGACTTCGTGTCCTCTACTCTTCAAAACGTAGGTTAAGCATCGGTATGAGCTACGATAATCCATCAATCGCCCGAAATCAAGGCTAAGCTGACCCCCTGGCGCAAGGAAGGTTGCCCCACCGAGTTCTACGTCTGGTCAAGGATAACACCCACGTACATCCGATAAACTTGCACGGTAAGTGTCACCAGCGTTCACACTTCTGATCGAATGCTGATGATCAGCAGGCACCTAAAGACGAAGCAAGGATATGTCTGGCCACTGATATAATACCACGAATGAAAATAGAACTCAGAGACTTATCCAGTCCGTGGAATTTGAACTTCACCTTGTATACTTCTTCAGCTCAAATTTGTCGAAAAGTGTACTAGCTGAAGTTTATTCACGACGCAGGAGGAGCCTAAAAGTGTACATGTAAAGTTGATCAGCTCCTGCATTTGGCTGTGGTACATTGACTCTCTTTTCTCTTGATTCATCACTTAGGTGGGACGAGCGAGTATGGAATAGATCACTGTCACCGGTCTCGACTCGCAACTTCCCAAAGAATATTTGGATGATCAGCGGACAGAAAAGTGTCAGCTTCAAGGACACACCTTAGCATTAATGACCACTTGAAGGTATTTATGGGTCTGAAGAACTTCTTGTACTGAAGTAGGCATGGAACCAATATTGTTTTCATCGACTTTGAGTTAATATGCCATAATGACTGTCGGTGAAACGTTTTCGATTGAATTTTGTATGAGGTCAGCAGCTAATTCTGAGAGTGACGACATGTTGCCAACGATAAATTGTCAGAATAGATCAAAATAGCCAAGCTTGATTTCTGCATCACGTGCTTTCCACTTCTCGGTTGGTGGCGCTACTCGAGTCGTCCATGATTTCCTACCACCTAGTGATGCCCAAGAAGGCAAAACGTGGTCCACCGAATTCCGGCTTTTCGAACGACTCGGAGGCGCATGATCCAGCAGCTAACCGATTAATGCATTTGCTTTACATCCGCGACGCTGTGTGTGGTGGTTGGCACGTCCCAAGCGACGTACTACATCGGGTCAGAAGCACTGTGACCGGTCGCGAGTCCTGAACAGAGATATCTTGAAGAACCCATGGAAGACCAGCAGAAAGAACAAGAGGCGTATCTCAGGTTCGGTCCTCTTTCTTGTCAGTGCTCGGACTAGACATTAACTTACAAGTGCAGAGCCTTGCAAAGTCCTACTATCAAAATAGCGGCGGTAGGACAAGAAGCCTTCTTAGTCCCTGGCGAGTTGTTCAGCTGGCGGTCGACGTATATCCGCAATGCCATAAATTGGAAAGAGACCAATGTTATGACCGATGTTGAATTGCAAGACACACCATACGGGACGATCCAACAGTTTGTTATCTGGGCAATGCCTCTGTACCCTCGCATTGACGAAAACGTTACTTTTGAGGACATGGTGGACCTAGCGATATTCGCCGAAGTCCACGAAGCCGAACTTCTGCACAATCAGTGCATCGACATATTGCGAGAAGAGCTCGGCAACAACAGTTGGAAGGTCACGCCTCTCATTGTGCAACGAGTTTACACAGCTCTTGGGAATGGTGCTCAGCTTCGGAAACTGATCGGGAATCTGCTCTGGCACGCTCGGCAAGACATGAGTGCTAATAAAGAGCGTGCTACGTTACAAAATGATACAGTTGACGAATGGTGTGAAACATTTAGTCTCACCTCCGACATTGGCAGAGACTATTACCTCTCAAGCTGTTCACAACGACCAATCAAGCAAACTAAAGAGGGAGGTCCATGTCGTTTTCACTGGCATAGAGGCATTGACGAAAGGACATTATCGAGGATGGACAGCTCCTCTTGTCCATACACATATCTCGGACAGTTCCCGCTAGGCGTCATTTCTGTTGCGAATAAACTCACAAACTCTGTCGAGCGGGACTTGAGCACACCGACTGCTCTGGAACCGAAGACTGCATAACATCACAAACCTCTCTGCCCGGACTGATGTGCAAGTATGCCATATTTTTGGATATACATCTGTACTTGCAGCAGTGCAGTATATAGTGCGAATAAGAGTACGTGGTATGACTGTGTCTAGCACGTGCCAAAAGATGTGGTGAAATCTCTATCATGAAGTCAACGTTGTGTCACCCCCCATAGAGCGCCGCCTCGGGCTCGGCTTGCTTGTTTAAACCAGTATCACCATTATCCGTGGTTGACAAGATTCGTAGTTGCTTGCTTGCATGACATCCTCAGCGCAGATAGCAAATTCCATAAGGCGTTACTCAAGCTCGCCTTTTACAGGCCGCCGGAAACGCCCCAGTGGGCTCTTCACAGCATGAAGTTGGTCGAGGTGACCTTTCCACCCATGTAACGCAGAAATAGCTGCAATACCACATCTCAGCGACGATGATGGCAATTGCCTCGAACAGGCAGTATGAGCAGCTTTTTTGTCATATCGCTATCCAGTACATACACGCGTGCAGCTCAGCGCAAACAGCAATCGCCAGCGATATCGCTCGAAGTGGTAACCACTGTCGTGTGCACGCCGAGGTACAGTTGATTGTTGAGCTTGACATGGCCAGGCAACTAGAATGGCAAGTACCCAGGATAAGAGGGTCTAGCAAAGCGGCGTGCTTCTCGTGTGACTTGTTATGCAGAAGCACGGAGTGTCTCAGATTCAACATCAATCCCTTATTCAGTAGCAGGAATTTCTATAGAAAGAGCGATCTTATGAGGAAATATCAACATCAAGCTGAGTGTTCCCAAGAATTGCATATGCTTTGAGAAATGGCTGGTCCTCAAAGCTACTGCTGGATGATACTTACTGTCGTTCGAGAAGTTGTTTTAGCAGTTTTATCTGTTCCGTTTATTGCTCCGCCTACTCCGCTGTTTGCTTTTGCTGCTGTGTTAGCTGCTTTTCCAACAGAAGTCAAATGGAGAATGTTTGCAACCGAATACCTACTGCGACATGGGTGGTGAGGATGGTTGATTGGATTGACGCCCAAATCGTGGAAGGTCGGCATTGGTTTCAGGAGGGCTAACCCTCTCGAGATGGACAGGTGGAAAGCGTAGCAATTTTATATTCACAATATCGTGATCTGAAACGCAAAAATATCGTCGAGGGTACGATGGTCAGCCATGATTGTAACGCTACTTAGTCTGGCGCTTATTTGTCTCAGTCAGAAAGCCCGGTTCTTGATTGATACGTGCCATCGCGATTGGCCGGCCAGTGTCCACCCACTAATCTGAAGCGAGTAGCCATGAGTGAAATTACGCCTTCTGCGTTCATATCGTTGCACCGCGATTTCACCTCAACCTCATCACGGTGCTCATCCCTCACCATCGCTATTTTCAAATGCGGATTTCGGAAACTTTCAGAGAGCAAATGCTTATGCATCGAAGGAAAGGCAGGCCACAATATAGGTGATCCCGAACATCAAAGGGACTGGTCAAAGACGCCAAATGCACTGCCGGCGACGTCCCATGCCGCAACCTCGCCCCTTTGACAGACGATGCGATCGTGCCCGGGCAACCCCGACATCTATTACGGTGCATGACCAGAGGGTCTCAATTTTGGCGGTGAGAATGTGGACGTACGGACGATCAACAAGATTAAAAGTCTCGAGTACGGCAACCAGGGTACCACTCACGATGATGGAGCTGTTGCGCGGGACAAAGATGGTCGGCCGGACACTGACAGCGCCAGATGCGTAGTGTTGGCTGAAGCGACTGGGCTAGGTAGTCCTGTTCATAACAACCGAACAACGACAACGACGCTAGCACCTCCGAGTTGGGTGGAATTATTTGGTGTGTTCTCCAAGCAGACTTCTAATTACATGTAAGATCTCTGGCCGTCACAACAACCTGCCCCTTGGAAATCAGTTTAAAACTCCTGATTGAGTTCCATTGCGTGCGCCAGATACGATAAGCTGACAATGGTGTGGTCAAATGCGGCCATGGCCAATGCAATGGATGTGACATTGGTGATCGGGTAAACTCAGTTTGCGATTGTGCATGTTGGGTGTGAAAGCCATACCTCCCGCCCATCCAGCCTCTTCTGCGCCAAACGGTCAATGTGCTGGGGACCGCACTGCGCTTGGCCGTGTCTAGTCACGGCCTTACCCAGATGATCCATTCCACACTTTCTTGCGTGCTGACTCATCCAATTCGTTGTATCTCAATGGCATATGGATTCGGCTGGCAGACGTCTTGTCGATCGTCCGGACACGGTTGGTGGTGAGGAACATGATCCCGTCGTAATACTCAAGCTTCCGCAGAAAGACACACACGAGCGCATTGCGGTGGATGTCGTTGGTCGACCGCTTCTCCACGAACACATAGGCTTCGTCCAAGAGCAAGGCGGCCTTCCGCTGGCTTGATAGTTCGAGAATTTCGGACATTTTGCGTTCGAACGTATCTGCCGTGGTGCCCAGCTCACCGGCCGAATCTTAAGAATGTTGGTCGCGGTTCGTGATGGAGATGTTCAGATATCGTTTCTGCCGTCAAAGTCTTACCAACGCCGGGAGGCCGGCTCGAGGACGTAAGTATCATCGCGTCATGGATACGATCGGCTTACTGTAATAGGGCGATGAGGCCTCGGCCTTTGCCGGCCACGAAATCCTCGAAGTCGGTGTCAGAGTCCTGTACCACGTGAGCTTCGCACAGCGCCTGGATGGTTTTCTTCGTTTTTGCAGGTACGCCATAATGCGCAAACCAAGACTCGTCCCAACTGATATCACTGATATGAGCCATACAGTCGAGGTTTCTACGATTCATAAAAGTCTCTACAACAATACGTACTGGTTGCCTTTGTAAACACATCGTTACAGCACCGCAAGCCACTGAATAACGTGTCCAGTGGTGGCGATGCAAGTGCACAAGTCGGTGTCGTATTTCAACTAACTCATTCTTCCACAGCCACAGTATAAATGCGCCGGTTCCTGTGACTCAATGATGATTGACATTCTATGAAACTGTGCGAATCCATGGTAGATGCGACTAACAAAAGCACCCACCGTCGTACGATCAGGCTTGCCGAAACACCTAGCCTGCCGAACCAGCCATCTTTCAGCTACAATGAAACATGTACCTGTTGGAATGCACAGCTTCAGATGGAACAATTCGAATATTTGATTGAGTCAAATTCACTCAGCACGAGCGACTGCTCTTATGAGCCTTCCAGCAGTAGTTCGATCGATGAACCAGCTTCTAGAGGCAGGAAACGGCGGCGGCAATGGTGCCGACAAAATTCTTCATTGGAATCGAGCGGCAACTTGTCACATCTTCACAAAACAATAGAGTTTGTGCACCAAGCACGTGAGACAGTTTGATTGATGATTGTATCATTCTTTCAGACTAGGTTACGTGAACACCCTTTTCAATGATTCTGTGGAGCGCTCCCCAATATCAAGTACCTCATATTCTGTCTGTCTGTCTATCGACTAGCTTGCGTCGGTGTCCTGGGTCTGCTTTGAGAGATTGTGTTGATGTTAAGGAGAGCGACCGTATCAGCACCTTCCTACTGGGTAAGGGTTACAGAATTTTGATGGAACGTGCTGAAGCCGCGTGCTGGTGTTTGCAATAGATTTCTGGACTCGCCGTTCCTCGTGAGGGACAATGTCTGCAGCCAGAAGTGCTGTACTGATAGTGAGACCTATTTTGTATCTTCTCAACAATCCACCTAGTTAATTCCAAGCCAAAACGGTCGATGTGCTGTACTTTCTCAAAGAATCCTTCTTGGCCAACAAGTTCTATGGCATGTTTCCCTGAATATTCGATGAGAAGATCCCGGAGACCTCTATCACCAACCGGAGTGCTCGTATAGACCTCTTTAACAAGGTCAGCGAGAATGTCGCCACTGACGTTCGTTAAAGAATTCCCGAATCGGCTCTGGTCTTCGTCTTTAAACCAGGAATCATATATCTGTCACCAAGCGCATACATTCGTGCATGGAGCAAGGCGTAGGATTTGGATCCTTCCGCCATACAGTCTTCACAAATCAGTCTATGAGCTTTCCGGTTGAGACCTTTCAAGAAAACATCCATAGTGAAATTTCAATGCTTCAGTACTTGAAGTGTGAAAGCTCTCGGCACGATAGCTCTACTCCAAATATTTTCTTCGCAGACATTTGCCAGGCCTTTTAAGGTCTTGTGCAGTCGTGGGAGGTCTCCTCTCCTAAGTCATTCATCGTGTGTGGGACCCGCCTGTTGCGATTGATCATGCGAAAAGTTTATACTGCAGAACCGGAAGTCCGATGAAGAGCAATTTGCGCAGGAGCTTGTGCAATTTAGAATGCTCGTATCTTTAATCTGTTGCTGTATTGTAAGTTTACCCCGAAGATGAGTTGGCGTCAGCGTATCTTTCGTAAGCTGGGAAAATAGGGACTGTGAAGATTGCTTGTAAAAGACAAAGTTGCATATCTCTGACAAGTCGATGACAATTTCTAAAGGCACTATTTCTGGAAGTGAACGTCAATTATGTTACTCCCCGCCAGATCGCCTGCAGTTCCTGTGACGACCGTCCTCTTTTTGCTCCAGGACAACTTGCTGTTGAGACTGAAGCGCTTTTCGTCACTCCGAACCAAGCAAATTCAGTACATCAACGTGCTGAGCTGTGTTGCGTGACGAGCAGACCACCTCGAACAAGCAAAGTACAGACAGGCGAGGTCGCCTCGTAAAGTTAACGCTTGTCAAGCGGAGGTACTAACGTCAATTTTGCTCTGCTAGTGACAATTCTATCCTCTAAAGCTCCTCTTTACGGCCTTGTATCTATTCTTTAAAAACAGAATAACACTAATTTGTCCAATAATCTTAAAAAAATCGACTACCTGAAAATCATCTCAAGAGGACTCAAGATGGACTCGGAAGCGACTCAAAGGAGACTCTAGTCCTTCTTAAGAGCCTCGCGAATTCGCCTTAAATGGTTGGGAATCCCTAAGTTCGGGCTCAGACTCGTGTACGATTTTGATGCCATTGTTATTCGATTCCTGTGGAGGCACACTTGGATATCATCAAGTTGTGCAGTCCTCAACCCCTCATCTTCGACATACAGCGCGTTTTGTTCCATGGTCATAGAATTTGATCTGTTTCGGAAGTCTCATTTCGCTCATCGGCACCAATGGTAGTGAGTGGAGCAGGGCAAAAGTGTTTGGTCAACTACTGTGTTGGAAGAACGGATCGCGTGAAGGAGATATTGAGGAGATGGCACATACATATATTTTATGGCACAGAGTTTTACCCATCCGACCGGCCCTTGACAAGGTTCACTGGGACTTCACCCAGGTCGATGTGCACGGATGAGGTGACAATCCTCGTGCTGTCTCTTCCTCGCACCCAAGGACGGGTATGATGCTGTCAGATCTCGTTTTACTCGAAACCGCAGAATTCCCGCAGGCAACTTGGTCGCTTAGGAAGGTCAGATTTTCGCCTCCTCTTTCGGCGTCTCTGCGAGTTCGGAAGTCTGTCGAAGAATGAGGTCGCTGGTAGGAAGAGACTGACGAGGTCTCCCTCAAATCGCCATCTCCAGGACATTGGTCTCTGATTTTGCTCCTGAAATATGAGGCAATCCACACTGCATAGCTGCACCTCTCGTAGTATGATGCCTTGACATGACGAAAGCGGCGCATGAAGAGTACGATTCCACTGTAGGTAGAGCAGGCGTGTCAGGCGCCAATGTTGTTGTAGCAGAACACGGATGTGGTGTCACATCACGTCCAAAACGGGTTAGCCACAATCGTTTCCTGCGCATCTTCGTTTTGGGATTTTCTGTCAACAGCGACCACATGGTGACCACTCAGTCGCACTCCAACGATGGCTTCTCTCACAAAGGAAGATGAAAAGTTTATCGACAAACATCCACTCAAGGTAGACTACGATGCATTCGGCGCTACATTCGAGGACAGTAGTATTGCAAAGGCTCATGCATCACCAGAGCGCAAGGACTTGTTGAGTCGCCGAGATGTCATATCGAATCTCTTAGCGACTCTTCAAGTTTCCCCAGTGGCGAGACGTCTCAAATCTCTACAGCAGCCTGTCAACGGGCAGCTGGCAACAATTTATGCACGAGCGCAGTCCGAGACCTTCGATCTTTCTCCTTTCACCACCCTCACGAAACTGGTAGCCGAGAGAGCTAGCGACCTTGACATCTGGCGCGTGGTTCTGCAGCTCATCGCCGACCTTTCTCGAGTGACGCCTCCGAGAAGCAGCATCCCTCCGTCCTTCTCGGGGACACCTCTTCGACGATCGTCGGCCTCGTTCCGCGACTCGAATCAGAAACGCAACGACCTCTACGACCAAGTCTTGATCGAGTTAAGTGGACGGACCTACACCGACGTCCCCAAATTTGTCGACAAGTACTTTGAACACAAGCCATGGTCGAGTCAGGTGGAAGACATTCTAAGAGAGCTCCCCGAGAACGACCCGCTGTCAAATTTTCCCGAAACACTCCAACCAGAAGAGGACGATGTCTGGGCGTGGGTGGAACTTTTTCAGAACACACACTTGAGCGATGCGCCCAACAAGTACTACCGCACGAGGACGAAAAAGGAGCTGACGGGCGCGCCGGGGGACCGCCAGCTCGATATCTTTCTCAAACCCCACAGTGTTGCCTCGGATGGAGTCCACGACTGGAAAGACTGTCTTGTTGTGGGCGAACTCACGAAATCAGACATCGGTAAAAGGTCGAAAGAGAAATTCGTTCAACTGGCTACCTACGTGCGAAATGTGTTTTTCGCCCAGCCGATACGACGTTTCGTTCACGCTTTCCTGGTGTTTGGCGTACAAATGCAACTGTGGGTGTTCGACCGATCTGGAGCGTACAGCTGTTCTAGCTTCAACATCCGCCAGGAACCGCAACAGTTCATTCGGGTGCTGGCAGGGTACGCTTGGATGACTGCGCAAGAGCTGGGTCTTGATACGTTTGTGCAGTGGGCTGCACCATATCCTTCAGTGACGTTGCCAGATCCTGCGACCGGCAAGAATGACCAGTTCGAATTGGAACCTTCTCCTTTCTTCCAGCAGCCGGCGATCGTGTGTCGAGGGACAACGTGTTACCGCACCACCGACGGGAAGCACGTGGTCAAGTTCTCGTGGAGGCCCGACAAACAGCGGTCCGAGGTCGACCACTTGACGAAAGCGAAAGGCGTCCGCGGCGTGCCTACGTTGGTCGGGGCGTCCACGATTGCGACGATCAGCGAGTTGAGAGGCGATCTCCAGATCCGGAAGCTGCGCAACCTTGGACATACAGTACACGAGAAAAATGCCGATGCGTCGCAGTTATCCTTTACCAGCCAGTCTGCCCAACAATTGGAGAGTCTCAATGTCAGTGGCAGCAAACGCAAGACTAATCAACGAGATGAGAGTCCTCCCAAACGATCACGCCCTAACAGTCAGCGGTCAAGCTTGCACCGCGAAGTTCAGCCTGTGGCACTGGAACAGCCGCCGATGTCGACCATGCCGCCACCCACTTCGCCACAGCGAAATCGGGTTCTGACGTGCATTGCCATTGCCCCCGCTGGAGGACCGCTGGAACAATTCGCCGGTGTTCGCGAAGTGTTGGGAGCCTTTAGAGACGCCATCAAGGCACATAAGACACTGTTCATGGAGCGAAAGATCTTGCATCGGGATGTGTCACACGGCAACATCATCCTCACGGACCCGGAACAGAACCGGGGCTGCTCAGGCATGTTGATCGACTACGACCTCGCTGTGCAGGTCGGCGGCGATGGCAAGAACGAGACAAGTGCGGAGAAGAACATGACGGGTACACTGGAGTTCATAGCCATCGAGATTCTGGAGAGCGCGATGCGAAAGGACAAGGCTGGAATCGAGCGCACCTACCGACACGATCTGGAGTCATTCTTCTACGTGTTTCTTGCCCTTTGCATTCGGCACGGACGGGAAACAGGCGCTAGACCGGAGCCAGATGTTTTACGATCCTGGTACGATGGTGGCTACGGGCACATCGCGCAAGCAAAACGTGGCGCCATGAGTGGTTTCGAGATCTACCTGTTAGATAATTTCTCTGCCACCTTCGATTGTGTCAAAGAGCTCGCGAGGAAGCTGCGTGACATCCTTTTCGGAAAAGGCGAACTGAACCTCGAAACGCCGACCAAGCCTGACACTCTTTACGAGCCCATGATAGCAGCTTTTGAGGATGCGATCCAAATTCTCGACTGGTAAGACAAACCCCATCAGTGTGAGCGCTCTGGCTGACTGCACAGAAGCGGCGTAGAGGCCAAGCACGAACCTGTCCACCACGATCTAAAACCCCCACTTGGCCATAAGAGAAAAGCAGCTAGTGACCAAGGAACTACTCTGAAGAGACGGAAGCAAGGACATAGATATCAATCAGACCTTCCAGATCACTGATTGCGCATACTATGATGCTTTTCATGATAGACCAAGTGTGACCTAGTACTTCGTGGGCTGTGCAAAACCTTAGCACCGATGACTCGATGTAGTTCTTTCTATTGTCGTTGCTGTTTGGTACGATGACTCTCTTTGATGAAAACTTTTATCTTAGTATTGTGCTTCACCATTGCCACCGGTATCTTGCATTAACATCCAATGAATTGTGCTTTTCTACGTAGCGACAAGTCCGCTAAGCCCAAATTTGATCACTGCGCTAATAAGCTCGAAATCTGGTTTCTACACTATGCGTCGTAGTCCTCGCCATTTCGCTCTGGCCATTCATCTATCGGTCGTCTATGTGGTTAGACACGAATCATCATACCACGCACAAGCATGGATCAAGATTTCACATTGGTTGCACCTCGGCTCCAACGCGCTAAAAGTTAGGGTGCTACACTTTCACGAATATTGTCAAAAGCTTTAGCTCATGACTTATATTTTCTAATCGCTCGACCCGTACCGCCGCAAGCTTCGTCACTACGACTTAAGCCAGTCGTCTCACTGGTGCGCGCAAATTGCTAACATTCGGACTCGAACAGGCCTCTGGCCAAAAAGCGCAAAGATAGCCATTGTGTGTGCAGATATAATGCGTTGGGAGTTGATCGTCTCAAGGGTTGCACCGTCAACTCCGGTATCCACGATCGTACGTTGTTCACATCATCACCGCCGGAGATACAGGAGCTAGTATTTGATGCGCTTGACAACAGTACGGATGTATTTTGTCTAGGGCTGACGAACTCGAACATTTGGCCTTTGGCTCGAAAATGTTTTTATCTGTACTTGTCATCTTTCCTCGGGCCTTGGGCTGGCGAAAACATTGTCTACGTAGGGGAGAATCTGGAGCCCGGCGACTTTCCGCCTGCGCTACTAGAAGAGCAGCAAATGCGACTGGAGATTGTTTCGGGTCTGGATGGTGACGGAGATGAGGGCAGGCTGATCACTCTCAACGACTATACTTGTGGCGGCAGCGGACAAGATGAGCCAGGCATCCTTGTCTACAACATGTCGATGTATGTATACCGTACATGTCTGGACCGCGACCATCAAGAACACCTCAGACTCGAGGCTTGGTACCCTGGTTTCAACGTCGAAAATTCAGACTTCTATCCCAGCTATGAGGAATGGATCTTATGCAATGTGACAACTCGTGAATACGTCCGATCTCATGTCCTTGCAGAGCGAGACCGAGGCATATTTGGGGACTATATGGGTGGCCCTGGCTTTAGTGTAGTGGTTGGCTCACGCATCTGCTGGTCGAACATTTCAGTTGACAATACGTCCATTCATCGAGGTTTGTGGGCAGGACATCGTTTTGACATTACAACATGGACAAGACATGAAAGAGAGCGACAAGCACGAAATCAGGAATGGGTGGATATCAGTGAGAATATTGCGAGAGACATGTTGACGTTGAGACGGAAAATCTAGGAAGAAATCACCCTAAAGCGACGAAAGCTAGGACGTCAAAACAAGAGGAACAAGGCTGGCATCGAGCTGGCCTATCGGCATGACCTCGAGTCGTTCTTATAAGTCTTTCTCGCACTCTGCATGCGGCACGAATGGGGAGAGGATACGAACTCCAAGCGAGGTATGTTGCGAACTGGTACGAGGCCAGCTACGGCCAGATTTCTGGGACGAAACGAGGCCATAAGAGCCTGGAGATTTTGGGCTCTACATGCTCAGCAACTTCCCACCCACTCTTGAATGTGTCAAAGGACTGGCGAGGAGGCTGCGTGAAATCCTGTTTGGAAAGGGCGCGTTAGACACCAGAACGCCGACTGACTCTGACACTCTCTACAAGCCCATGATTGCAACTTCTGAGGACGCGATCCAAGCTCTCGACTGGTGAGAGAGATACAATCGGTGAGGAATGCTTAGCTGACTTGATTGAAGCGGCATAAGGACCAAGCACGAACCTACCTCGACTGCTCACCACGATGCTGAGCCACTGCTTGGTCGTAAGACGTAAGCATTTACCGAGGAACTAAACACTCAAAGAGGCGGAAACAAAGACATACGCACCAGCCACGTACAGGAAGCCATTGAACACCCACTATGCTATTAAAGTGCATTAGCTTGAAATAGTTTGTAGCAAGCGTTAGTGCGACATTTCCGGAAAACGTTGGCCCACGAGATGAATTCAGAGGACAGGACTTACGTATCCAGTCCTCCCCAACGAACTGCAGGATGCAGAACAGCCCAGCACTGTTACCAACAGGGAGCGGAAGGGCTCAATGATTGTCTACTTCATTTCCTCTGGCAGAGCAACGCCGCTCGAGGCTCCTAGCTTGAAGCTCTTGTATGCTTCCTCGCATTCTGCACAATACAAACTGTTCACAATCAGAATCAGCGCGAATTCGTCATACAACGTCATCACGCACCAACAAAGTCCTCCTGAGCAAGGTTTAATAACACATCTTGTAGATTTCCTACACGTTGTACAGTATCGCTGACTAGGCATACAAGTCTGATGGTAGAACACCTGTTCGCCAATCCACAGCGCGTCTCCCAGGTCCATCAATTGACCACAGGTGCACGTTTCATTGTAGCTGAAAGATAGCTGGTCGGGCAGACTAGGCGCTTTCACAAGCCTAGTTGTACGGCGGACGCTAGAGCTATCAGCTGAGTTTGTCATGTCGAGTCATACAGTTTGATGGAATGTCAAACATCAACATATAGGGAAGGCCCGTGCATTTATGCTATCAACGGTTGCAAAACATTCAGCCAGCAAGAAAATGGCACATATCTAGTGCATCTTGGTCTCAATTATACACGTCAATGAGTGCCTTACATTTGAACGGAAAAGGAGGATGCGCGCTAAGACGTTTGCTGGATTGCTGACAGGAGACACTGAGCGGGTATGTCTACATGAGACGTGTTAGAAAGTCGGGAAGAATGCACCAATTGAGTCAAGTGATGACATTGAACAGCTTCCATTCTTCCCATTCTTCCCATTCTTCCCATTCTTCCCATTCTTCCCATTCTTCCCATTCTTCCCATTCTTTCCATGTCTTCCAGACAATTCTCCCACATCAATCAAATTTTTGAAGAGCTGAGTCAATGTCAGACGATCCCATCATCGTATCATTCTATTCTCCAAGAACGACTGACTATAACATGCGCAACTACTAGCGGTTATTATTGCCGAGAAACACCACAGTCTTCTAAGGATATCAGGTCTCGACATAAGCAGAAGTAAGCTAACAGGGTATATTTGGCGATTCTTGACCACGATCCCAATTTGCTGATTCCTTTCATCCTCGCTATTTCACCACAAACTTATGAGATATTCGACGTACTAGAATTTTGTCGACTATATACCACAACGAAGAAACTTCATCTGAATAATGATGCCAATCTGCTTCTTGAAAAGATATCCAGGGAAAGTCAAATTGACCACAGCCTTTACTACAAGAGATTGACAGAAGCCTTGTTGTCAAAAGGTTAAACGAATTCTCTCTTTTCATTGGAACAAAGTTAATGATGTAAGCTCTTTTCCAGAATCCAAGACCTATCAGTACCGCAGAAAGCGACGAATGCTGGACATATGATGCAGCTGACCTGAACTCCATCTCCATTATCTTCGGCAGACATGTTAGTGAAGCTGTCGAAAACTCTTCTGTGCGACTTAAGGAGAAGGCGAATGGTCCGAGACTCCGGACAACAGAAAGTGTCAAGACGAAATTTCCCCGTGAAAATTTCCAGGATGGCATTATCCGGCTAGATATTGGATATGCTAACAAT
>Ga0115846_100035_pt1 | contig 49752 bp, 56 predicted proteins | sample InSIn5gowninarea_2_FD_83860 | JGI IMG/M metagenome (GOLD analysis project Ga0115846, IMG submission 83860) | reverse complement strand
GTGGACATTTACAGAGGATGGGCATTTATAGGAAGAAAATAATTATAGAGGATAATTATTTATGAAGAGCAAACATTTACAGAGAGTAAACCTTTATGGAGCATAATTATTTATGGATAAGAAACATTTCCAGGGAGGAAATCTTTGTAGATCAATAAACATTTCCAAACAACAAACATTTATAGAGGATAAACGTTTATGGCGCATAAACATTTCCCGAGAATAAACATTTATGGGGTATAAACATTTATGGAGCATAAACATTTCCAGAAGATAAACGTTTATGGAGCATAAACATTTCCAGAGAAGAAACATTTCCAGAGAAGAAACATTTCCAGAGAAGAAACATTTCCAGAGAAGAATCGGTTCCAGAGAGTAAATGGTTCCACAGAGTAAATGGTTCCAGAAAGTAAATGTTTCCGGAGAGGTTTATATTTTACAAGGGGGTAAACATTCACGTCAGCATCAACATCATTATCTTCGTCATCCTAGGGATGTAATCAAAGTTGGTTAAACAAGAATATCAGAAATATAGAGCCATTCAGATCTTAATGTCCCTCTTTAGTACTGTACTGTATATGGAAGTATGTTGAAGTGAAAGTTAGGTTACATCATTGCTAAAACAATACCGTGCAGTATTTCCTCTCGTCCAATCTTATTTTACACCTCCTTCGGGGATGACTGTCGTACAGCTACTACTGACAACATAAACAGAACAAAGAAGACGCTCCGCAGTAACTTCGTCGCCATCTTTCCACCCTCAACATCAGCGGTTTTGCCGTCTTTATTTGCCATTTCAGCTCTGACCTCGTCGTATTCTGGACTCTTGGCATTCTCCTCTTCCTCGTGAACATGCACCGTATGGGATATACATTCCCATTCCCCTTCAAGTCTCTGATAGACGACTGCTTTCAGGATATAGTGAATTTCGCCATCATGATAGATGTCCAGCTCGGAGGGAGAGTGCGTGTCCAACATTTTCCGTTCCCACTTCCAAGGTATCACTGTTGTACACTGGGAAGTTACATAGCCCCTCATATATCGAAATGTTGTAGCAACTGAACTGATTCTTCGAGCAATATGAACAGATTCGATCATTCGAACGAGCATTCCTGCGAGATGCACAAGGAAGCAGAGCGCGCCGATGAGGAAGGTGGTGACCAATAAGCTGAGGACGAACACCCAGAGGACAGACAAATATAACAAATCTGATATAGTCTGCAAGAAATATTTGCTGATAGCTGAGACATCGAGATCGAGATTGAGTTCCATCGAAATGTCAACTCCGCCACATGCTTTGCAGATGAGCTTCAAGATATAAGCCACACTGAGAAAGCAAAGACCTCCAGAAAAGCGCACACAAGAGGAGATAATAGATACGGAGTCAACTGAAAGAATGGATAAGCTTTTCAAAGAGTTTTCGATAAAGTCATGCGTAAAGTGATTGAAATTCCAAGCTCTGTAGGTGGCCATAATGTTCGTATGATTTTGGGGAACTTTGAGGTAAGATTTGAACTCGTATGAGACTTTGGAAAAGTTTAATATCTAGAAGCCATGGACATTTTTATATATTTGAAGACCACCGTAGTATCTATTTTTGTACATGTTTCTTTGGTTTTCTGTTTGTTTCAAAGAACTCAGCCCACAAAGGCTTCTCAGACAGACGATAACCACATTTGTGGTCAAGGCAGACTGGTGGATCTGTCCATTTACTCTCCTATTTGTTCAGGAGAGTATGCCTTACGCACAGAACTGATAGCAAAGCCACGTTTGAAATCAATGGGTAAATGATAATCGCCTGAAAATATGCGCAGTTTTCCGAGAGGAGTTTTCACTATTCCCAATCTCACTCTCCTCCCCCCAAGCAGGTGGCGGAGTAGATGAAGTACAGGGCATCGTATCAAGGTCGCACTAGTGAGTACAGATTAGGGAACGTGAAGTTAAAGCAAGGGATCCATATTCATGTGCAAGGTCGGACATGTGTGCAAACTTTCTCATCCGAATGAACTTGGACCTTAACGAAGGCAGATTGCGAGACCAAGGAAGTAATTAATATACTCCAGCTTTAGTCCTCTTTTTATATGGCTTCTCTGGAAGCCTCCAGGTGGATATGATATCACATCACGCGACATTGAGGAGAGAATTTCTCTATTATGGAAAATGTGTGCCTTCTATTATATTATCCAATATTTTCCCATATGCCCAAAAGCGTTTGTCTATCTGCTTATTTGATCCCTGCTTGCGTTGTAACTAGCACACAACGAGCTTATGACTAGTGCGGGAAATACGGAAATAATGTGCTCCAGGGACTGGCATTGAACAATACTTTTGTGATCTTGATCTTTCTCGTCAGAGGTAAAGATTTCTAAATGCTTTTTCTCTGGCCGGGTTGGATGAATGGTAGGCAGTTGAATTTTGAGTATGGTAAAACCTCCGTCAATGATTTCTTTAACGTAACTTGACGCATGTTGGTATTTGCAATCGGCGTATTTCTGAAAAACGACAGGGTGATGTCTCCTGAAATTCTCGCAGCATCCAATAATCATAGCAACTAGTGGTTCTAGCTGAGACTGGGTATAGCCGGAGTAATACACATGGGCAGGAGTCTGTTAAGCGATCAGCAGGTCTTCTATGACTTGACCGGAGCAAAACACCTACCCATCCGGAGTTTTTGACCATCACATTAGCGAGGAAATAAGCAGCGGCTACAATTATGCTGGGCTTTGTTCCAATGAAGCGTTCATCCATAATTGTGACCTCCAGAAAATACTTTGCTAGTGTCCGAGTCTTCAAATCGTAGTTATCAGCCTTGCTCGTTCTTCTTAGAAAGCTCATTGGTCCGGGCCAACCAAGTTCAAACTGAAGCATACTGAGCATAAACCGCTCAGCTTTCAGTATCTCGTCAACAGTGTAGCCGTAGTCAACCATATGGACAATATCGCCAACTGAAGGTGGGCTGCGCTCTTCATATTTCGCAGCAATGAAGATAGCTGTGGCACCAACCAATTGAAGCTTTCCTACAGAAGTAATCTTGCAAGATAGAAAGCGGTCAATATAATTGACACAGAGGAAAAGAGTTTCTGGAACCAGCGATAGTTTCTCATGAACCTGCACGATCCACTCTAATAAGGTGAATCGCATCGACCATTGGAGCTCTGCTTGGCGATCCATATAATGCTTATCTGGAACCATTCTGGTCTATCAAGGTAGTTATCAGCAGACTGAATGAGTCACGGGCTGAGAAAGAATGGGACTCACCTCTAACTCTCTCATGTATGAGAATATCTCGTCCTCGTATTCAACTACCATAGCTGGATCATCTGCCTCGTCCTCCATAGGCTCTGTCAACCATGAGCTGTAACTAGTATCATGGGCAACTGGAACTTCTTTCTCGGCTTCCTCAGTGACAATTGGATTTAGGAGCGCATTTGCTGCCCTTAAAGCTAACCGGCAAACAGATATAATCGCATCATTCGATGCTCTAGAGCGGGTTAAAAAGCAATGAGAATGTTGCTGACTCTGTAAACTCTTTGTGGATTTGTCGTGATCTTGGGTAACACTGGCTGTAGTATCGTTGACAAGAACCATGTTGTGTATCAAATCGGCGCTGTTGGAGAGAGTTAACTTGAGTTACGCACAAACGATAATACAATTGCAAAAGATTAAGGTAGAAAGTGAGGGCAGAATGAATGAATCGCGGGTTTTAAACGAGCTTCGAACTTTCCTGATGTCGCTCTAAATTGATAATCTACCTGCATGAATCTTTAAGGGGCAGTGCTCTCTATGCACAAGAAGAACTTACAGGCTCTGTGCTGTACCGCCATTGCATCATGTATTGACTGCAGTGGATTATGACAGACCTTCAGCGTCGGATCATAGGCCCTCAAATTTCGTTCCTTGGAAGGAGCATAACACAGCCGCAACTTATTGATACATGGATAACGTGCCGTGTTGCAATCTGCTCCCAAGATGGCATAATAATAGCCTTGGCCTCCAAATTGAACGAAAGATAAAGACGGAAAGGCATATGAAACCGCTGGCTGCAGCCAAAGCCACAAGCCGCAGCATTCTACTCATTTTAGGAAGTCATTTGGATTTCCTAGGTCTTTGCATAAATGATACACGCGTTGGCAGGGCTTAACTCGCAGCTCTGCCTAGACGAATATTAGTCTCAGGCGAGGCTGATGAGGGCCTGCATTGCATTAATCCCAATATGAGCATACGGAAGCAAGAAGCACCGGAGGAGTTCCCTGATTGTACTGATTTCCTATCCTGGTAGTTTCACGTATTTTTGTCGAGGCGATTGCAGTGGTGCATTGCCACAATTGAGGAATATAAAGGTGCAGATGATTCCCTCAAGTATCCTCATCATCACACTCCATCTCATCAAGCCGTCAAAAATGCCTGCTCCTAAGGGTCAAACATTGAATGAGAATCAGTCCTTGTGTTCTGCGTGGCTGGAGGACAAGGATAGACACTGCCAAATTCTTATTGCATCTGTGGATCGGAAGAAACGGGAGCCACTGTTCCAATCGATCATCCAAAACGCAGTGGATGCCAGCGAGGAAAATGAAGAGCTTGTTGATCTGCATTTGTGCAAAAGGTTCCATCGATCTACTGGGACGCACTCTGTTCAGCCCACTGAGAGGAAGAGGATTCTGCGAGAGATTCTCTCTGCCTCTCCGGAAGAAACGTCGAATGCAAAACAATCCAAGCCACGACAAATCATCCCAGCCAGTGAGGAACGGCTTCCGCCTATCAAGCCACTGGACAATACGAATCGCGCAGCAGACACAATAGCTACGTCAACATCTGCCATAGAGATGCGCAAGCAGAAGGCTATCGAACAGCAATTCTTCTCGATCATTCCAACCATAGTTGAGCAACAGCAAGTTCCAGTTACTTCGATGGCGTCGCGGCTAGTAGAAGACGACCGCGATTCGGCCATTTCCGTGGAAAGTTCTCCAGAGCCTAGATCGGAACAATCTTTTCAGCCAACAAAACCAAACCAGCGTCAATCTAGCCGCGAGGGCTCAAGTTTCTCGATTGTTAGACTCGACGAACTATCAGTTTCATGTCAAGCGACAGATGCAGCAACGGTCACAGATCCAATTTCTCCCGAGGGCTCCTCCTGTCTTACTCAAGACCGAATGTCTAAACAATTGGCGGAGAAACAAACCATTGTGACGCCGCTATCTCCTCCCAAAGAAAAAGAGCCGAAACCCCGACAAAGCCTTCATACAGCAGAGGGAGCTATTACCACGCCTATAACAACCTTTGTGGCAGCGCCTCAGATGTCAGAGGTCTCACAGCCGCAAAAACCTCGACGGAGTCCTCGTTTTGCAGAGTTATCTTCTTCAGTGTTGGAACTCCCCCTCTCCGTGCCGACATGCGCAACTCCTCATAAACCAAAGCTCAGACGAAGCGCTCGCATTGAAAAGAACACTGCACAAGATAGGAGTGCCCTCAACAGAGGATGTCGAAACTCTCGAAAGGGATTAGACCTGCAGCATATTCTCTGATTGTGATCACAATCTCAAAGTGGCTATGGTGGAATTTCTCTTTGATTAGCAGGAGTGAGGAACACGACATGGGGAGAGTAGTTAAGCAATATAAACAGAATTTACCAAGCCTGCTTATGATAATTTTTGGTAGATTATTAAAGTGATTAAATCTAATGGCCTCTTTTTATGTCGAAGTGTTCGTTGGTGGCGTTTCAGGCTAGAACGTAGGTCTGAAACTACGCCAACCACATCGATGACCGCACTAGTTATTCAATATTTTGAATGTGTATTTGTACGAAGATAAGAAGAACAAAAGGAACTAAGATTAGCCTTGCAAATCATTGATATTGTCAGTTTTTGCGATGTAAATTAACTCAAAGAGACAACTTAATTTCAAAAAGTCCGCTTACCGGAAAATCAGCCAGTCATGTCTGGCGAATGCTCGCAAGGGTGCTCGGACCAAACCTTGTTTTGACGTTCGATTGCGATGAAGAACTTCTTTCGTATTTGCTGGTGGATGATACATAACAACATCTCTGGTTTTACGTCTCTTGTATCTTTCGCCGCACCCCAGAATATTTTGATCAGTGTTCTATTAAAATGACAATTCAATTGAGCAGGAGGTTTTCGGAGGTGTCAAGTAGAATAATGGAATTTAGGAAATATACACTTTGTGGACTGCTGCCAAAAAAGGCTGTCAGGTCTTTTCTGCTATCCGCAGGGAGAGTGAGATGAGATAGTGCCGGATGACACCTATGGCTCAGTATAATATTTGTGAGTGTGAAGGGAACAAGGCTGAAGCTGGTCTAGACGCTGACTGCATCGCAAAACAGGCTTTTGTATTCTCAATGATTGGTATGTTACAGTAAAAGACGAATTGCGTGTCGTTAATCTTATAAGTTAGATAACTTTTTTAAGCGTGGTGGCGGGCTCCACCACCCGCCCGGTCGTACCCTAAGGTAGTGCTGCTACCTGTTAAGCTGTCATTGCAAAAGCAGAGCGTATGTCGCCCGTGCACAGGCTAATAACTTCTGAAAAAGCCAGTCTTTTAGAGACAAGGTAAGTTATCAATTTAAGGAAAGGTGCTATTTCCTACCATCACGGTCTTCACAGACTTAATTATTTTCACGAATGGACAGCTGCAGCTGTCACGTAACGCTGCGGATTCGTAATGTAAAATACATAATAGCAAGTGCCCTAAGCTTTGCAATGGCTCGATGTTATATACATTATAGCATCAAATCTTCTATTCCTTGCTGATATTTAATGAACCTCTGCGACTCCCATTGATTACCCTCACGTATATACTTCTCAAGCAGTAGCTCCCTCTTTTCCCGCTTACCCTTTTCCAAGTCACGCTCCTCTACGAAATAGCCACAAAGAGCGCGTACCTGTATACCCAATACCTCATCCAGGTATTTCGGCCAGCTTTTAGCATAGTACCCTGAAATGGTTAATTTCTCTAGCCCTCGGATTTTTCCTAAAGCACACACAAAGTCCAGATTCCCACCGAAGCCCCTTTCCCTGGTCCCTATCTGAGGTAGCTCGCCATATTCATAATACGCTCCCCACATAAGCCAAATACATCGTAGTCCATTGGCTTCTTAAGCTAACTTATCGAGAAGATTTAGCCACGTGGAGAGGTTTGTCCTCCAATCCACCATGATATGTAGTGACTTTACCAATTTAAGATTTACAGGACCAATCTCGTTAATGAATCGAATCATCTGTTCGGGTTCGTTAAACTGAAATACGTTCTGCGAGTAGAGTATCGGGTTCGCTTCGCGGTATATCTTCTTGCATGTCTGCAGTATTCTTGGTTCCGTCGTTCTACACTGTCGATATTGACCGAAATCGAGCGAGATATACTTCCGATTCATTTGTTCGACTGTGTCCTTACGGTCCTCTTCGTCAGATTGGCTTATAACAAGTAGACCGTAAATTTTAAGTCGGAGTTCGACGGGTAAAGTCAAGAAGCCGACTTTGTTGCTTCCTTTGGCTTCGTTAAGAGGCTGGGAAGTAATCAGATGATTGCAAATCGCGCAGCTTGGGTAGTCAACTTACGATTGCGGGTTTACTATCCGAGATATTGAGATCATAGAAGGCGTTCGAAGACATTCTCTTCTGTGACGGTAACATTGTGTGATCAGCCATGGCTGGGCTATAGTAGAAGGCGAATTGGGTATTGTTAAATTTTCAAAAGAGATCACGCCAGTATATATAGGTGTCATCAGCTAGGCAGCAGCGCCATCAAAGGCGCCGAAACCTTGCTCGCAGGGATGACAAGCGTCTCTAGGCTCAAAATTGGGGAACGTGTAGTAGAGCACAGCCACACAAGTGTCAGGGAAGTGGAGCCCGCTTAGAAAAGTTATCTATAATATTAGCGATACCCAATTCGCCTTCTATTGTACTGTAAAGCCAGACAAGGGTTTATCTTCTCTGGATTAATCTACGTCAGTCTCAAATTGATGCGAGTCATCTGCATGCTCTTTTAGACTGCCTCGCCACCATATTACCTCTTGACTCAATTCCAAAATATCAGTTTCTCATTTTCCAATCATGTTTTGTTTATTTTCTCGTTGGAGCTCTGCAGGCTCGTCTTCCGCAGGTGGCACATCTTCTAGGACTAGAATGAATTGGAAAAGGTTCTGCTTTGGGAAATTCAAGAAACTTGGGGATGAAATTGATAACGGCCGGCGTTCAGGGGCGCCATCGCCCAAGAGTAGCAAGTTCGACAACCAAAGGACGTGGAATATTCCAACTCAGCTTGTAGGCATTGATAGGCTTTATACAGACGAATAAGCAATGTCTTGATTTCCAAATCATGCACAGATCAAAGCTCTCTATGCGGAGATACTGCAATTTGATTGTTGAACGTTTACTATCTACTAGCATTGATCTGGCTGCAGTATAATACATGTTATTGCTAATTAGAGCTACCTGGTGACGAATGAATTAGTCACTCGTTTTCCAACTGCTGACCTCGAATCTTAAAACGAGAATAATTCTTGTGAAACTTGCTTTGGGGCAAGTTTTTGTGCTCTAATTCAATACCATCAACCTTTCATATCTGACTTGCAAATCCATCTTCTGGTAAAACATCGCTTTTCGGCCAAGCAGTCATCTGCGAGTTTGGGCTCACTGACTCTTTGATCAGCCATTGGCTCAACGTCGGAGATAGGCTATCTGTCAGGGTATATTTTTGACTGGTGCCTGGATCCGCTACTTCAGTAGCGTAATTTGCATTATGATTGCCTCCAAAGAATTCAGTAAAGATATCATCTTGTATAGCATAGTTTAGACCCTTTGATTCGAGGCTCAGGGATTCATGTATACTATGATCCTGGAATAGTGTTGCGATCGCCGCGTAATTACTTGCACCTTCAGCCAGACGCTTTTCGAGATCACATATTGTCATATTCTGACAGTGGATGGTAGCTGATAGGTCTCGATTAAGTTGACAAGTTCTTGAAAGTTCACCCGTGTGTGCTGTGCCTTGCTTTTCGAGCTCTAATATCCGTGTCTTTTGGGCATCGATAAAACTATTTTGTGCCTCGCTGAGTTCTTTGTAATTATTCATGAGATCATCTTCGTCTTCCATTTCCCGAAATCTATCTTCGTATAGTTGCATTCGAGTCTCAAGCCTGGTGAGTCGTCTCTCTCCTAATTTTATTTGCTGCGCCAATTTTCGTTCCAGCCGGCGACGATGCCTCCCAATCTTCCGCTGTGCATCATCAACCTGGAAAGTGACGTGGTTGGTAGGGCTTCTACTTTGATATACCTGAGAGCTTTGAGCATTGTGCGAGATGCGGCGGGGAAATTGTCTTACGCTTTCAAGTCTCATACTGACAAAATGTGCTTGTAACTAAAGAAGTGTTGGTGATAATATCTACGAATTAACTTGTCTTGGTATTTGATAATTTGTGATCGCCCAAACTACCTAATATACTATCTTGACACTTTCATGATGTGACGCTTATGAATCTTCTTGCTTGTTCTGAAGCATGACTATGCTCTCTGGACTTGGAATAGTGACTACTGTAATGTTACTATGAATAAACATAGTCTTTCCCATCCGTATCGCCTCTGTCATTTCAAAGTCGTCCGTGCTACGTGGCGATGGAAGCGCTGAAACGTTGATGACAACGAGGTCTAGATGACAACAACGTCTGGATGACGACGAAGTCCGGAGATAGTTGATAGCGGCGAAGTACTGATGACAGCTGAATATTGATGACTGCGACCAGTTGATGCTTGTCCTTTGTCACAAGGGGTAGTAACGTGGTTAATGTGAACTTGGATTCCGAGTTATAGAGCTGACCATGCACAATTGAGTACAGTGTTACGGCTTGTGGATGACCAAGCCACAGGTTAAAATATTTGAAGACTCATCTAAGAAGTATCAAACGAAAGAAGCGTAAACAAGATAAAAAGGTGCAATACTCCTGGATTCACCTCTACTTCCTTTTCTCATTGGAAACCATGTTTAAACATCCCGCGGATAATCATGAATCGCAGCCGGAGAAGCGTCGCCGGGCAGAAGCTTCTTCTTCAGGACAGCTACCACTATCTAAGACAGCGAACAAGCACGGAATTGCCAACACGCCAACAAAGACAAGCCCCACAGTAGTAACGGAACCAACACAACCGCCACCATCGACGTCAACCACACCGTCGGCGACCACATCGGCAACCACAACGGCAACCCCGTCGGCAACCCAGGCACCGAAGAGCACATCCGCTGTGGGGAAAGACTCAACTGGAGCTTCATCAGAGATTCAAATGGATTCCAATGTGAAAGCTGGAGATTCGTCAGCTCTCAAACCACCACAGCAGGCATCGTCGACTCCCTTACCTATAAATGGGTGAGCATTGGAGGGTTTAATTATGTTGTGATTTAGCTTATATATATTATAGGAAATCATCTCTTTCGAACGGCGGAAACAATCAGGCAATTTCGGATAGTCTCTCCTCTGCCTATGACATCCCAAGTATCGATGACAAGCAAGTAATGCTTCCTCCTAAGCGAATTGAGAAGGACCCTGCCAAGGGCATGATAGGAGATTATCAAACTCATCTTGACGACATTTTGTGGACGGGTGTAGATGTTGCCGAAAACGTCCATAAGCGGAAGGGAAGCGATGAAGACCAACCGAAAAAGAAGTCGGCTAAACTGACCGCAATGGTGAGCTTAAATTGCGGCACGAGCGATGAAGCTACAAAAGTCCTTGTCACAATTGCAAAGAATGGTCTGGATACACGTTTTGAAGTCACTCAGGAAGGGTCGGAATCTTGATCTAAGGACGAAATTAAAGTTGAAGGAGTTGAACGATGTCTGTAGAAACTGGAATCAAATTTTATGTCACATTTCAACGACTACTGTCCGTTGTGTTGCAACTCATAAATATTGTTGCTACGTCTCGTTTGCTTCTGACCTGAGTATTAGATTAGCGGTAGAAAGTTACGGGAACCACCAGGAGATTGACCCCACGATGGTGAATGAAGCTTCCACGCCAAAGGGAATGGTAAGGGTAGGGGATGAAGCCCGAACAATCCTGCTGTAAATAGCATAGCTTGAATCATTGTTTTATTTTCGTGAGAAGTGGTATGGCAAGAATGATAGAGTGTAAAGCTTGTAACTCAACTACGACAAATTAGCGGGTAGTATACGAAGAAAAGAGAATGGATATCTGACCGAAAGCCACTCTCCCACAATGTATTTGGAATTCATTTCTATAGCCATCACCAAGGGATTTGACACAGCTCGATATGGTTGCCATGAAGGCCTAGACCGGATTTTATAACAGTTCTAAATAGCTAAGAAGTCGCTCGATAGTCAGGAAACTGGAAACTTTCCGCGCTCGTTCACAACCCAATTATCTGATGTAATCAAAGCCTGCTCCCGTCTGCCTCCGGGAAAGAATGTCATCGAGTTCACGGTGCTAGCCCCCGAGTTTCATCTAAACCAACCAATTTCCTCCGCTCCAAGAACTCAAGACGTGCTAGGCGTAAACCGTACATACAACTCAGGTTTCCACCACAAGAAGTGCATCTTGCATGTGTTGATCCAATCGAGCTCCTGGTCCACAAGCTCCATGTCATACGCATAGACAATCTTTGCCAGCTGGAGTGCCATTTGTCCGTACGCAAAGCTGCGGCAAGGCGGTCTCATTAGCATCTTGATAGGTTCACTCGAAAGAGCTGCGTGGGTGGAGAGGGCAACTCACAGTTTTCCAGGGCAGACGCGAGGGCCGAGAGAGAACGGCTGGCTTGCTGACTTGACGTCGGTGCAGTCTGGATCAATCCAGCGTTCAGGCTTGAAGACGTATGGCGCGTTCCAGAACCGCTCGTCGTGTGTAATGGCCCAGGGAGAGACGTAGAATTCAGTCTAGAATGATCGTCAATTAAATATTCTCTGGATGCATGATCAACCTACTCCCTTTGGGACATAATGCCCTTCAACTGTCACACCCGGGGAAACACGAGGTGTGCCTTGTGGCGCCGTTGGGAAAATGCGCATGCCCTCTTTCAGGACGGCCATTAGATACTCCAGCTGTGTTGTAGAGGCAACATCGATGTCAACAGAACTATTATAGGCTGAGCGTACTGCGTTGTTCAACTTTTGGTGCACTTCTGGGTTCTTGATGACGAAATAGATAATCGAGGCCATGGCAGACCCACTAGTTTCACCTCCCGCCATACTATTGTGAGGTTAGTTAGGCATGCCACACACGACACAGAAGAGCTTCACTATACTTACGCCATGTTCCATGAGTGCGCTTCCATTTCTGCCTGGGAAACCTCGCCCTTGCGGACTTTGTCGACAACATTCACCAGGAAGTCATGCTGCTCACCTTGTTTTTGAAGTCGGCTGCTACAGATTAGCCTGTTGACTGCAAAGAAATTGATACACTCACGCAGCGGTCTTTTCCTCGCCGTACTTGATCATTTTATCACGGAAACCGACAGTCCATTTAGATGGAATACACTGCGCGAGCTTGACAAGAAGAGGGTAGCGTCGTAGATTGTCCATAAGCGTAACCCAATGCATAAGCCCGAGCATGAGATCAAGCCAGGGATGCGAGGCTTCTACAACGCCTAGTCAATTTCTGTCGTCTCTGTAATATATATATCAACTCACCCCTTTCAACGCATCCAAAAGAATCGCCGAAAGCCATCTCTCCGAGGATATCAAACCCCAAATAGATGAACCACTTGGCCATATCAATACCCTGATCAGTATTCCCCAGATTCCCCAGCTTCTCGACAAACAAATTAATATTCTTATGCATGACAGGCTCTTGCTGAGCAAGCGCTCTAGCTGATAGCGCCGAAGAGAACAGAGCACGCTTCTGGTGAGCCAAGACAGGATTGCGTTCGGTACCCATAGATTGGATCTTGAATCCAGAGCCAAACATGTCGTAGAACTCGTTTTTGAGGATCTTGCCTACGCCCTTGTTATTGGGAGTGTAAATAGCTGTCCACGCACCCGGGCTGCAAAATGAGAGTTCGTTTGGGCTCACGCGGAAGACGTCACCTGGAATGCCGTTAGGGTCTTCAAGTTCGTGGGCTTCAGCTTCATGAGAACGAACTCACCATAGCGCTTGTGACAGTTTTCCAGATGGCGGTGGAAATGGCCATCCATGGAGCGGCAAACCCGCCATAAAAGCGAGGCCCTTGCCCAGAATGGTCCTCGATAGTTGCGAAGAGGATGAAAGTACAAATTGTAGATGATATAACTTGCAGTATAGGTAACAAACTGCCTCAATATCAGCAGGTTGTTTCGCAATTCAAGTTTTGTACACTCACCAGAGACGTAGAAGCTTTCAAAATCAGCCCCGCGGGCAGGTACTGTGATTGGTGAGAGGTACCCTGGCTAGAAAGAGCATCGAGGAATGACACGCTTGAGGCGTTCATGTTAGATATTTTTATCGTTGTGTAAAAGTTCAATGACTTATTCATAGGAGGCAGTCCAGAGAAGTAGATAATTACGACCATTGGAGTACAGTCGCTCGGCTTCCACCCCTGTCCGCTTAAAAAGATTATAAGCATAAACCGTCTCATCCATTTTTTTGGTGCTGACTTTGATGTCAATAGTTCTTTCGGGCCGCACGTGCGGTAAACTTACATTATACGATTAGTACTCTATAGGATGACAAGCACGTACGGTCAGCGCCAAAGAGGCCAATCTGAAGCTGGTTTTGCAAGTGACTGTACTTGGATCATCATGACCCTAGGCCGTCACAATCTCTCATTTCCCGGCTTGATAACTGGAAAAGAGGAATAGGTAGGAACCCCAAAGCAATATCCGAAACCTTGTCAGGGCATGTTTTTTTAGAGTACCAGTACTTCCGTGCGCAGATCCGTATATTACTGTTCTCTACCTCCAGATTTCTGAATCCATAGTCTCGAGATTCTGGACTAGAGCTCGATCACAATTACCGTTACTTTCTAAATCGTTTACACTTTCGCCATGTCCCAATGGAGTCCCGAAACTGTCACCATTCATGGATACTCTACCCCTCCAAAGACCAACAGCCGCTCTTCTACGCCACCTCCAGCACCAGAAAACTCTCAGGTTCCCAAGGACCTTCGCCCTACTATCCTGACCGCCCGCAGACACCCCAACACTAATGAAGTTGTTAAGGAAGTCAACGATTTCTTCCTTGAGAACTGGCCCTTCCAGACAGAGAAACACCGAAAGCGCTTCATTGATGAGGGCTATGCTTGGTTCGTGTGTATCAATTGCCCCTTGTCGCTGGACGAGAGAATTCATTGGGGCTGCCGCCTCCTGACCACCGGATTCCTGATCGATGACCTTTTGGACCGCATGTCTGTTGAGGACGGAGCCGCACACAATATGAAGGTCATCGAGTGCGCACGTGGTAACCTGCTCCCAGACCGCAACATACCAGCTCAACTTATCATGTTTGATCTCTTCAAGAATATGAGGGAGATAGACAAGCAGCTTGCAGACGAGTTACTCAAGCCTACTATCGACTTCCTTGTCGCGCAGGCGGATGGCAACAGGATGAAGCCCATGAATTTGAAGGAGTACTTTGCTTACCGCGATGCCGATCTTGGCAAAGGGTAGGTAGGCCCAGCGCTCCGATTTAGAGCTATATGCTGATTGATCTTAATAGTCTACTCTCCGGAATTATGCGATTCTGTGCTGGCCTCTACATGACCCCGGAGGAGCTTGAACTCGTCAAACCTGTGGAGGAGAATTCTATGAAGCACATTACGTTTGTCAACGACGTCTGTAGTTTCGAGAAGGAGGTCTTAGCCGCTCAAAGCGGCTTTGAGCTTGGCGCAATCTGCTCCTCGGTACCAATCGTCATGGACTTGTGTGGCGTAGGTGAGCATGAAGCGAAGCGTATCATGTGGCAGATGGTTCGCGCGTGGGAGGTCCAACACTTCGAGCTGGTGAACGAAATCCTCAGTAAGAATTCGAGTCCGGTCCTCATTACCTATCTCAGGGGTTTAGAGTACCAGGCGGCTGGTAATGAGTTGTGGAGTCTCTTAACGCCACGCTATAACAGGACTGGGAATCTTGCATTCACAGAGGGGCGTTGAGTTGAAAACGGCGTAGTATTCTTCTCTCGGTGGGGAATTCGAAGCGAAGTGGACTGTGCCACACCCCAGAACACACTTCAATTCCAAGATGCTAGATCAATTAACCCAACTACCACCACTACTACCTCTGCCTGAAGCAGTAACACCATGACTTTTACTTGAAGTCTATAATCAGTATCACGTGCTCATATGTCACCCTGCAGGCTGCCAGCAAGCTCTCAGCCCAGGCGCACCTTTCTTGGCAGCGCTCATTACGATGCAACCCTCCTATGCACTCCACCCAATAGCTCTATTTACTGATCGAAAGTGTAGTAAACCGTAGAGAAAAGCCCAAAGCATCGAGAGTTTTCAGATCCAATGACGATAGGCTACGGACCTCTCCAGAAGTGAGAGCAAAGTACTGGCCTAGCAAGGTAAGGCGCGGGGATCTTAGGAGTGCAGAGGCAGAAACCATCTACTCCGAGTTGAGCAACACTTTTAGAAAAAGGCATGGCATTAAGTGTGTTAGCGAGATTAGGCATTTTTAGATGGAGGGGAGGGTTGGAGAGGGTGTGGGTGTAGAGTAGTGAGAAAGCAGGATTGTGTGGACGGGAGGAAACCCATCAGAAGCAAGTCACCTTCAAATTTTTTCCATTATTGGATTGTATAACTCAGGTACCCTGCACAATTTTGCTCCTTACCCATAAGGAATTTGCGCCAGCTTTCCAAAAAGTATAAAAGCCAACAAGAAGTCTATCATTGTCGGCATCTGCCGACGGGAATGATGAGGTTTAGATGGGATCAACTCGGTTCTTTTTCGTACAGCTAGAAGACTTGATGGAGGGCATTACTTAGTCCCACTTCCAGATCTAGACTCTGTTAACCAGCCAATTGATTAGGCAAAGGCGGATCCAGGTAAGAATTTCTCGATCCGCTTGGATCATCGTGCTTATAAACGGGATGAAGTACATTTCCGTCTCATGCGAATGCCTGTAAGTTAATCCTGCGCCTTGCTATTTGTTCCCGCGGCATCACTCGTTCAGCTTATAGAGGCGATGATCCTCAATGGTACGGGTGCCTTGGGAGAACAAACGGAGTTGGTCTTGCCCCTTTACAGGCACAAATGCCTCATCTTGTATCTGGAATAGCATGTTCCCCAGTATTGCTTGTGGCACATTAACCACTATCAATGCTGCGATGTTATTCATGCGCAGTGTCAGGATGCCTGCATCTGTAATATCATGCAGCAGCTTCTTTGATGCTAATATTAGACTAACCTTCGTAATTTCTGTAGGCAAATTCATATTATTCAGGGCTGAGCTCTCATAGATCCCATCTTTAATGGCTAGCGTGCATTATACAAGGTAATGGAAAGTAGTTATGCCTTACCCACCCAGTCTCCTTCAGCTCCCTGGTTCCGATGAAAACCATCATATCTAGGCATCAGTGCTAAATGGGGCAACTCTACTATCCGCAAGTATGACAGGGACACGGTGGCTTGGAAGGCAGACTTGTCTCATCCGACTTATATATATTGAGGCTGCCCGCTCATCGTCTATTCAGCGTTCACCTTTCTGTACGAACTCCATTCCACCCAATTCTCTAGCTCTTCATCACAACTCTTATTAAATCTCGGGTGTTCCACAGCCATGGGCCAATATTGGCAAGTCGTAGCTCCCGGCCGAGAGCAACAATTAACGACTCTTTTATGGGGCAAGCTAGGGTGCATATTTCCTGGTGGTTATGCGGGTCATTACTTGCAACAGCAGTTGATGGTACCACTACACAAACAGTCAGGTCACACCTCTGATTAATTGCCAGTAATTGTCTAACCAAACGTAGAAAATATGTTTTGAATGGAAAGCAGCACGCCGAGGAAAGCACAGAATACGCGGAAATGAGAGGAGTCAACATAAAATTGAAGCTGCGCCATCTTATGGCTAATTTGAAAGGTATTGCAGCAGTAGAAGAGAACATAGCAGACAATGCAGAAAATGTAGCGCAAGTTCAAGGGGACCCTACCCTGATTGGAGAAATCTTCGACCACATTTGGCTCCACGAAGAGGACATTTGTATTGGGGCCTTCTTTGATATAGAGGATATCCCAGCACTTGTAGAGTTACTTTTCGATGAACTCCTTGGGACTTGGGTAGACCAGAGCATTGTTTGTGTCGGGGACTACCAGGATACCTTACCGCCAGGTTTTCAATCAGAATCAGACACTCTGTATGACGAGGAATACGCAGAAGTACTATCGCTGGAGAGCTGTGCAGAAACGTTCTTAAAGAGCCTGGAACACCATTGTCCGAAGAAAGCAGAGAAGTTTCGACAAGAGTATGCTCGACTTTTTGAAACCCATTTTCCGTCAGACCAGAAACACGTCTTGGTGAACTTGGACAGGCGAGAATATGTATTCGGTCAAAACGACTTTTCTAGAAGAGACCTCAAGGAGACCAGGGACAGGAGCGTCTGCAGCCTCGGAGATGCGGCAATGGCGCGTATCTGTTGGTCCCAAGACCCGTCGGTTTCTATGGACTATCAAAATTGGGACCTCGTGGAGGGTCAATGGGCATGTCACCGATTTGCTATTGTCTCGGTCTCGGTGTTCAATAGCACCATTAACCGGGACAGGGATTGGAAGGATGTAAGCAGCGAGGTGTACGAGGTCTTGGATGAAGTCTGGAAGGCGGAGGGGTATGAGCAGGGTTAGTGTTACGGGGTTCCGTTAATGTAGCATATTTTGTCCTGTAACCGTAAGCTATACAATATCAAAGGGTTAGGATTAGGGGTCTCATTTGCTTATTTCAACTCGTAAGCGTCATTATACAATGTTTAAGGTCTCCTATCGGCGGCGTTACCGACAGGATCTTCTCTCCGCCTCCATATGTAATAAGAACACCTCATACAGATCCAAGAGTCCCATGGATACTTCCTGAGATTCACCTACGACCTTCTTTTAAACGATACAGTTTTAAGGATTCGTTTCGTCACAGCAAGCTTCATAGACTGTGCCTGGGTCAATTTGAAGAGGTTGCTATTTATCTATAAATATCCAGGTAGTAACTTACTCTTTGGTGTCTCTAAATACCTCAATTCTCACATGAGCACCGAGCCATAACCAAGGGTTGTGGGGGAGCTACAACAAATGTCACCCCTGAATCGTCAACTATCCCGTCATTCAGGACAGGGCTGTCGGCTGCGCCTTGAAATTCGCAGTTCACGGTTGGAAAGCCTGGCCAGGTGACCGAAGAGATGCTCAACATTTTGTTGTAGCCAGCTTAATAGTTGAGATCAACTTCAAGGACTTGAGACTCAAGGAGAAAACTTACTGCCATCGATATCATGCCACAGATTGTCAAATAAAACGCTGAAACTACTGTCAGCCCCTGCAGCACCATATGCAGTCACTTGTACAGATGAAGCTAAGCCACAGATGTCTTGGCGACGAGAGACAGATGGTGCAGCAACGGCAGTGGATATAGACAGAACAAGAGCTGTAAGGGTATAGGCAATATTCTTCATTGTGACTATAAGACCGATTTTCTTGCGATGGTAGATTCTAATGTGGATGATCAGTACCTTAAATATCTGCCTAAAAGATTGCTTAGACTGCTATTCAAAAGTTACCTACTAATGTACCGAGTTTAGTAACGTAATCCTCCGCGAATGTCTAAATTCGTCCCTGTCTTTATATAGAACTGCTGACTTATTGAGTGGCTTTCTCGCCACCATACCTGCAACAATGACCAAGTGCGCCAGAAAGGACTGTCCCTCAAGCAAAAGGTAGGTTGGCGCTGATGGCGGATTGAGTTTACCAAGAAATCGGTTCCCGGATCTTGCTTGTGTTTAGCGGCTTTGATTCTATACTGGGAAGCCACTTGTTCCTTCATCTTTCGATAGTGACGGGTACAGTAGCTGTAGCTCTCCCTTATGTGTGATTTCGCTATAGCTAGCAAGGTGCTCGATCTCGACAGAGTCAATGAACAACCCTGCTACAACAAACCCTCCGAGACCGTTCCCCTGAGGGTTACATTCCATTCGATCAAAGAGATCAATCAAGTTAAGATCATCGTACGAAAATTCGAAAGCCCAAGAGAACATTGAGAGAGCACTGGCTGCGACGTTATCTGTATAGATTGGAGGTCCTATCTACACCAACCACGTTGGGGACTGAGACTGACTCAAACATTGTCCAAACTTACATTAAGGAGCGATTGCAGCCTCGCCTTTTCATGTTCAATTGATTGAAGTGAAACCGGCCGCCAAGAGATCTGAGTTAGTACTAGAACAATGCCGGTTAGATCTTCCCTTGAACGTTGTTGTCTTTATGCAGTCAGCGGTCGCTGCTTTGGAGGAGCAAGTCTCGGCTCTTTCATCCTTTAACCAGATGGCCGATGACAACAAAGAATTGCTATTGATGACGACGAAGGACACGACGATGATAGCTGACGCATATCTACAACGCTTGTCTCAACCCCCAAAAGCAGCTTCCGTCGTATACCGTAATAGTGGATCAACAACAAAGAATACCATGCACGTCGTGTCCAAGGCTGAGCAGAGACGCTTGGCATCAAGAATAACAAATACATACAGTCTACAGGCACGAGGTCGCAATCGCTCCTTACTGTATGAAGAGCGAAAAGGAAGCAATCTTTCTCTTCCCGTTCAGAAGGTCTTTTCGCCTGAATTATGCTTTCTCTACAGGCTCTGCAAAACAAATAGGTTAAAATCTCTGACTCAGCTTCACCTGTTGGACGAGGGAACAAGATTATGGTCCCTCGCTCCGGAAAATATTTGTTCCATCATTAGTGTTTGGTGGGGCAGCGGAACACATTCCGCTAATAAGATTAAACGTCAACTCTTTGAAGCTCCACTATCCGCTAACAGGGTCAGGTCATCATGTTCTCGTACCCTTGTGTCCTCATGTCCTTACGTCTTCATGCTCATGTACTCGTGTCAGGTTCGCAAATCCGCTAACATACAGAGTAAGGTCATCATGGCCGCACCCAAGTGTTCTTGCAGTACTTGCGAACCCTGACGCATCCTATCATTCCAAACGGCCCTCCCTTACCCCATCGCCCTCCCCGAACCTCCAACCCACCCCAAAAAATCCGATTTACATCTCGACCTCAAGTCCTTCAGTTCGACGCTAAAACGTGTAAGGAATTACCTCCTACAAACCAAGAGCCGGTCCACACCTGCAATCCCGCTGCACGGCAGCTACAAGGCTAAGAGCGCGATTGAGACCGGGATTGAAGAGGCGAGAGGTGGTAAAGGGAAGGGAAAGGGGGAGGAAGGTATTTAGAAGGTGACGATGAAGGCGATTGAGAGATCACTTACTTATGTTCGTGGTTTTGACGAGGGGGAAAGGTATAAGGGCTAGGGTAGAGGGGAGAGTAAGATTGGGAGGGCGAGTGTGCTTGAGGTCGGTATTAGGTTGGGATGAAGGTGGTGAGAGGCGTATTGTATGAAAAAGCTTTGTCAGGTCTGGGAAAGGGAATCATTGGAATATGGTACAACTCTGGGTTACTTGCTGGGGGTATACGTCACAGAATATACCCAAACTTCCCGCTGCGGCACGTACACGAGGTGTAGGAGCTGCGATATCTTGAAGCAGATTGCCGCGGAGCCGAGCACACACTGCTGTAATTCTATGATGGAGTGGAGTACATGAAGGAATGCCGATTCGTCACAGATGGATCAAATGAAAGATGAGGATCGCTATTGGAAAGCTAGCTCAATTACTCAGTCAGCCCAAACGTTCGTACCTTCTTCCAGAAGACACTCGAAACGGAAACGACAACGACCTCCCCTATCGGCCAGCTTTTCCTGAATGGTAATCGCTGCAAGCTTGTTGGCAATGCAAGCTATGGATGAGAAGGCCGCCTCACCGTCAGCGAGCTCATCACGTTCTTCGGTTTGTTCTCCTGCCAGAATGATGTCAAACCCCCAGTTCTGATCGATGTCGATAGCTTTACTGCGGCTTTCACGGCATGTCCATCGGCACGTCCACAGACATATTCCCATGTTTGCGGCCTGCCGAATCTTTTCGGTCGTGTTATTCTCCCGAGCCTGGATGTCCTTCATTTGTAGCAATTGTTCCTGCTCGGAGTCTTTGCATTCAACTTTCCGTCGAGTGACTCGTTCGACCTTAGAAGGCTTCTTCAAGTATTCAATGTATCGTCAGCATTTCTTTGCGAAGTAGAAGTGCAAACGAACGAAGACTTGCCTGTTGAGCAATGACGATTTCCAGTTCTGTGATGAGCTCGTCCATTCACTTTGTTCAGCAGGGCAAAGTCCTCAGTCTCTGAAAACATCATAATAATCAATGATTAGTCGACACCAGTACAGTAAAGAATTTGATATCAAGCTTGTTCTCAGAACAGAACACGCAGCGTTCGTATACTCGATGTCTGGCCCTAGAACAGTGCTTGCATATACCAAATCTCAGCTTCTTCTTCCGTTTTTGGCAGCACTCTTTGTCCTCGAAGGTGTATTTGCGGCAATCCTCGCACATGCTGATACTTGTCTGGCTGTCGAGTTGCTTGATTCAACATATCAGGTTTCTTTAGCTCTTCCAGGATGGTGTCCTCTATGGGGTCCTTCACTCTTTGTTAGCTGTAAGATCTAATCTTGTCGAATACTCTTGAAGAATTGCTTGTGTATATAGTCGTATATATTTTCGTCCCATTTATGCCTCACCCATTGATGCTGCGCAATTTGAGTCCCTTTAGCGCATCCCTTTAGCGCATTTGAAGAGACCGAACTATATTCAAATGTATGTTGCACGGCATTCTAAAGACGCGAGGCAGATTGAAAAGTTGGTCTCACTACCGCCCCGTGGTCGCCTGACCGTGCAATGCCTAGCCTCACTCGTAAATTGACCCTTTTTATTGAACCTATGGAGACGAAAGAAATGTACTATAAGGCAGCCACAGTTTAGGAAGAATTTCGAATGAGAATTTTACTATCCATCAATATCAACAAGAAGTGTCGGATTAAGTTAACCAGAAGTTAAGCTTGACTTTGAAGAAAGTGTTACTTGAGCGAGTCAGTCCAGCAGCTGAGTTACTGTTCAAGTTCAAGTTGTCTCGTCGCCGGATCAGCAATGAAGGCCGCGAGAAGGAGCTCCTTCCTGTGTTACTGAAGGCAAATCCTCCAATGAAGACGTACGTTAGAGTGAACAAGTTAAGTTGGTTTGATTCGTGTCTGTTAAATGGTACTGAAGATTGTTGATTGTAGGTCTCTAATTGGGGAAACACGCTTGATATTGTATGCACAACGCTGGCTGTTTGCACACCCTTACTTTTCCATTTTTATATTTATGAATCAACTTGATAACTTACTAGTAATAACATGATTAATCGTTTCTGAAATAAACTGCCGTAAATAAAACATGACAAATCATTCAATCTAGTACTAAGAAAGCGGAAAAGAAAACAACAAATGTGAAATTTCCAGTAAGACGAAAGACAAACAGAACTAACCGACCTTCAAAATACCTTCATCTGCAACTTACAGACTCATAGCCTCATAGTCCTGGTCATCCTGAGTGTTCGGGCCACCGCCGGACACCGGTGCAGGTGTTCCTCTCTCCGTCACCATACTGGAAGCCCTGCCATCGATATTTACGTCGACTGTGCCTTGGTTGGGGTTCGATCCAGGTGCATTGACCGGTTCCTCGCTGAATTCCCTGTCCGGTGTCCCCTCGGGCTCTGGCGTCTTCTTGGGTAATCGCCAGTCGTTTGCACTCTCGCTATCAGCCCTGTTGAAAGGTGTTTTCTCAGGCTCAAATTCGCCTGCCTCGAGTTCGAGGGCATTATGGTAATTGCGGAATTGCCTTATTGCCCTTCCGACGCCCATTTGATATATCTTCTTCTTATCTTGGCTAGGTTTCATTCCTTCCCAATTACTTCTAGGCATCATCCATATTTTATCAAAAGGATGAACTAGCTTTCCATCTGGCCCTTTCTCTGGCACCTCGGTATCTCCCATCATCCAGATTGTGCGGCGGCTCTCTCGTGGTACTACACCATCTGAACTTTTCTTTGGTAGTTTTTTTGCAAGGAAATCCTCTATGTCGAAAGTGCTTTGCAATGTATCAGGTCCACCCCGATAGGCAACTGCGAATGCAAGGGAAGCCTGAGCTCGGGAAATCTTTTTAGGTCTAATATCGTTGTAGTTTGGGGCGTTTGCTAATTGCCTTTGGTCAACCAGGTCGGCATCGAAGACTTGATAGCATGAGGCACGTTCATCATACTCTCCAGTGGTCTTATCTTTAGCTCGAAGCTCGACCATGGCACATTCTGTATACCCAACCTTTAACTTAGCCCAAACTTTACCTTCTGATATGGCATCATATAAGGCTGACTCATCCTCTTCCTTGTCAATCTGTTCCTGAAGGTCTTTACGCCGCTGCTCTTTAACGAGTGCTTTTTGCTCAGCCAACTTCTCCTTATAGTCTTCCTCAGCATTGAACACCTCAGCTTCCCGAGGAGCTCGATCATCAATACTCAAATTAGCCAAATCAGCACTTAGCTTTCCAGCAAGGCTAGTGAAATTTTCTCGGGCTAGAACGATTGGATCTTTAGCTTTAGTCGGATCGTTGTCACCACGCCTAAGCCGAGCAGTGAATTCTATTGCTTCTTCAACGGTGAATGCTATTCCTTCATCTGCTTCTTCAATGCTTAAGTATTTCTTGTTTATAGCATTCTCTAGCTTCTTGTCTACGGCGGTGTTGGCTCCAGCATTCTCTGGATTCTTTGCGTCAGTGTTGGCCGCAGCATTGTCGCTTCCAGTGGTGGTGGTATCTGCAGGGGGAATATCCTTCAAGTTTGTCGTATCTTCTGGTTCCTGCTTTGGCTTAATTGGATCCATGATATCTATACTCAAAAGTAAAGTCTTTTTTTGAAGGGTAGGGTAGTTTGTCTATAAGATGAGAATAGTCTGTGGGAATGGTTCTCTTGCACTTAATGTTTCGCGCAAGCTTGCATTTATACATAAAAAAATCCATTGTACCTACAGTATTTACGTCTAAGAATGGATGTACTCTAATTTTAGAATTGAGATTCTATAGATATTGATCTATGGTACAGTATGAAGGCTCAGTATGATAAAAATAGACAGTAATCTGATGACATCCGTACTAGGGAAAACATCTAGAGATTTTATTTGCGGATTTCTAAAAGTGAATGAGATATGCTATATTTAGAACCATTGAATCATAGTTCTGGTCTATTGTTCTAGTATAAAGGCAGCTGCACGATATACAACATATTGAAGGCAAAACAAGCTGAATCCTACTCTGAGTTTCAAGATGTCTTCCCCTGCTTTGCGCCAAGTTTTTAAATTTTCAAAAGATATCCAAGGTTTAAAATTTGCACCTAATGGTGCTTCTATTGCTTTTCTGGTCGAAAATGTTTTAATGGTTTTTTATAAGCATAATAACGGACTTTTTGTCCCTGCTTGCAAACCAAAAATTTCTGAAGGTAGCGTAGAAGTAAAGGATCTTAAATGGATTTCGCCCCACGAGATTCAATACAGCCCTGACCAGCCCAGCCAGCCCCTCCAAAAGCATCGGGAGTGGTTTATGAGGGGATTGGGTGATGTCGTACCTGAAAACTACACGATTTGTCAACATATGAAGAATATAAGGAAGTGCGAATCTTGTGGGAAGAAGGAAGCGCAATATCACGAACATGAAGCAAAGAAAACAGTTCGTGACGAAAAGGATAGTTCTGAGAAATCCATGGCCAAAATCCTTGACCAGGGTTTTGTTACAATATGGTCGTGCGGGAACGAAACGTCAAGCAAAATTCAGGAGACACCTACCAAAAAGAGGGGCCGCGAGAATGACCCTGAGGAAAGTGATACTGGCAAGGTCAAGCAAGTCAAGGTCGAGAGTCCAAAGGATGTGAAATCAGATTCGAGCGTCCCGGCATCGCCTAAGGGGAGAGTTCTCGAAGACATCCGTGAGTCAATTGAAACTTGACAATAGCAAACGAGGGAATGATGGTGTAAGCACCAAGCTTGGGGTACTGCAATAGAGGATTTTGTTTACTAGTTGTCAAATTGGATTGGCTTTCGTTGAACTCTTGCTCATCATTTAGATTAAGTTAGTATTGATTTAAAGCTTCACAAAATTTAAGATAGGAAAACAAAGTTACTGTTTGAATTAGAATATTACGTAACTGCGTAACAATAAATTTAAGATGACAAGCTCCTTGGTAGAAATGTCTAGAGGTAGTTCCTTCTCAAAACATATAAATTACATGTGTTAGCAGAATTATAGAGCCCAGCTTCAACCACTGTAACTTACTTGTTTTCATCTACTGTCTACCGTCTGATTCATGCTAACTGACGTCTTGATACATTTGCTGTATGTGACGTTCTTTAAGTTAGACTAGAGAAATTTAGATGGTATATTTGACATGCTTTGTTCGTGATCAATTAATATGTAAATGGACTAGAGTGGATTGTGGTAGGTTCGCTGATGATAACATCGCCACATCGAATATTTGATTGCGCACTAATCAAGCCACTGCTCACGCCAAGTACTGTAGAACCTGACCGAAAGATCTATGGTAGCTTTGCTTTCACGCCTAAGTCATCTCCCTTATTTCTGATCAAGATGTCATCAATGAGGCTTGCCAGATGACAGCCAAAGTCTACAAATCCCAGCTGACTATGTGGTCATCATCATTCATGTAAGTTGCAGACCTCTGTAATCTCAAAGTGTGTCCGTAAATAGAATTATGTTAGATATTATATTCTAATATTAGAAACGCATGTTACATAAAAACTCATCGCTGCCGCAATTACAGTAGGACTGCTAGGTTTAACAAGACAACTGCCGACCATGGAACGTACAGCACTTAACCCAGAACCATACAATGCCCTCTATTTCCCCTGCGATATCAGCAGCGTTGCATTCTCTCTTGATTCCAAGTATCTTGCTGTTGCTGGCAGGGAGGGACTTGTAGTATTCCAGGCGCACACGCAGTTGCCGATTTTTGAGCCTATTGCCCGTGACGTGCAGAAAGGTGTTATTATTCTTGCATTGCAGTGGATCGCGTCCAATTCGATTGAGTATCTTTGCCTAAGGACCCAGGATGGCTCTTTACAAATCCATTGCGTGAATATCAGTCCTAGGGAATCAGAATTGGTTGAATGCTCAGCTGAGACATCATCATACACGATTGATAGTTTTTGGAAATACAAGAGAACATCAAGGCAGCGTGGTAATAAAACATACCGTTACGAATTTGGAGCCAATGGTGGCTACTTTGCCGGGGTTAGTAATCGATCAGTCGAGATATACAAGTCTAGCTCTAAGTCCAAACCGACGCATGGCTTCATGTCAGATTTCACACCGAAAGTGGAAATAATAAGTAAAATCGTTCATCAATTGAACAAGATTGAGATGCAGCAAGGCGATGATCAGGATAAAGAATTAAATGCTCGAGATAGATCATACAAGGATGAAGTAAGCCAGTCAATGGAGGAGGATGCTGCGCAAAATCTCCCTGTATTGAAGCGGGATCATGACGAAGATGAAGAGAGCTTACCCGGGGGAAAGCGACTGAAACAAGATCATGAGGACGAAGAGGACCGTCCTTCGCTTGCATTAAAGAGAGGTCGTGACGAAGATGAAGAGAGCTTACCCGGAGGAAAACGACTGAAACAAGATCATGAGGACGAAGAGGACCGCTCTATATTAAAAAGAGGTCGTGATGAAGATGGAGAGAGCTTACCCGGAGGAAAAAGACTGAAACAAGATCATGAGGACGAAGAGAACCGTCCTGTATCAAAGAGAGGTCGTGATGAAGATGGAGAGGATACTGTGGACGGGGCAGGATCCTTGGCTTTGAGTAAGAAGAGAAAATTTGATGAGGACAAAGAGAACCAAGATGTCGGAAAGGAGCAAGTGGCTACGAAGAAGTCAAGAACGAAGAAGTCTAGGAGATAGAACAGGGGACTTTGTCACGCTTTCTTTTATGAATTTTATTTTGAATCTAAACCGTGTGAGCGATGTAACTACTCTGCATATTGTGGCATGTTTATTTTTGGCTTCCTAATTCCGCATGTTTCTTGCTGCAAAGAGATGCAGCTGCTAACGCCCAGTAGATACGGCCATTCAAACCGGATGCTTTCGAGTCGGCGGTTCAGAGAAATTGCGAAAACTTACTAAGTTACTAAAGTTAACTTAACTTATCATTTCATAATGCAACTTCAATTTAACTAAAGAATAAATTTATCTAGAATAACTTAAACTAGTGTACTGTATCATAAACAAAGTCTTCAAGTCAATACAAGAAGCTGGAATGTAATGCAATATTCAAGTCAAATAACTTAGACTCCAAACTAAAGCAACGCCGGAGGTCTTAGCTGTAAGCCTCTCCACTCCTCCAACTCGACCCACATCCCTTACCCTCGATAGAATTTATGTCTATACCAGGCCCTAGTTACTTATTCACAATCCAGCGCTGACCCAAGATTTGAATGCCACTCTCCTCCATTCCATGCCAATTTTCAACAAATTTTCGAATTCGTTGAAGTTCCTATAAACAATCTCTGAGAAAAGTTCAGTCTCACCAAGGATATCATCAATGAATAGCATCCCCCTGGATGGATTCTTTCTGTATCGACGAATCAGATATGTCGAGCTTCAAGAGGCTAATAAGTCAATGTTCCGCTGGTATCAGAATGCGACCTAATACCACGTCTATCTGAAGGTTCGACGACTAAGCGCGAAGCAAGCGATCTGACGAAGTGCTTCCAGGCGTTTGCTGAATCATCTACCCTGACGAGAATAGTCTTTTTCGTCTTGTGACATAACGCGACTTGGTGACGAGCCATAATAAGCTGAGCTGAAGAGCCTTTGAGTCTGCCTAGTATCACGGTCATATCTACCTAAGTGGGTAAGAATGGGTAGCCCTCGACACCAATACCTTATGCTCCATGGCTTGGATTGATCCGGCACGCCCTTCTCAGTCCTGAGCCACCTTCACCCTCATGAGTCACTTCTCCTCCGTCATGAGCCACCCCCATAAATCGTATCTGATTCCGTGTACACTTGGTTAGCAGATCAGTACCCACAATCAAGCGTAAGTTAAGGAAATTTGGAGATCAGGCAGAACGGTCAGCATTACGATCCAACAACGACGGCAAGGCAGATTCAAAATGAGCCCGATGATAGGATCTGCTGAAAATTCTGGGATTAGTCGATCTAAGTGTAGAGAAAATTGCATGGAAGGGGAATTACTCGACTGCAAAAGGCTCCTAGAGTTACTGAGCCACACGCCAAAGAACCCGCTTAACTTAGACAGTCTTGGAAAACCTGGACGATTTCAGTCTCGTGGGGCTCAGTCTTATGGGGCTCAGTCTTATGGGCTGCTTTGACATTACGAGAGGCCACTAGAATGAATAGCCAGCCAGTTTGCGTGGAGGAGGAAGTATATAAGGAACTGGCTTGGAGTCTTCAGTCTCCTCACACTCCACTTCTAAGATTTCTACAATTTTCACTACGTATCTCAACTACTCCTTACAATACGTTCATCGATACCAATCAGCATTCAGACTACCCAACTCTTCTGTCGGCAATCTTCTACCTCTGCAATGTCTTCCCAATACTTGATCCGAACTCGCTTTACTATCCTCTTCTTCACTCTCCTCTCGCTAGCCGTCACCGGTCTTAATTCGGCCAACGCGCATTTCTCGATCATCTTGCGAGACCGAGCTCGATCCGACTATATTAATACTGCTAACGGTATTTTGGATAATAACTTTCAAAAGCTCCAAAGCAATGCTCTTATTGTCACGGTCTTCATGGCCATCACTACCACCGCTGTTATCATTTACGGAGCTGTGATTGCGATCCACCCGAGGTGGCTGCGGGACCACAAAGGGACTATGTATGCGTTCGCAGTTGCTCAAGTCGTCTTAGCCTTCATTATGATTGCTGCGGGGGGATATCTTGCCGACCAAGTCCATGGCTTCTACACCTCTTTCGAAAAATTCGGCACTCACGATAGCATCCCGTATTACAGTCTGATGTACTACGGAGGGGTGGCCCAGGCAGCTTATGGCTCTGTTTTGGTCTTCCTCACTATCACAGTTGTTGTCCTTCTCACCGCATTTGATCACTATGAGACAGAGAAAAGCTGGACCGAGACAGTTGCAAGCGAGGAGGCAGCTTCCAGTAACTTTTCTTCGATGATAAATTGATTTTCAGGTCATCAAAGGTTGCCAGTGGTGGAAAGAGAAACATAATCCCACTTTCTTCTAGCATCAAGATAACCAAGTTACTTCATTGCTGTTTATTCTAGAACATGGACAACCTAAAGATTTCATACATTTTTTATTTAACAAGGATAACGATAAGAATAAAAGAATCTCTCAGCACCCCTCAGAAATACCTTCTCATCCCCAACAGCCTCATCCTTATGCTTGATAACCCTAGTCTCATACCTATACTTGACATCCACATTGCCTTCACTCTCATATTCGGAATTCTCGATAACATCATCTTCAAGCTTTACACGCTTTACAGCCTCGTATCTGAAAACCTGCCCCTCGAACCATGGTGTTTTTATAGCTTCATTAAGGTTCTTCAGTTCAGTGGCATACGAGCTTTCCATGGGATCGAAAATCTGATTCGGTCCAGACCATTCCTTGTCAAAGGAAGTGCGACTCTTCCGCTGGTACGGAAAGTCGTCTTCGTAAATCCCTTGCATCGAAGTCGTTTTATACTCCGTCTCACCCCATAATATGCCCCTCAAAGCACCAAGATAAACATCAAATGGAATGTTCCAACCATCGTGCTTAAGATATGGTTTAAATTCTACTATCCGACAACCAGAATCACCTACATACCTGATTCTAAAACCATATGGTCCGATTTCGTTTCCGCTACCATGAGCTAGCGTGCCTTTAGAGAAGTGTTCGACGAATTCAAAGCCGCGTTCACGATACTTCTCGATAATCTTAAGCTCATTACGATCCTCGTCGCTGCTTCCAGGAGTGTATTCTTGCACTTCTCCATCTTCTACAGACAGCACCCCCTTTTGGGTATATTTGCGATGACGTTGACCACGAGCGACATTCGTGTCGTTGGCTGTCCAATGTATACCCTGTTTGGCTGAGGTATATTTGTCGTAGAGCGAAACAGCCGCAAATCCGGAGATAAAACACTGTACTAAGGTAGAGTGGAAGTGAAAGATATTGGATAAGGCGGTACGGCGTTGACGAGTCGACCATATACACTGTATGTTGATGATCCGACCCTTGTGACGTAAGGTGCCTTTTAGCAATTCAAAACCCATCGCATAGTAATCTAAGAACTCTTCTTTAGACGGTCTTAAGGTAGTGGGAGCCCACTCAACTCCCATTAGACTCAAGTGATAGGTAAATAGAGCAATCGTCTCAATATCTGCTGGGCAATAAAAGTCCACATCCGAACTGGCAACATGTGCACCCGGAGAGAAGAACTCTGTTGCTGTGGATCCTGTAATAACAACGAGTGTGCATCGCATGAGATCAAGCAATTTCTCTGGGTCTGGGAAAAACCTTCCAAGAAATGTCAGAGGGTTGCATCTCTCCCTTAGAACTCTCTCCTTTTCCTCGATTGAGTTTAGATGCAGCTCGACGAAATCCTCTGCAGCGCCTATACTCATTGAGAGAATCTTCAGCCGAACCTCTTCGTAAGGCAGTTTCTCGATAGGTAGTTTTCCTATATCGTGATGCTGAGAAATTTCCTCCAGGACGAGCTTTCCGCGAAATAGCTCTTTAAGATCCATGATTTGATCTTCTGGAGCATTCATGCCACGCCATTTTAGAAAGATGAGAGCGGTACTCTCAGATACTGTGTTCTTCGTAGTCTTTACATGTGGAGGGAGCGTAAGAACGGGTTTCTCCTCTGAATCCCCCACGATTTTGTAACGGATATCGTCTCCAGACCACGATAGGGATGTTATCTTATCTTCAACCGTAAATCGAAATCGGGCTACGTATTGAGAATCCTTAGGACTAATGTGGAATACGATAATGTGTCTGTCATAGCCTGTTAAGATGTACGAGTGGTCCTCCGAAACGGCGATATGAGTTCGATCAAGCCAAAACGCAATACCCTTTTTCTGAATACCCATGTTGGATATTTCAGGTACAGCAATTTAAGGAATAATGGCGTATTCTTAGGTCTCTCTATCCTTAAATAGGGCGGTTGATGACATACTCTGTGATTATTTCGTTAACTATATTCTATTAGTGGTAGGTCAGCTTCTGCAGGTGACACTGGTCAAACTTCTGGTTGTCAGCCACAGTGCATTGGAATTGAGTTTAGTAAAGTTGGCTCGTACAGTATCCCCTCAGGGCATCTAAAGGTAGAAGCAAATTTCCTAAAGTGCCATGATTTGTGTGCTATTCTTAGAGCGGGCACAATCTTTGTACTAGCGTCACTTCCACCATTGGATGCTATGTAATAGGGAGTAACACCCCAAGATATCAGAATCTAGAGGACAATCTTCAAATATGGTAAGTAGTGAAAGTCAGTGGTCTGGTCACAGTGACACACCAGGCCTTGAGAAAGGAAATTGGGTATCCCAATTCCATGATAATGGGTACGAGCCAACCTATACCAGCAGCCCACAATTGCAGTATTCTACGGGCGTGAAACCGGAGGATATCCCTATACCGAGCATTGAAGATTCTTCATCGAGTGAGCCCCACCGAATAATCTTCGTTCTGCCGAGATTACACACTATTCGGTGGTGCGTTAGAATTCTTTCAATATTGGTAACAGTGATAGCTGTAATTTTGATTCTGGCAGCTATTGGTTTATATAACCACGCCAAAAGGCATGTATTAACCTCCCTGTGTATCAGACATACTAATCGGTTCACAGTGTGTCAGATCAACATTTAGACAGAGTTGACGCGGGAAATCCGAATTCTCCTTCCGTCACTAACTTTCCATGCGTGGTTTTTGCTTCTGTGGGGGCAATGAATATAGGCATAGGCATAGGAACTTTACTACTTGTTTGTGTTTCAAAGAAGGTACGCACTCAGCTTTCACTTTTCCGAAATGGCTTCTGAGTCTTACAATTGCTTAGATGCGGGTGGTCAGCAATTTTAGCAATGCAATCTTCGTCATAATTTCTGCGATTGGGTTTGGGACAGCAATGGGAGCTTGCAATTTTTTGAAACAGAAATCAGTGCTTGAGAATGACCTCTGGTTAGTTACCCATCATGGACTTTATTGTTGTATGGTGCTCAAGTAATTTACAGGCAATGGGCATGTAATAAAGAGCAAGCCGGCGACACCGATCCGGGTAAACCTTAATGAATCATTTACTCTGAATTATGTTAACACGTCACAGCGTTGAATTTCCATCATGTTTGCTCAATAATCAATTTTTCATGGCATTTTGGAGTTCTACAAGCTGCCATTGAACTATTGATAATTGTGATGTCTTGCATTTGTTGGATGTTGCTCCAATGGCGATTCTTTGTTCGATATGGATGTGTGAGAAGATGTTTCTAAAGGTTTGAATCACCTTGAGATGCAGAAACACAGTAGTAGCAGCAAGATAGATCTTGGTTCATAAGGAAAAATGCAATCCTTCATTGCAAGACTGTCCAACGAATGTATGAAGAGTTTTAAAACTGGGAATATTTCTAATGCCATCCACATGCTCTGCGGAAAGAAGTCTTGGTGTCCGAATTTGGTAAAAGTTAGGTATTCTCTGTGCATAGAGTGAGTTATAATATGTCTTCTGTGTTGTCTTGGCAGCGGTCTTAATGTTATTTCGAAACGTCCGATACCGAATCTAACTCTCAAAAACGTGATCAGCTTCGTGGGATCGATATTTCCAGCAGAAATGTCTTGGGTTGATGTCAAGTCCGTCGTCTGTAGCTTCTCCACACAGTTCTCGTTGCTTTCAACCTTATGTTCTGTGACAACTAGATCCTCCTTCTTGTCGGCGTCCTTGGGGTTGCCAAGGGCATTTAAGTTTTCCGTCGTCTGGGCTGATGTATTCTTCAACATGACCATCGTGGCAAAATATGCGAAACCTATTGGCATTTAAAAACCTGAGCAGACCTCCCATCGCTCCCTGGAGTGCGCTTTCTTATTTAATATGGGAGCGATTTTGCGCGAGGCATAATCCGCTATAACTCAGCCTCAAGGCTTTTCACCTGCAGCGGTAAAATTCCTTGAGCCACCTTAGCTGCAAAACCTGCTCGCACCTCCTTGCAGGGGAACGGGGGCGCGGGAGGCAACTCAAGGGATCATGTATCAGATTTCCATGCCACAACCTACATCGGTGGGAAACTTCTCACTTTGGCACTTTTATATCTACCAAGGATCAAACACATTGGTCACTTTCGGAACATCTTGCAGTCTCCCTTTTATATTCAGATATGATAAAAGTCGGCCAATTGTTTAAGGGGATGCTATCTAAATTCACTCTCCTATGTATGGAACAGGTTTGAGAGCCGTCTTCAAAGCTCCAAAGGGGACGGAGGTGGCATCAGCAGATTAGAGTCTACAGGATGAATAGTAGGACGAAACTCATCGATTTTGATATGAGAAGCCCGAAGCTTAGTATTTCTGATACACTCCGAGCTGCACATATGATCCCTCCTTTCATCAACAGAATTGCGTATGTCCTGTGGCTTTCCTACGGTATGTTTGGCATTGCAGTGAGAGATGTTGATATTACTCAACGATAATACTGGTCTTCGAGGTAAGAGCTCTTTACACATTACGACTAACGACTTTTCATTCGGATAGATCCTTCTCGCCTCTTCTTCTTGTCTGTCTCCTCCACTGAAGATGCTCGAGGACTTTGATCCAAGTGTGATCATCAAATCGAAATTGGTACCTGAGATATCGCTTTGGTAACTCGATTCAATGGAGGTTCCATGCAGGAGGGACTGCTGTACAATGGTTTTTGGTCTCTCCGGGTGTTTGGCCATTTCTGACTCAATCAATTTGCGCCTTGTTGTACTGTGACAATTCTGTTAGCGGGATTTCTGCCACTGGAGAAAGATCATTTTTACTAATCAACATATTCTTCAAGAATATTAAAGCTAAGTAGAGGAGTACAACTGGGCATCAATGGCCCATATATCAACAGAATACGCACAACAAGTTATAAAGTAATAATCTAATGACAAGATGTAAATTTACGGAACAGCACCACGACCAAACGGAGAAATCCTAGCCGGGTCGCCAGGTTCTTCAGACCGCCATGGCAGTGTTACGATCAGCCGACGCCGAAACGGACATTCTAAGTCCTACCATAGGAAATTCTAAGTCCACTTCTCTGTGTCATCATCCCGTGAAAGTGATGACGGAACGGTACCTTGTCATCAATGCGCTGACGTTGAAATAAACGCTCGGTTGCACCCGAGACTGCGGAAAGTCCTTTGTGGCTGGGCACGTGCTGGTACTGCTCTCGCCAAATTGTCATCAATAGTTGACACAGACATTCGCAGGGAGCTCCGCTTCCGTTCCCTGACATTTTTACGCGAGATATGCGGACGTGCATGAATATCGGATTGACTTGGCACTTATGCAGATCAGCATTATGGCATCATCCGCTGCACAGGAGGTTGTCTGCCTGAGCTCCAAACAAGGCTATCACCATCAGATCAGGCTAAGAATTTCACCCGTTTTCTGTGACAGTCAAGTTTCCCAAACGCTCTTCGAGATTTATCAGCTATTGCATGACTCATCCTGTATAAACGAGTTCCGTAGTGCATGTGCTGCATAGTTTGGTAGGATTACCAAAAGCTTTTGAGTCTTGATTCTCGTATAGCATTCTCTACGGGGAAAACGCATCAATGGTAACTGTAATTTAGCTACTGTATCTTTACTCATTTTCTGTTTCATGATTAGAATAGGCTGAAATGGAATATCTGATAACACGTCAAAGGTTAAAGTCTGTGAGTGCAAATGAGCTCAGATAATACACCCATTCTCTTTTGCGGCATTTGTCTACAAGCAGTATAGCTATTTCCCAGTCTCATGAAGCTCTATCACCATTTTCTCGAGCGAATTTTCTAAATCTCTTATATCTCCCACTTCGTTAAGCTTTTTGCTTTCGTGAATCTCGTCCCCTTGTGGTAGTGTAAAGTGAACTAAGCGGGTGGCCTTACGTTTGGATACTTTCCCTATTCACTTATTAGCTATGTCCAGGTTCTGAAAACATGGAGAGATGTACCCAATCTCGTATTCACTTGAGATTTCTTTGATAAAAGCATTCTCATTATCCAAAATTTACGCAACGCAATCTCATCTTTTAGATTAAGATCAACTTTGATTCCTATCGGTTCAAGTGTCTGATGATAAATGCCTCTTGCAAGAGTCACAGATTCCGCCATTGATATACTAACTAATATTGTGCAGTGCAGTCCCAGTTCTCAGAAAACTTCGTGCTAGTCAACGAACTTTATAGGTTCAAGACCAGCAGGCTATCGTACGGGGAGCTTAGACATGGATATGTTTCTGTTATCGATTCAGCCTCCTTTGAGAGTCTAATTATAGTGGTGTACCTAAAAATATCTGAGCTAATCGCACACAAATATGAGATGCTCTAGCGCCAAATGTTTAGAGCCTGAGCACAGAGTCGTGGGATATTCGAGCATGAAGCTTGACAATGAGCGTTTTCATCATGTGAGTTTTGTTAAATAAATAGTTCTAGGATTTTTCACGGCTAGTTTGATGCGGAATTCATTTCTGCATTAAGAAGTTTATCTTGCACGAAACGGATTGGTTTTCCCATTTGGATTTATCTCTATTCTGTTCTACTAAGATGATAACCGCACGCTGATAATTCTTCACAAGTTGAGAAAAACTAATCCTTTTCCTAAATAATATGCAACGCAACAACTTAGAAAAGGAAGATCATTAACATGGCCACCAAGGTAATATTAAGGAAAACACCCGAAGGATATAACGACGTTTCTCCTCCACCAGAAGATGGCAAGAGGGTCAGATTTGACGGCAGACCACTGGACGCTAAATTTGTTATGGCAGCAGAACTTGAGCTCGAACTTGAGCTCAAGGTGGTTTCCGCTGCCAGAGATAACGACGAAGAGATTGATGTGGTCGTCGTAAGATGCTTAGTTGGTGGAGTGCTTCGCGAAGTGGTGCTAGAAATACTGCTGCCGCTGGAGGAAACTGAACTAGAGGAGACTGAGCTGGAGGAGACTGAGCCGGAGGAAGCTGAGCCGGGAGCTGAGATGGACATCACAGCTCCTGAGACTTGGGGAGCATCATCATTTGACCCCCATATATCTGCTAGAGCAGTCTCATTAACCCTTTAATCGTAAGTATTCTCATGATGAAGCCAATCGAAACCTCTTACCATGTATTCGGCGTAATGCTCGCGTTGGTCAACACAATGTAGAGCAAAAAAGACCACAAAATGTGGAAATTTAACATATTGCCGGCTTAAGGAGAGAGTGATCAGGATGCACGGAAAGGAAAACGGTATTGCTTTATCAATGAGCAGTGGAAACAGTTGTGCTGAGCGCAGGGAATCTCATTTTGGAAAGGCTATATTAGGAAACTGGTCTAAGAATAGAACTTTTCTGTCAGCATTCTTTTGTCTCTAGATAAAGCATTGTAAGGGGCCAGTCGAAACTATTGAATTTGGCTTAATCTCCCTGATAATATACAGCAACCACATTATCACACAATGAACGGCCACCCAAACATGGCAAGAAACAGTCGCCGCCCGATGTCTCAGGTGCGCTTTGCGACCACGGCAATCTATTCGCGTTGTCCAAATGCGGAAGAGTACCGATGCTTCTTCTCATTTGTGAATCATGTAGAGGAATGCCCCACTTGCATTAAGGGAATCAACGAGCGTAGGGCCATTTGCCCTACGGGCTTCCATCTTGGAAAGAAGGTTCTCGTACATGTATACGAAAAATGCGGAGAGATCTATTCCACTTACGATCGAGACGTTAATAATGAGATCGTTCGATTAGAGCTGGACGATACAATTACCGATGTACGACGAATTGCCCAAATGCTTGACGTGAAAGTCATGTATAACATGCCTTATACGTCTATTGGCAGACATGATCCACCTGAGCAAAAACCTCTGTTTCTATTGGTTAAGCCAAGGTATTCTGAAAGGGTACGCAAGCACAAGAAGTGTAGCTTTTGCTAGGCGAAAGCTAGAAGGTGGAGTACAGTTGATTTAATTGTTGCAGTAGGTTTGTGTCAACACTCAGTATCTTTTCTTCTTTCTTCGAATTGTTCCTCATTATCTCCTTAAGACCCTACTTGTCTATTCTTCAACGTATAATAAAAATCAAATCGAAATATTTCGTGTGAAAAGCCACCTAGAGTAGCCTGAACGCCCGGCCATATCAGTATCTCGCCCCAGCAGAAGCGGACGGAGTCATGCTGCATCCATATCGCAGTCAAGTGACCACCTGCATCTCACCTGCATCGTGCTAAGCCTAAAATGACCTGGAAATGCCCCGAAGCGACATTACAGCACACTTGAAGTCTGATAATAGTTTTTACAGAATCTGCTTGTTCAAACTGTACATCGTAGGACTGTAAAAACTATTCAGGAAAAAATAGCTCAAAATTAGGCCTTTTCGGATGATGTGTCAAAGAGTTGGTAGGTTGCAGAGGGGGGTGCGGGGGCCCCAGCACGGCATGGGCCGAACCTGAAGGCGCGCATTAATTTCACGTCATTGACCATCTGGCCAATAGGTGGTGTAACATGGAACTATCTATCACATACCTGGGTAATCGTGCAACATGAGATCATGCACTTTCGGGCTGGGGCGAAATTTGAGAGCTAAACCTGTTTCTACAAGTCAGATCACCAATAAAGGATGTGATCGAATTAACGTTGGTGCTTGCACTTTGAGTGTTTCAAGCAAAAGTCGGTGGTCAGAACCTGATGATTCATGCGACTGGACTGAGAACAAGCTATCTGGATCGTGGGGGTCAGAGAGTAAGCATCATCTCATGTGAACATGCTTTGGAAAGAACTTTGAGATAGCCCACGTTAAGCAGTCGTCAGATTTTCAAAGGACAAACGAGACAAGACAATGAATAGGGGCAGAATATTATGTTGTCGTAAGGCGGTGAGCTTTTAGCGAATCAAAAAATGTTTCTAGCAGCTTAAAAGTGGCCACGGCAAAGCCCGTTGCCGGACTATAACCTTAGCGGCTTGACAATTTTTGAGAACACAACTCCCTTCCACACCGCCTCCTCCAAGTCAACCCTCAGCAAAGCAATCGGTCTCATCATGATTGCAATCGCTAAGCCCAAATCGTCCTCCCAACTTTTCCGACATAGCAGTACCGTGTCCAAAGTTCAACACGCTAAGATAATGTGCTTCTTTTGCCGTCCACCCTGTCTCGGAAGGCTACTCTAATAACCACCTCGAGACGTTGAGGATGCACCTCCAAAGAGGAAGCGTAAACGGCGCCACGTGTGCATAACTAGGCGTGCTGAGGTAGGTTTTTCGCGACCAAATCACCCTGTACATAATCAAGGTTTATCGTTGTCATCCGGGGAATCATGCCAGACGCTTTGGCCTCTGGCTGACCTGATGAAGCGAGATAAGAGCCTTTGTAGATACAAGGCCCGATCCGCCCGCCCGGAATCTTAACTTCTCATAAGGCTGAGCAACCGCTAGGCCAAACACTTGTGGGTCTGTGGAGGCAGGCTAAGATATCGCGCCGTTTTCAAGCATTGCAGAAGCTACTCATAGTAAGCATAGCTTCAAGAAGAACTTCATTCCAGTACGGCGGACTTCGAACTCGAAGAACTTTTCTTCTGAAAAACACGTTATATCTCTTTTGTTCGTACAACTGTGAGGAGGAAGGATCTCGTTGAAGGGCCTCAGACTTTGAGTGAAACACTTTAGAAGCTGTATCAACTTAACTTTGCAAGGAATCTACACGTCTAAGTGGAGGAAGTGGGTTTTCCAGCCACACTCGCTAAACTTAGATTGCTTGAAAAGTGATGATGCATGGATGATCAACGCGGGACGAGATCGTGATGTTTGATGCCTCAGGCATGACATCAACTTCCAACGTCAAGTTTGGACGCGGCTGAGGTCGCATGAACACGCCTCATCTTCACGTATGGATCTGTCACTGATCACTTGAACATTGAGTGCTGATAATGATTATTGCATACAAACTAAACTTTTGTGTCACCCAGAACTAGTCACCACCACTCGAATCTGGATAACTAGTGACACTGGAAGGAATGCGGCAGGACTCAACTGTCAGCGCGTTCCAAAGGTATGCGACCCTCATCTCCACCTCTGTTCCATATCTCCTACCAGGTCTGTTATCCTCCTGTCTAGCTCCAGCTCCCTTGTTCCCCGACACCGACATGCAAGTAGTGGGCTCTCTCAGCATATTCAAGCACTGCTCGATCAAGGGAGCCAAATCATCCCGCTCTGCAAGTGGTCGTCTGCCCTGTGCAGGCCTTGTTTGAATGGTATCCCTTCTTCCCTCATGTAACTGAGACTTGAGATCCATCATTAACATGTATAGTTGTGCCTCATCGATCTGCTTCGGCTGTTGCATTCTGTTGCTAGCTGTATCTGGCGGGAGGGAGAGTATTGACGACTGCATTCCAATGCCACCATCAATCCCACTGCTTGCAGACTTCATAGGGTGATGTATAACAGGTTGGATGACTGGTCCATGAGACTCTGGTACGAACATGTTTGATCCGTTCCAGTGTTCTCCAATTCCTGATACGTCGTGTGACCCGTTGAACCCGTTGAAGCTCGGGGGTTCGCCTTGCCACTCAAAGTTCATGGAGCTACCGTCACATATATCCTGCTGTAGTGATCCAATCCATCTATCACCGGCGATATTCGTTCCAGAATGGAGCATTCCTGACATGGATGCGGGGTCGCTCATGTCGTCAGAATGACACCATGTTTCATCCGCCAGCGACGATATATTGGAGTATTGACTCAAGGTCTGTGAGTTGCAGAAGTCGAAGAGGTTGCTCGAGATACTATCAGAAGTGCTGTCGATTTCGTTTGAAAGGCTGTGCGCGAATTCGTCCCGACTTGAGGCGACGGAGGGATGGCTGGTGCTGGTCTCGGTGGAGATGTTGACATCCTCTTCCGAAGGCAGTGCGGTGTCCAGCTGGTCGAAACCAAAGTCTATTCCTGAGTCGAAGAGACTATCTTCCTCCAAGTTGTCTGCGTCAGGCTTCCGGCGTTTGTCAGCCAGACGCTGGCTTGTACGTCTCTTCGACCGGTCCTCAGGTCTTCGCGGTCTTCCTTCTCTTCTCTTCACTCGTCCCTCACGCATGTCCTGGATTTTGCATGCTAATATTCGGTAGTCCTCGACCGTATCGAGATAGAAGAATGTTTTCCAGCGTGACACGCATTTGTTGATTCGATTTTGTACCCGCCGTACAGGCTGTTTCTTTTTTTTGACGAAATAAGTCACATACGCTTCTCGCTCGCTCTGAAGTTCGCTCTTGGCATCCTCAATATTCATGATACCAGGAACGTCGGCGTTGAGGACATTTCTGACTGTCATACGTTATAAAGAAAGGGGCATGATTGCTGTCATCTTCGCTGACTTCAGGAGCCCAAAGACGGTTTTAGAACAGAGGTTCCGGTCTGTTCTCCCTCCTCCTGCTTTGCCTCTCGTATGCATGTGCTGGGTTTGTTTTTCGCTGCCATGGATGGGTCATCGAGTGCCTAGCAGAGTTCTCACTAGATTCTGTGAGGGTTCCTACGTCAGCATCGTTCTAGACATACTATTTGGCAAGCTCGCGTAGAAGCACCTCGTTCCTAGACCCACTTCCGCCTCTGAATTCGCTTGTCAGCATGGTAAATCGGAATTCGGAGCAAGGCGGCTCGTATCAAACGCTAAACATATCCTGGCCGCATACAAGATCAGTCAAGTGATATGTGAATAGAAGAATGAAATCCTCAATGAGAGTTTTGAGGGCTAGAACCACTGTCCCAATCTTGAGGACTAAAAACCATTGTCAATCACTACCACTTTTCACTTCATCTCTTTCCTTGTGTCTTCTTGTAAAATTTCGTTTGGCGCACCAAAAGAAGAGGGGATCAAAATTCTCAAAATACAATGGCCCAACGATCAGGTCAAAGCCCCCATAATTCCAACTGGGACAATACTTTCCTTCCGTCCTTCTTCAACGGTGGCACTCTGAACTCACCAGGCGTATCTGCTCTATCATCGAACAACAACAGTCATGGTCAGTACACATCTGCGAATTCAACCCTGTTTCCAGGACAAGAGGATCACAACATCAGCTCCGGGTCACACCAAGATCACACACTACAAGCTCCCTTCTCGATCAACTCTGTCAACGGGACAAGTTCGAAAGTTGAGTACCAGGGTCAAGAACTCCTAGAGATATTACTACAAAAGGCTGGTCCCACGAAACAAAAGATCCAAGACAACATCCTAAAAGAGGTCAAGCCTGTGGTGAAGAAGGAGATAAAAGAAGAGACCTTAGAGGAGATCAGAGATCTCATAGCGGAGGTGAAGCGGTTGAGGAGTGTCGTAGCAGAGTTGGAAAAGCGATGTAGTGTCGTACCAGAGATGCAAGAGCTTTGGAAACAGTGGCTATCGTACCAGTGAGATCATCAAATTTTAGCAAGCTCATGGATCCTTAGCTAACACAATGCAGGCAACGAAACCCTTTCTTTCATCACAATAATAAGACTCCACAGTGAGCATATGTGAGCGCCGAAGATATCGAAGGGGGACTTGGTTGAAGTATGTGGCGAGAGAGGGGATTCTTGGATGTATGTGCAGCCATCTGATACGGTGGAATTGCATCTGGAGTCAGGGGTTAATTGAATAGAAAATCTCAGAGCTTTGGACAAGTTCTCTACCCGATGATATCTGGAAAGCATGTAATTATTGTTACTAAAGCTAGAGCAATGTGGAAAGAACAAAACAGGTTATATCGTAAGCTTTAGCGCTTATTGTTACCACGGGCCTTTCAGATTGTCTGCCCCGCCTTCCACATTCGTTTCCATACTGGAGACTCCACTGGCCTTCAGCTGCTCTTGGCGATGCTTAGTTGCCCTTGGCTATGCTTGACAATGCTTAGCAAGATTCTACACTAGTGATCAGGAATGCCTGGTCAATGTATTTCCTCTCCCGACCTAGCTCAGTGTGTCCTTCTATGTATTTCCATTGTAGAGCAATCAATCTCCAATATTCCGCAGACGCAAGAAAATTTTCAAGAAACAAAATTTCAGCCCTATCCTTCGGGAAAGACGCATATCTGCTAATAATCCAGCTTTCAGGAACTCCCAGAGCAGTGGTAAAGCCGTTCCGTTAGAAAAAGTCTGAAAAAACTCTGCACATGGAGGTCGACATCGGAGACGGCACGAGCGATACATCACAGAGCGGTTGGCAGTGACAGGTCCAGAGGTGCTTTCACACCTGCAAGGATGATCAGCCTCTTGCGACATGTTGGTGGCCAACCCGATGTTCCTGACATAGGACCCAGGATCGAATGTTCTGCATGCACACGTCCCACGATCGAATATTCTGCATGCACAATCATACACCCAGGAGTTGCATTAAATATGCACGATTTCATCAATTGTTTGTTTAGAACAAAACATACAATGATTCTGTCGTTGATGTATCAATACTGAACAAACTTCGACGTGAAATGTTAACTCCACCCTTATCGCAGAACAAGTCACCGGGGAAGTACTCGCCGCTCCCGCCCCACATCGTTCCAACAATCGGCCCGCATGGCTAACTTTCTGCGACGGATACGAGTGATTAGTCTCAAAGCGACAAGGTCAGCTTTTGACCTCCGCTCCCACACGTGTGACATACGGAGGTATCCTAGTTCAGGAGAATCAGCAAGCCACGATACTCCACAAGGACGCGAGTCATCATGGTACGTGCAGCGAGGGTAGCGATAGCGATGATCAAATTGCGTTTTTTCCGGAGCAATCTCCTCATTCATCTTCCAAAGGTTGTTGAGTTCTCTATTCCTCTTCCATTTGGTCATCCGATTATAACCGGCTGGTGAGCGAAAATTCGGGCCAACAGGGACCGATGCGGCCCAACAGAAAAAGCTTATGCGGAGGCGACCTCTTGGCGCACAGCAAAATTTCCCCGCACCAAGCTCAACCACTGAGATAGATGCGTAAGAATTGAGGTCTGCAAATATTTTCCATGTGACGATTAGCAATACATTCTCTTCACTCCACCATCCAAAATACTCTATTTGTAATCATTTCTTCATATCTACAGTTTCCATGTTACCCTCTAATACCAAATATTTCAAAAACAAATCCGATATGTTACATGTTTGAACTTCCGCAGGTCTTAAGCTTTACTCCTTAGATTCATAGGTAACTTATGCAACTCCTCCTTGAGGCCTCTAAAGAACCTTTCGGACCGATCAGGTGACATCTCTCCTATCATTTGCTTACTAGATTTCCATGAGACAAGTATATTTAACGTAAAGATACAACTCACATAGCAACACCCTGCTTTGCAACAGTATTGACCAGTGATAGAAACATCTCATAAAGCTTTTCGATCTTCTCCACTCGTGCTTCGCTATCTCTCTTTAATTCCATAACATCCCTGGTCTAATTAGTACTTACTCAACTAAAGCTAGATGGTACGTACCTTTTTAGCCTCTCGATCTCGGTATCAGAGCTCGACGCAGTAAAGGTTTGAGATGCTTGAGTCTGTTCAGTTTGATCTTTCGAGATATTTGTCATTGTGGTCATAGAATTTCCACGGTTAAGGACTTCTTGCAGTGCACGATGGCTACAGCTGGTTGCTGTGTGCGCAGGGTCAAAAGCAAACGAATAATCTTCAAAGTTGTCGAGATGAGGTTGACTACTTGCAGGTTGGTGGCCAAAGTTAGAATCAAACATAGAAATATCATCAACAGAGGTCATAATGAAATGAGTGACGGATGCACATTAAAAATGACTTATCCAGATATTAAATGTGAAAATGTACTTGTCCTGGCGTTGATATAGTTGTTACTTTTGAGGCGGTTTCGGTGTGCCAAATCTTGCGGTATCATCGTTCCTATCTTATTCAAACTGGGTAAGTTTAGGGTCAGCAACTTAAGGCTTACAGATTCAAGCTGACTTGGTCGATTTGAAAATGTCAGCGTAATGGTAGCTGTTCAGGCCGCCGCCAGCAACCTCATTGCTGTAGTTGATACAGCAACAACCACAAAGATATACTCACGTTCCGGCACCAACAGTCGATGTGGCCTATGGGAGCTGCTATTAAGTTATATAAATTTACTTGACATTATACAGGTTCTTCAGTAGCGGTAACGTTACAAACCGCTTCTCTCGATTGAAATTATAATCTCAGCTAACTTAGTTTTCATTCTATCCATGGAGGCTATTTATTGGATTACGGAGTCTCTCAAGTAACGCTTGAAGTTGATGTGCATATTCTGTACTAATTGGGGGACTATGGGGATGCTCTAGAATATGAGACTTTAAAATAAAGTTTCTATGCAAACGATAAAAAAGCTGAAACCGTACCCATCTATTTCTCTTACCTTTTGAAGCTGAAATAATATGTCATGGCTGAACTTGCTACTGATCTACAAGGATGATTGCAGGGCCAGCAAGAGTAGCTCCAGTGAGATCGTCAATAGATATGAGGGTATTTTGAGTGGTTAGAGCAGCATAGACAACTCCTTTCAAGCCAGATGGGACAGTGGCCGTTCCAGTACCGTTGCCGGTAGATTTCAAGGGCGTAAACACAGGTGACCGAAGCTGATTCACCCAGCCTATGAAGAGGTCCTTCCCACTCTCTTGAATCACCGGCTTCTGCGTTGGATCCCATGAGAACGTCATACTTGTCTGGTTGCTCTGCAAGGTAGCTTGCGTGCTTAAAGTCGGCAGAATGGGAATTGGCAGCTCTACGGGACAAGATGCCGGTACGATGAACTCCAAGGCGAGATTGTATGCCCAAGTAGATGATATCGGAGTGTCGAACGGCGCAGGATTAGGAAGCTGGCCATTCGCCACGTTGAAGAAAGCATCATGTCTTGCTTCCGTCGCTGCAATGCTAGCGATACCAGAGACTAGGTTTGAATCAAGAATGGCGACTGTTTCTGCCAGCGCGAGGATTGCACCTATACCAACAGAGCTCAGGGACCTTCCAAGTGATAGAAATTCGCTTGTGTTTCTAGAAGGAAAGACATATTGACATTCCGGAATGATCGAGGCTCCAGCAGCTAAAAGGATGTTCTGGAGTGTTGTCTGGTGCACTTGCTCTTGCTACAATTATGTTAATTTGTACTTTAACAAGATAATACTTCAACATACCTGGGTAGCTATGCTGATAGCATCAAGTGTCGCATTTGATATACCTTGTGCAACATCACGACTTGTGATGTTGGCAGATGCCGATCGAAAGAGGTTGACCTCAAGATTTTCTAGGTGAAGAGCTAGCTGTAGTCCAGCTATGGTGCCGGGAGATAGATATAAAGTTACAGTGTTATTTCCTGTTGCACTGGTGCAAGTAGGAGCTGCCAACGCTGCAGTAGCGCCAAGAAGAACGATTGGATAGAGGAGCATATTTAGAGTTTATTTTTTAGATTGTGAACGCAGAATATTGAGTGTTTGCGTCAAAGCTGAACATTCACGGTATTTGTAGGCTCTCATTCCAGACCTCCCTTCTTCCTGAAGACTTCATGAATCTGGACTCTATTTTTATCTGATGTCATCAATTCTGTTATTAGATCGCTGGGCTTCCAATGGTAAGTTATTTTTGTATCCAAAGACAGATCTGGTCTTTAGTCGGACTAATTATAGGTCAATAGCTCAATAGCTCAATATCATATAATATATATAATTATATATACATACTCAAGATCCATACTGTCTTCCATATCTTAACTGGAAACCAATTCTAATCACACGTATCAAATCTCACTAATCTGAATTAGTCGCGACTTATGAAGCTCCTTACCTTCCCAGCATTCGCTGGAGTCTGTCTTGCTGCCGCTATCAATCCTTTCGATCCATTGATCTGTTTCGACTCCTCACCCAACAGAATTTCTGCTACCTCAACTATATCTTCTGCCACTCAGTCAGTTACTTCTTCAGCGAAGGGATGGGCTACCACTGGTGGCGGACTCGTCACTTCCTACGATTATAATAATGCGTCGTCAACTGTGTGGGTTTTTCCAACAGGATCTGGGACTCATGAAGCCACCAAAGTCATCTTCGAAGGAGTACAAGTGATCAATATTTCATTTGTTGTAGTCGTGGTGGAGGTAATCGATAGCCAGACAATGACAGTCGTATCTTCGGATTCGAGCTCAACCAGTATTAGCTCGACATCCACATCAGCATCGACAAATACTGCAGACTCCACAGCTATCGCGCAGCCAAGTACCACCCATTTGGTAAATGTAGGAACTGACAAAGGATATGCTTACAATCCCAGCCAGCTGAACGCATCTATTGGGGACACTGTGCGTTTCAACTTCTTAGGGCGAAATCATTCAGTGACGCAGTCAGATTTGGCCTCGCCATGCACCTACAACGGAGGCTTTGATACTGGGCTTAATCAATTCAATCCTCTCAATATTAGCGGGAAGTACATAATTGATTTTCAAGTCAATGTATCAACACCACAATGGTTCTATTGGTAAGTAGAATGTGCAGTACCTCTTGACCAGTATTAATGTTTTCCTAGCAAACAACCGGGTCCCCCAGCCTTTTTGGTTCAGATTTGATTCCATTCAGAGCATCCAGAGGTATCCAGAACTGTAATATTTCATCGCAGATCCTCCGAATTAGAAGCAGAATTAGCTGAAATCCTCATCTCAAGGTCACCTCCCGTTCCACGTACCGTCTGAAAGTCATAAAGAATCCGAGTCATCACTACTGTAATGATGTCCGCATTGCACCACGACCATCAAGCTCATGAAATTGCACACTTAAGTTAATTTATTCATTCGAGCTCAGTCAATCCGAATGAACAAACTCCACCACATTCGCCGACTGTGAGGATAGCTAACATCAACTCAGGCATGTTGTGAAGCGTATTCCTTTGCCCGATGTATGTCATGTTAAGTGTGTTGCTGTGGTGAGTAGTGGGGTCTCAGGTTTAGGAGATCAATCGGTGCGATATCGTCGTCTTACATCCTGGTATAAGTGTGTTGTACCACTCTGGTACCGCATTAATCTGGGGCTGGTAGTACCTGGTAACATAGTGTATGCCAAAGTGACGCACAGTGCGGGCTGCTTATAGCTACATGGCCGTCCTATCCCAGATCTCGGATGAAGGCGATAAGCGAATTTCAGTTACTTGCGGGGTGACTTGTCTCCAACGCCTCTCCATAGAAGCCTACAGCCCTATATTCGTCACCATCAATCCTTACGTCCACCGGTGAAAGAAAAAGGTCGTTGGATGTTTGAGAACCCGGTTCACACAGTAGAATTAAAGGGCAAGAAAATATACGCAACATTTAGAATGAGAGATCTATCTCATTATGCTGTAGCCTGAACCAAATTTAGCTTTCACGAGGATACCCTCTCTTCGGGACTTGGAGTTGCAAAGGCTCGGGAGCCGTCTCTACCAATCGAATCCTTGATTCAACCCTTTCAAGGTGTCGATAACCCGCAACAGGGATAGTGGGTTATGGTTAAACTGCAATCCAGCGAGTTCTGAATGTGTGGAGTACTCTTATAAGTATGAGGTATGGCAACTCTGGATACCTCTGGATGCTCTGAATGGAATCAAATCTGAACCAAAAAGGCTGGGGGAGGGGGGGGTTGTTAGTACTCTATCATTCCAGGGTGACAAGAAAGAGTGGAAATATGTTCGAATGGCTTCTAGTATTCTCCTATTGATAGTTGGCACTGGCTTTCCTTAAAACCGTAGCCCATATCACCAGATGCTGACACTTGTGATAATGTATATATGTCTAATGCCCCTACAGCTTTCAGAACCAATCGCCCACACCATTACCAATGTTTCAAGTTCTTATCTCCATCATCTGGGGTTCAATAACCCTCAGTATGATAACCATCAAAACCTTTTGGAATGAACTTGCGCTTAATCTCCACTTGGCGGAGTATCGAGATTCCACCACTTTACACCGTAGACCAACACGGCGCTGGAGATCTTTATTCGAGTCACTCTATCGAGAATGAAACAGCAATGCGGCGGATTCAAGAGTAGATGCTGAAGGTCCAGTCTCTCTGAACCTGAGACTTATAGAAATTACCCGAGTTCCTACAGCATCAACTTGTGCTGTCATGAAGGTCGTCCACTCTATATGTTATGCGGAATGCTCTACAAAAGCTGAGAAAGGAAGGGTGGGATCCTTCCAAGATATTTAAAACATCTTTGGGCCCTGAGTTACGAGAGAAGATATGCATGATATAGCGGTCGGCGGCTTTTTGGGTTAGTCTCTTAAGTACACATGCGTGGAGAGCTTCACATACCTTCGTCGTCAGAAGATTTTCCCGTCATGACCTCTTGCCATTTCTGTCTAAGCAGGTCCCAGATTTGTATCATGTCGTCCACATCACTTTGTTGAAGATCATTATTACTCTGCGCAAAAATGCCGTTCGTACGGCATAATCTCCAATTCTCATTTTCGCCACCATCAAGTCGAGGCCTGCCCAGCGTAGCTCGGTCCACCGTTGACCCACGTAACCACGCCACCTGCATGGCGATGCACTCACCGGCAACCATTGAATCAATTGATAGAATGCAATAAGCCCATATTCTCCACAGAGCTAAGGACACTCGAGGATCTTCAATCTCGCAGGCCATGAGAGACAATCCCAGCATTCTAATACTATTCTGTCCTTCAAGGTAAAGTTTTCGAGTATCCTCGATCTTGCATTCCTCTCCCGAGAGGTATGCAAGTGTCTCCCAAGCAGGTGGATTAACTTTGAACAGATTGAAATCTATTGCTTTTCGGAGCAGGTCGCTATCAACAGCAAACTGTGTTGTCCAGAAATCAATTTCTTCAAGATCATCAGCCTGAAGAAGGGCGTCTTCAACAAATTCTCTGAGGATTTTATCAACCATCGACCGCGTTGCCCCATCAGATGACGAATTAACTACTGGAGATACATCTTCTTCAGGTAAAGATCCACTCACAGCTCGTAAAAGATCTTCCGCGCGCCAATCCGTCCAACTGAGCCTTGGTAGAGGATCTAGCGTTCTTGGTCGACTTTTCCTCGACAAAGCATTCTGTACGTACCAATTACCTATCCTCTGGTGTAAGTTAAGTTCTAGCAAAGTAGCGGTTTGTAGCTTGAGGAATTTGATCTTTGGACTGGCGTCGACGACTCGCTAGCAACGGCCAGCAGATTTCCTGCCCATTTTGCTGAGATTATGTTTGTCCACAGATTGTGAAGCCAACCATAAGAGAGAGAAGGCTTTTCGAACTTTGAAATATCCTTTGGCTTTGATTCAACCGGAATATCGTCATACTCTGGCCCTTGAAGAAGGACAGGAAGTGGTCTGGAGATTGGTGGGAACCCTTCTCTCACCATCTTTACAATTAATTAGCACGTCTTTTGGCAAGAACTTAAACGTAATTTGGAGCTTCTAGTAACTGCGCGGACTTTGATGCATCGAATGCATCAACGAGGATGTTATCGATGTGTAGGATGCCAAAAACCTTATGTCACACAACGGCA
>Ga0115846_100028_pt2 | contig 50942 bp, 32 predicted proteins | sample InSIn5gowninarea_2_FD_83860 | JGI IMG/M metagenome (GOLD analysis project Ga0115846, IMG submission 83860) | reverse complement strand
ACTCACCGAGTCCTGCAGTTGTTCATCACAGAACGCTGCAAAGTTGTGATAAACTCTACCAGCCATAGACCCAGTTGTCGTATTCCCCAATGCTTTGATAGCAGGCTGAAGATAGTTGGCGGTGACTTCGTCCGGTCGATCTAGGCGTGCTTGACTCAATTTCTGACCCAAATCCGTGAGTAGTTCAGCTTTACTGATGGTCATCTCGCTATCCTCAACATACTTCGCACCTTGCAAACCCTTTAGCATTGCGATTGGTGCCGAGATCTCGCCTTGCGACCACATAATATTTGCCACGTCATATGTAATAACATTGTGCGTATTCAATTTGAGTTGTTCAGCCATCGTTTGAAGCCTTGTGAGATACATCGCTCTATTCAGGCAAAACTGAGAGGCGTCATGACTACGCCCCACCGCGAGCGAATCCCGAACGGCTTTGATTTCGAACATCAAGGACTCGGCATTGCTAACTCGGAATGCAGTGCTCAACTTTTCATTGCGTCTCATTGCGGAAAACGTCGCTTCTCTAGCTACGAGCAGAGGTGACACCGAATCAAACCTAGAATATTGTGGTTAGCTATCGGGCAGTGGGAAAGTCAGGATAAACTCTTACCTTTCTCTCGAGGTCCATCTATGCTGTTTTGACATATATGCCCATGTCTCGTTGATGTCTTCGACTAAGGAGCTTGTGGCAAGACAGAAGATGTCAGAGAGAGACGCTAGCTGCACAAGCTTTGATGCTGGATTAGTTTGGCCAGCAGATTGGTGGACAAAATCCCCTGCTGCTCTATGAAGGCTGTCGTGCAAGAGTGGGCTCAAGTCTGGTTTAGTCTGGACCGTTTCAATGGCTCTCAACACACTGACAAGCAAGACATCGTCGACCTTTTGAGACGTACTTGGTAAATCCCATTGACTAAGGTTGAGAAGAGATTCATTGAGTAATTTGGATGACCCAGCCTCAATACTCGAACCAAGGTACTGCTGAGTAGCATATGCTAGGCCGTTAAGATTCGCAAGAGATAGCGCTGCCACAATGCCTTCGCCATTTTCGGAGATCGCAGCCTCGACATTCTTCACTTTCATGTGTGAGTCGAACAGTGCGCTCTGCATAGCAAGGACTCGGTCACCTTGAGCTTCGTGCTGCAGCTTAGCCAGCACTGATGCCACATCAGACTCCTCATGGTTACCATAGAAAAAATCCGGATCGTCGACCTTAGAAAAAGTGTCCGTCAGAACCTTCTGGTCGGTCTGTTCAAGTTTGACTGATGATCTACGCGCACGAGTGGCTTGCAACGCCGTTTCTGAATTTTCAATCTCGAGGAGGAGTAAAGCAGTGTGCGGTAGATTACATCTCAATGCTGCAGCTGCAGCCAGTCCGTGGTCGAGATTGAGCCAAGAGTTGCGTTTTGCTAATGTAGTCTCACGAGGATAGGAACACGATCGAAGATATAGCACCACATTTAAAGCGAGTCGGACATGACCTTGGGTCTTCGGTGCTGGAGACCGGAATACCTCATTGAATATCTTCGATAGTACATCTCGAGCAGATTGGTGCTGTTCAAATTCCTCAACAAGCACGAGATGAAACAAAGGCGGGAATATCTCCTCCCCGAGAGAGTTTTTGGATTGCAGGATGGATGACATTCCATCAAAGACCTTATTAATCTTGTGTGCCGAGATGAGACTTGCTGCCAAGGCTGATGCCCACCTTTGACTACTGTCGAAAGACAACCAGTCGTTGACTGGATCATGTTCGTACGACCTTGTCGTTGACAGTGGTCGAGGCCGGGAGAAGCTGGACGACTCGAAAACTAGATCTTTTAACCACGAAGATTCAGAAAGTACTGATATAATCGACTGCCGACCAGCTTTTGACATGGAGGACAGGATGAATGATAATGTTTCCTCCGCCATGCCTGCGGCAACCATGCTGTCACTCCAAAGCATATCGACTAGTATGCGAAACATCTTGCTATATGAACCTGTGGCATCAAGAGCCCTGTCATCTTGAAGTGGTGTTACGTCCTTACGATGTGATGACGAGAGCTCGAGAGAAGGACCACAAATGATGTAAGCTCTACCTAAAAGGTTTCCAGCCCAAACTAGAAACATCTTCGACGTTGAAGCTTCCTGCAAAGTCCTCAGTAGCACTGGAGCAGCCTTGATAAGGTGATTTTCTTGGCCCATTATATCGCTTGAACGATTCGCGCTCAGGCGGAACCCATCGCTGAGTGCTCTGACGATGATACGAAAGAATTGAAGCGACACCAGCGGCTCAGCTGATGCTTGGTCCATGAGCAGATGATGCAAAAGCATACCTTCTGGGTCTTTAACATTGTTGCTTCCCGTCGTAGTGATGTCCTTTGCATTACTAATGATATCATGAAATCGTGATGCTGATTCAGTAGGGAGGTGAGTAGTGTCAAGTCCTACAAAGAACTGACTCATCCAATGACGGAACTGCTTGGCCGTTGACATTGTCGATAGGAATTGGCTTTCTTGCGTAGTGCTTTCCTGGCTTGACGTGGCAAATTCGGATAACGCAGAGAAGATTGCAACTCCAAGGCCAGCGACGAAAGATAATCGGTGTTTTAGGTGATCTTGCCCCTGCTCGAGCAAAAACCAGTATATCCCGACAGTATCTTCAGCACAATGAAAGTTTGTTAAGTAAGGCCTCAAACTTTGCAGAATCATCTCCAGGGGGTAGCCTTTGAGAGCGACGGAACCAGCCAAGGAGACAGCCAGGCGGATCTTTCTTATGACTGAGGCAACATGTAACGGACCAAGAGCTGGATTTGCATCATCAAGGAGTTTGCGGCAGACGAATACTGTTAATGCTGGTGTCCAACAAGAAAACAAATCCACATCGACACCATAACAAAGTTTGTAGAGTATCTGCATTAAATACTTGGCACGAAAGCACGGCTGTTGTCGTGAAGGATGTTGTACGGATGAATGGCCTCTTTGTTGCATGTTCTCATAGCTGTTGAGGATGGCCTTGGTTTGCGCATTGCTAGTCAGCACCTTTTCCAGACCTTTATCGTCACTCAAGCATAGGATCACAAGGAAAATTGCTTCTGGGAATGCTTGACGGGCGTATGTGGTGTACACATCGTCTCCAAGCCATGCGCGAAGTGCGGATTCGGTCGGGCCAACCTCGTGGCCAACCCGCAAAACTGCAACGTCGTTGATCATGGCGTAGGCCTGAGAACGAGCGAAATTGTCCCTAAGCAGATCTGACCATGGCAGTGCAAGGATAGTTTCAAGGAACTGTACATGCTTAGGATTCTGTCTCAGTGCGACCTGGGCAACAAGCTCTTCTTTCTCGGCGTGGACTAAGTCTCGAAGCGTGGAGTATCCGAATGGTGCAAATGGAATAGTCGTGATCTCACCGTTTTCGAGCCAAGTATAGAGTATTTGAGGTGAGAAGAGATGAAGCAACTGCCGTGCAGAGCCGACGTCTACTTCGACTGCCATCATAGCTAGTGATCGGTAAGCAACGGACGTGGCAGTCGGTACATTCGCCACTGTCTCAAAGATGTGATATACGGCTTGCCTCAGAACAGTCCTCCATCTGCTTCCCAGCTTAGCCAGAATGTAAAGTCGAGAAGCAATGCCCTCTTCACCATCAGGATCTGTTGGAAGGCAGTCCACAATGTCGTCGAAAATTGCTGCATGTTCGGTCAGGACGTAGCCCTCAAAAAGAGTCGTTAGGCTAGAAACAATAAGATAACGCAATGCGGAAGGCCCAATCTTCAAGATCTGAAGTAAACTTGTTCTCGGTGAGGCCAACGGTTTGTCACCGTGAGTGCCGTACCTTGGACAGTAGCGAAGGAGGCTCTCGAGCAGCAAAGAGATGTTATAAAGCACTTTAGTTGAAGCAATACCTTTGCCAAGCGCGACTGTTACAATCCAACTGTACACGTCCATTCCGATGTTGCTGAGAGCTTCATCTTCTGTAGTACTCCAGAGATGGGCTGTGAGTCGCATTAACCTTACGCAGAAGCATAAAGCCGCCTCGTTCCGCTCATTATCATCGACCTGAAGGCATATTTCTGCGGCCCGCTCAAGCAACCGAGCAGTGTCGGAGGTTGTTAGCGAAATCTCCTTCTCCACATAATCCAGCAATATGTGATGACTTGCGAGGAAGCTAGAGCTGTCAAGTGAAAGCACAAATTCGGTAATGGCTGTTGCTAATTCGCTTGATTCAGAGGGATCAGTACTGAGTGACTGCCACAAAAGCAGAAGTTTCATAGCAACCAGACTGACCCGATCATCGCTACAGGAAGAGATGTCTCTACGGCTCTTATAGAGATCGTTCTGCTGTGACTTTGACTGACTTGGCTGCGACTGAAAGGACTGTCTTGACTCTTGAAACTCATCATCCATTTCATCAACATCCTTGACAGCATTGTGCGATGTGGAAATTGTCTCTTGTAACGACTTTACTAGCGGACATCTGCTTTTCAAAAGTGCATAGTGAGTCGAGGCATCAATCGATTTGATGTCTAACAGACGCCGCCCGACACGTACTGATGTGTTCTCGAAACCTGAGACGTTGTCGTGATTTTGATCTGACAAAGACTGCATGATGCATTGCCATAATTCGCCGGCCGGATTCAGCTGAAGAATGCGTGGTGAGACAGCCATTAGACCAGAGGTAACTGCACAAATTGTCGTGAGCACTTCAACATACTCGATGCTAACCTTCGTATGGCGCTCACTCTGCGTCCTGGCAGGGATCGGGCGTCCAGACAGAACTAACTCGGATGTACTACGGTCAAAGGACATACTAAGATATGCGTCTCTGAACTTCTCGATCTTGTCAGTCAGATATGCAAGCACGATGTCAAAGGAGCGCTGTGACAGTGAAGATGAAGTGGTACCGGATAATTCCCGAGCGTTGCTAGACTCTCGTTGGCTTCGGTAGTCGTTCGCATCTAGTAGAAAGCTTGAGAAGCCGCCATCATCCTTGTCGTGCAGATAGGCATGCATAATAACAGACGCACTGGGTGGCCAGGATTGCTGTCTGACAAGCACATCTACCCCGATCAAGGCCACAAATAAATCGTATAGCAAGACTGGTTGACCCATACGAGCCACTTGTTCGACATGAGCAAGAGTGTGCTCTTGACTCGCAGGCAACGTCCACGTCAGGTCAAGCCAGGATAAAGTCTTAGTGAGAAATTCACTGAAGTGCCTCTCGGTGAGCAACAAGTTCGACCTTGCGCAAGCTGTGAACAGCATGACAGCCGCGTCTGTTAAGCTTGGCGGACCTTTGGAGCCGCCTTGGAAGCACGTATCTAAGAGACCAGGTACTTGAGATGCGGAATTAATGAGACCATTGTCAAGAAGAGTCGTCATCACAAAGCACGCAGCACGTGAATGGGTCGAGCTCGTAATGAAATTGGAAGCCATCATCCATACTTGAGCCCAGTGGTTGCGCAAGTCAATGCTCTGCGCTACAGGCGTGGCGGAAAGCCTACTCAAGACCAACATTGTCCAAGACGGTCTTGCTTTTCGATCCTCAGACACTGCTATTAGGAGCTCGCTAATGCATTCTTTTATGGTAGAGACTTCGACATCAACAATACCAACCATGAAAGTGGCGATCTGTAAGCGTGGCACGTAGCTTGTCTTTTCTTCAGCAAAAGACGGGGAGACGAAGGAGACAAGTGTAGAGCTCATCCTTGGTTTCTTGGGTGCGCGATCTGCGAAAGTCGAATTTGAGTCTTCCAAGGTCCGTCGGACATGCTTGCTCGCATTAAAAATTGCAGCCATTGCCACCGTTGTCCAGTTCAAAACAGCTGAACCAGAATTGTCGTCCACTCCGATTCCCGATCTCAGGAAGAAGTTCTCTTCGCCGTGTGCAACAAAAATCAAGTCGGAAACCTGTAGAAGATCCTCCTCCTTTCGATTTTGGTACTCTATAAGCAAAGCATCTGCTAGTGCATGCCAAATGGCAGGATCCAACCTGAACGGAGCCCCTGACATGGGATTGGAGAGATTTCGAGTCAGGTAGAACGTGGTCATCACTTGTTCCCGTTGCCGGAGAGTAGCCTTGCTGTCCGTCAGGGACCTTTTTATGATAGGCGCTGTGGATTCAATGATGTTGACAGCCAGCTTAACATCTTCGGTCAGGGCGAGCAGAATGATACTATTCAAGATTTCGAACACGACGTCCCAGGTGCGAGTGCTTATCGAAAGGGATTTGATTGCAGCATCGGCGATCCCATGAGCTCTTGAGAGTAGAGGAGCATTTGATGTAGTCGTTAGATTCCTCAGGGCTGTAAGCAAATCATCCATCCAGCCTTGGGACTGGCCGTGCAATGACCTAGTATTGCTTGTTTGACTAGTCCTGAAAGACATGGCGTAGCTGACTGAGCCATTTGTGCTGGTTTCGTGATCACTCCTGGTGGAGTTGGCGCTGATGTTCGCTAAGACAAAGTCGACGTAGGTCCGCCATTGTTGCGGCCGAAGATGTTCGCAGTGGCTTCCATCAGAGAGCACTATACGACATGTCCTTAAATACTCGGTGCAAACGGGCAGAAACAAGGATCCATCAACACCAAGGATATCGATGATGTGGTCGAGCACGGCGTAGATCGTTTTGTGTTTGATGAGTCGATGGCAAAACTCAATGACTAGTCTCAGAGCGGACGAGGTTGTTTCGAGCCTGTTCGAAACTCTCTTCTTGATGGTGTCGGATCCATGAAGGTATTTGGATTTGTCGTTTCTTACCAGTGTAAACAAGAGCTCGAGGATTTTGTGCCAACCTTCATCTTTGAGCGCATGCAGTTTGGCAGTAGTCCTGGGCCTACTGAGGAGACGTCTTAATTCCTCGAGGCCCTCAGTCCTCCTGGCGATGGTGTCTGCCTCTAGCTTGCTGACAGCTGAGTAAATGCTATCCCCATCCATCTGCTTGGTGGTGTGAGGGCGGACTCGATGGTGTGTCCGACCCTGACATGCTCACTCCAAGTGTATCGTTGTGGAAGACGAGCAAGCTTCCTTTGTGCATGGTGACATGGTATTTGCACAAGGTCGAGTCAATGCGAGCAGTAGAAAGTGATGGTTGAAGTTACGCGCCTCGTTCTAGTAGTAAAAAGTCTTGGCGGGCAATCGCGTCGGCGGGATTTCTTTGTAGCTGCTCCGACGCGTGCCAGTGTTCACAAAAGTCACAACTTCTGTTCCTCCGACTGTTGATACAGCACAAAATCACCACATACTTCGGCATGGAGAGCTTGGAAAGACTTCAGGGCTTGCATGCCGATCTCATCGCTCTATCACAGAAATCCTTGACGAACATCGACCGATTATGGCACGAACTGGAGGACTCGATTCATGAATTCAGACAACTTCTAGACAAATCAGACGTCCCTAACACGGTCGCAGCTGCATATGGTGCCGGAAGACTTGAAGTTGCTGGGCAAGAATACAGTATCAATGACGAGTTCCGACATCTTAGCAATGCCATAGCGACTGTGCTAAACATTGAAGAAGAAAACGCTGGCCGTTTGATCATCGAGACTCAGGTCGCAGGCATCAACGACAACGAGCAGGCAATAGTCGCCGATGTCGTCCAAAAATACCATGACCGTCGCGATTTCCTCCTCCAAGACATACGACTAGTATTTCAAAACTCGACATCTGCATCGGAACTGGACGAGCTGGAATATCCTCGCTTTCAGGAACAATTCCGGAAAGTTGCAGAAGACGTAGTGGATGCAAAAGATGGAGCGGTCGGTGGCACCTCTGGTTTTGCTAAGAAGTGTTTACAGGCTATGGATGACATCGAATCTTGGCAAATCAAATTGAATGAGCAGATACAGAGCAAGGCTATTCTCAGTCAAGCAAGAGGACAAGCCTTCTATTTGACTCTTGAGTTTCAACGGAGTAGTTTGTTTAAGCAGCATGAAGCTTTGGGTGCCATTCTCGCCTCGCTGTTCAACAACAACTGGGCTGGCAATGATGTGTTGTACAAACTTCACGAGAAGTCTCAGGGCTGGCAGCGATTTGACTTCATGTGTATACATTATCTTCCGGCTTTCTCAGCCGCTTTTCGACAGCACGGCTCACCTGACGGCAGTACAAAACCAAGCGAAGCCAAGATTCTCCATAAGACCATGATACCGAAGCAATCAAATCCAGACGACCCGAGAAGTCCCTACCGCCCTTTAGTCGCTACCCTAGAAATGTGGTGGACGGTTGAATACAGTGGATTCTATCGAGAAAGCGCCGCGAAAGATCCGGACTCGGAGCAGCGAGATGAAGTCATGAGGAAGGCACTTGACGACGGCAGCCTCGAATTTATGCTAGCCATTTGTATGCATATGAAAAATGAGCCATGGCAGCAGACATCTCGGCAAGAGTTGGTCGACATGCTGCTCGATGGGAGTAATATCACCTTCGATGGGGTCGAGCCTTCTTCACCATATTTCTTTAAGCTGATGATGGAGGCTTATGAGACTTTTGCGGAGTCCTGGATCTACAATATGCCGGATAGCATTCGAAAGTTGAAGAGTGATGAAGATGACCAGAGACTGTTGCAAATCACAGCTCCAAATGGTGTGTTGCAGCGGCCGCCTCGTGAATCAGGTGCCCGTATGCACCTCGAAGCCTTCTTAGTCACTATAGCTTTCGCATTCGAAGGCCGACCTGGAGCAGCTACCCAATTCTGGGAAGATCCTGATGGTAACCTGCACGGGTTCTTACAGTGGTCATCCCGCCGTCAGACTGTCCCGCGAGTAGCAGCCTTCTGCGAGATGCTTTGTGCAATTTCGGAGGGTCTCGAAAATGCTGCTGAAGCCCACAAGTTTTTGCTAGAAGATACTGTTCCTATACCGAACTCCCGGCGAAAATTGCCCTCCTTGAGCTACCAGCAAGTGTTTGCCGAACTAGACTTCTATTCCAAAAGGGTGCATCAAAAGGCGCAAAGCACCACTCTAACAAAAACTCGACAGACTATTACAGATCCGGAGCTCAATGAATCGGAGAGCCCTGTCATGCTGGCTTGTTACCTTCGCCTGCTAAGACATCTTTTTACTCAGACTTCCTTGACAAGGGATTATGTTGTATCTCTTCCGGAGCTTGATTTACTCAAAAGTCTCTTCGCCTTAAGCTCCGGCTCAATCCCCTCATATCTCCGGGCCGCTATCTTCTCTGCTTTCGAAGCGTTGTTGACGGATAAGACACCAGCCATTTCTGACAGAGTTTGGATTACCTTAGAAGACTGGGCTTCCACGAACCATGATCGTGCATTGGCTGTGTCCAGTACACAACAACCCCATCCGACGAATGTCGCCTTACAAAGCACTTTAGCTGCTGTGTCGACGTCGTATGACCAGTACGATGCATTTGTGAAACTGCTCACAGCATTAATCGATCCCGTGCCAGCAGCGAGCGGTCAGCCGTTGCCCTTCCCTCCGGATCTGGGAACGAGTTACCGTTATCCCGGCATGGTGCCATACGTTGACTTTGTTTGCGCTCCTCTGACGGCGAAGAATATTCGCAACTGGCTAGAGGACGGCAATACCCACGGTCTGGTTCGATCCATCGATTGTGTCACGTTCATGATTGTTACTCTGACCGGCTTCAACGAGAATTTTGTATCGAAACTTGGTAAATTTTCATCTGAGGCTGGCGATGGCTCGGATTTTGCAAGAACGTATAGTCAGCGACATCCCTTTGCGAGAGTCATGCAGTGGATGTTCAGTGTTGACCTCATGAAATGCTTAATGGATCTTCTACATCAGCCTGTTGATACCATTATCTCGGCTGGTCTCGGCGATCCTAAGATCACTATTCTCGAGCGCGTAGTGGAACTACTAAATCTGGTCATTGATTTGCAGCCTACCTACTTCGACATTGTCAAACCAAGCTTGAAAAGCATTGACGGTGCCCGACATATCCAATTTTCCGGAATAACAGCGATTGAAGACAATATTGTTGCTCGGCCAGAACTAGTCCTCGACCTATGTCAGTACGCCGCAACAGAACATCTTCATTTGTCACTTCAATCCTTGCAATTCTTGCAAAGACTGTCAGCGTCTGCCAAGTTTCAAAATCATTTGTTTGAGGACACCAAGATCGACCGGTCAGCTCGTCAGATGATTGAAATGATTGGCCCTCTAGGTGAATCGCGAATTAAACATGTCTCTACAACACTCGCAAAGCACTTTGATGTTGACTTTCGGGAATTGGAAGCTGGAGATTCCTCTGATGGCTACCAGTTGAAGACTGGTGTCCTTGCGTTCTTGAGCTCGTCTTTGGCCACCGCATCGGAAACACCTAATTTGGCGCATCTGCTGCTCGGCTTTGTACGGATATCTACACGCCTGGCCTTCACACCAGAGCTCGAGCAAGGTGTATCGATGCTGGACTCGCTCATCAATTTATGCAATGCGTATCCTGATGGTGAAGATGGTATGCTCGTTTCCTGGCTTCTCCAGCTAAAGGCTGCAACTATTGGTGTCCTTGGTCACCTATGGTCCAAATCGATATCGTCTGAGCTGACCATGACTCAATTGAGACGAGCACGGTTTCTGGTTGCACAGATGTCTAGTCAAACGATTGTCTCTCCATCAACCGCATGGGACGGTCACAGCATAACGGAACTGATATTCTGGTTCAAGACGTCTGCCGAGGCTTACGCTGCACTTCTTCGATATCGTGCAGCCTTCTACGATTACGTGACCAGAGAAATCCGTTATGTGTCGAAAGCGAACATCAAAGCTCTGCAAGAGCAATACGTATCCGCCTTGCAAGGTCGGTCTATTGACACAGACGGAACTCCTATCAATCACCCATCAGTATTTGACCTCTTTGATTTCGCCGAGCTTGATACAGCAGCCCCAGCCGAACTGGGAGCATATCAATCTCCGTTCTTCCAGTCAATTGACATCGAGGCATACAAGAAAGATGGTCTGTATGATGTCGAAGGTGTCCGAACGGTCCTGCTCCACTACAGCAGGCTAGTCATCCAACACGAAGCTCAGTCTGGAAGACAACTAGACGGGGATGCAATAAATCAAGAAATTGCGACGATGGTCAGTCTACTAGAAGCACGGAATCGTTGTCTTATTGTGCAAGAAGACCGATTAAGGACTCTCCATAGCTACATCGATATGGTGGTCAGCGTTGTCGATTGTTGTCCAATGGATGCAGCAACCCGGACTTCCTTCAGTTTACGGATACTTCAACTTATCCTTCCCAAACTAGACACGTACTTCTCAGATGGAACGGCTGAAGCAGTCGAATTGACCCGAGCAGCTGACATCCTGCTCTTGTCTCTGGCCAGCGCGCCTGTCTCGGCTTCCCAGACTCGTGTCGATGTCACGATCGCCGAGAAGTTGTTCCAGCTTTTCAGAAGCTGTGCAGAAGGTGTGGCATTATCTACAGATCGACCAGAACTACGGGCAATCCTTTATAGCATTTGCTCACAATATCTGACAAGGATCCTCTCCTCCGATGCGGCAGCGACCGAGACATCACGCAAAGCCCGCAGTAATGCGATGGATACAGTACGCTCAGCTAGTGCTCGACTCATCGGTATCCTCTCTGATGATGCTGATGACGGGCTCGATAGTTGCCGATTAAATGCTCTCAGCTTCCTTGGCCAACTTGTCTCTTTAGCACGAAGTCAGAATTCGAGCTTGATCATCGAACAATTCGTCAAATCCAACATCGTCGAGGTTTTGCTTGAACCAATCAAAGACGTTACTACGGAGTTCCAAATTACTGACCCCAATAGTAAGTCGTTGCTGACGCGTTCACAGTCCGTACCTACTAACATGTCTTCCAGATCGACCTTTCCTCCTACAAATTCACACGACTCGAACTCTGCTACTCCTCCAGATTAGCCGAACCAAAGCTGGTGCAAGTGCCCTTCTGGATGCTAATCTTATCCAAACCCTTCGCGATAGTATGCTATTTGCCGCAGACCCAGATTTAGGCATCGATTTGTCCGACATGTCCACGTCACAATCTTTCGTTCGACCTGTAACCTCATTCGCCCACTCGGTCATCCCAGTCGGCAGAGCAGCTGAAGCCAAAAATGCACTGCACACTTATTTCGTCTTGTTGGCTTCTTGTTTACGCATTCTTCTTTCAACGTTTACCTCATATGGTGCAGGTAACGAGAAGACAATATACACTGTACGGCAATTTCTAGCTGATTACCGTGGTAACATGGTTGGTGTGTTCAAGCGGGCTGCAGGACTTTCACTTGGTGCTCAAAACATGAATGAAAGCCTGGATTTGTTATCTTCTAAAAACATGAGCACAGCAAGCTCGCGTGAAATGCAGAAAACAGTAGAGGAATGTATGAAATGCTACACCGGTCTGGCAATTGGAAGTGGATTTCTGGAATATGAAGATGAGATAGGCCTTGGTGGGAACGGCATTGCCAGTGCGGGAGGAAGTTTTGGAAGAACCACATCTGGTAGAGAGGGGTTTACCTAAGCTGCAGTATTGCATGTTGTCTACTTTCTTACAAACCAGAGTAATGGCCACTGCGAAAGCCCCAATAAACCAGCTGTGCTTATTGCCCGTGTACTTCCTCGTTTCGTCTGCCTTGATCAATTTACTGTAGGCCCATTGCGAGAATAGTAGGAGTAGGTATGGCAGTCACGTCCGAACACCAAATCCTATCATCAACGACTATGGTCAAACAGCCAACATTCACAATAGTATTGCCAATTATCACCAGTATGAACTATGGCTGATGTTGAAAACCTATAACCGACACTACAGCCTCGCATTGCTTACTATGTGGAGGGAAGGACTTAAAATCAAGGCATGGAGAATAAAAGTCCACTGTCCTAGAGTGTGGTCACTATAAATCTGTTTTGGCGTTCGAGTTGTAGAGATGCAAGATTTACGGCACATGGCTGTTTGTGAATGATCTCTACTACGGGAGTCGTAGTTTATGCATGGCATTGAACAAATTTGTTGAGATAATACGTACCAGTCGAATATGCGCATAAAGGCCGCTGCAGATGTATACATAAATACATGTACAGTCTGTAGTCATTTATATCAAAAGATATATGTATCCATTCTCTTCCTGGTACATCTTTCTCATCAGCATTAGTCCTCGTTTCTGTTTCGAGGATATTCATTATTGAATAAATTCGTGTTCCTTGTTGCTGTCGAGAAATACGCATACATATGCCACCGAAATGCATGCATATATATACACGCGCACAAATCACCCGTCACCGCCCACTGCAATCAATCAATCAATCAATCAATCAATCAATCAATCAATCAATCAATCAATAAGCATCCCTAAACCACGCCGTCGCCTGATTTAGAATCCGACTCCCTCCTCTCTCAACAACATCCCCATGACAAGGAATCATCCTCTCAAACTCGCCCCACGCAGCCATCCGTTTCGCGCTCTCCGCAAACGCAGCCCTATCCTTCGCACCAGTAGCATACCACAAAAGCCGTTTCTGCCAAAGCATATCGCCGCGCGTATTCATCATAGCACTAAACAATCTAGTCAAGATTCCGGAAGTTGGGTCTTCGGATGTTTTGGAGAATTGTTCTGTGGCGGGGAGGTTGAAGATTAGATCTGCTTGGATCAGGGTGCGGGTTGGTTTGTGGAAGAAGACTAGTTCTTTGTTTGCGTGGGCGTGGACGTATTCGTAGGAGAATTCGGCGTCGAATTCGGGCGTTATTTTTGTGTGGTGTTTGTTGGAGGGGCTGAAGACGGTGTGGAAGGTTGTGCCTTTTGTCGAGGGGTCTGATTCGCGTTTTTCGGGGAGGCCTTCTGGTCCGATTATTACGGCGGGGTTGTATGCGTGGGCCCAGGGCGTGATGAAGATGTGGTGTTCCATGTCGGGGGCTATGAGGTATTGGACTTTACCGGGGGGGTTGGAGGTTGATAGTTGGGAGATTTTGGTTTTAGCTTCGGGGGTTAGGGACACGGGACTGAAGACTGCTAGGTTGCCGGTTTGGAGTTTTATGACGGTTGCGCGGCTGCCGATTTTTATGTAGCCGAAGCGGTGGAAGGGAGCGCTTAGGGTGGTGATTTGATTTGGGACAATGTCGCGGATGATCATTGAGGAACTGGGGTCTTTGGGGACTAGTTTGGAGGCAGATTTTGATATGCCTTGGTTGGCCATTTTGTTGGAGATTGAATGGAAGTTGGCTTGAGATCTGTAAGGGTTGGTGAATAAGATTTGTGGGCGCAAAGAGTGGTGGTGTACTAGTCGCCGAGCTGTCGCACGGAATGAGAGTTGTAGAGCAATGGTTGCGTGCGTGTGTAAAATGCGGATATCAATGACAGCTCAAGTCGAATGTTAGTACAGATGTTCTAGTAGTGAAGTTCAAGAAGAGATTTGTTCGCAATGATGGCTCAATACTCATAAAGCTGGCTCGGACAATTCGACGAGCTGTCGAAAATGATAGCCACCGTCCTTATCGTAGAGCCGAATACGTCATTTAGTATTTGGTCTTTACTAGTCTTCTTCTATCGCACAGAGCAATTGGTTGTTGACGATAGTGTGTTGCGCTAGCATATCCGGGTAAGGGTTGTCATTCGAGCTGTGCCTCATTTAAGTTGTGTGCCTTGTGTGCCTACTTGTACTTTTCTGCTCCCTAGGTACCTATCTATCATGGGGTTTTTATTTCACATCAGTATACCAGCTTTCAAACCAGTGTTTGCAGCGGTCTCCAGGGACTTATTGTTGACGAAACGATCCCGTCCCTAGAGTACGAAAACAAGCCATCGGAAAGTCTTCAAGTGTATAAAGTGACACAGTGCAGTGTAGTCAAATGTCCAAACCATAGTATTGATACATACAGTAAGGAAGCCAAACTGTTTTCTCCCAGGTAAGGAATATGAAACGAGGAAATGATCTAGTGGCTGCGGGTTCTGTCATCGCGATACGAGACAGTATTTCTCTTCTTCAATGACCTCTCCCTCAAATAAACCCAGAGTCCAAGCACAGAGCCCGCAATGAAGAAACAGCCTGTGAGAAATGCAAAACCCCAAGCTGCTCGTTTTTCATTGCACAGCCCTCCTAATGCTATTTGTCCTTCCTGACTAAAGCCCTGGGTACAACTTGTGCCTTTGAATTCAACCACCAACAGAGCGAACGCGGCGAACCATGCTGCCCCAAGAACAAAGTCGAGGGGAAAGTGTCGAAAAGTATGGTCGAGTGGTGGAAAGAGGATGAGTGCAACGACGATCGAGACAATTGACAGGCCAAAGGAGTACCAATATTTGCTGGAATATTGATTTAGCTGGAGGTCTCTGTTCTTGTGCATCCAGTATGACATGATGGCCAGAACAACCTAGAGCTTATCAGCAAATATCTAGCTGTAATATCAATCCCATACTGATGCGCAAGCAATCTCGCCGGCTCGTATGATAGCCGAAGCCACTCGTGAGATAAGTCGGCCCATGTTTAGCAGGTCAGCTGCACAAGCTGGAACGAAATGAATTGTCTTGCTATGTCAGGAAAATCGATGGAGAAGCAGTCGAAATGAAGTCAGACGAGAAGTTTTCATGATGAGATTAGACGTGGCTATTCTTATATAGGAAGTCAGTAACATCTTTGATAGTCACTGCAGACATGGTCAATAGTTCAGTAGCAAACAATATGAAAGGTAGCACGGCGGTGGCTGGCATCGACCATAATCGGTCGTGGTACTATAGCTGTGGTAATATGCATGAATGTTGACTTCTGATGAAGCCTGTGGAGGTATCGATTGCCTAGCGGTGGTAGCACCAAAATAGTGGCGTTCTCGATTCAGAGTGTCGTACTAACATTTGTCGCTCGAAGCGAAATGAGTTTTGAGCACTTATCAGAATAAGGATGAGCATGGTGGAAGAGAACAATGATGAGGCTGAATCAGAATGTTTCAAGTTGGTTGCAGAGTGGTAAACTACCGGAACAAGTTTGTGCCGACAACCGAGCACCGCACTTTGATGTGATGTCGCTACGGCAGGTCGTGTAGCACCGAACTCCTCACAACAAGATCTGAGCATCTTCCGCTATCTCTACCTCTCAAATCAAACAAAAATGGTAAAGCTCCTCCGATCACCGTCGACACTTTGCTGACTAGCATACTAGGCATCAGAACTTCCAGCATTCATCCTCGGTCTACTGACCTCAGTTGGAGGAGTAACAGGCTATGTCCGTACTGGCTCAGTACCCTCAGTTGCAGCAGGTCTTACAGTAGGCGCTTTGGTACGTTTGCTATACTCCAGTCTCATGATCACAACACAAGCTCATGTAATCAGTACGGCCTTGGTGGCTACCGCATTCAGAGACGACAACCTTACGGAATCGAACTCGCGCTACTAGCCTCAATCATCCTTGCGGGAAGCAGCATACCTCGTGCGATCAGAACTGGAAAGCCGCTTCCAGCTGGCCTTAGTGTATTGGCCGCAACCGGTCTGTTCGTCTATGGCAGAGCATTCATGGCCAAGGTTTGAAGAAAACGTCTTGCAAGACGAAGAACAAGATTGAATGTGAAACGTAACTGGGTATCTCTAAAAACACAATGCTCATCCCATGCTCCTGCAATTGCCACAGATTGTGGTTTTGTACCTCGTCTGTACCACCGTGAGGCACCTGCATTATGATTCGGTCTTATTCTCTGTTGCTGGGACATCATCTGTGCCGTCCACGTGCTGGCCAGACCCTTTTCCTCGTGCACCACGCCGCCGTTTTGATTTCGATTTATTGGCGACTTCTGAATCAGCTTCCGTCTTTGCCTGACCAATATCTGCCGACGTTTTTGTTTTCTTTTTCTTGACCGCTAAGGGATTGGGACCTCTGGCTTTCTGTAAACCTCTGATTTTTGGGCCTCCAGCTCGACCCTCATCGTCATCGTCATCTTCACTGTCTTCTCTGCCTCTCTTCACACCTCTTGCAGCACCGCCAATGCCATCCTTATACTTCTCTTTCTCGACGCCTCTGATAGCTCGCTCAGTCGCAAGACTGGGCTCTTCCAGAACCATGACACTCCTCTTGACATACACGAGCGGCACCCCAGGTATCATTCTAGCATGAGCCCTCACATCCATATCCGGTTCTCCCGACTTGATTCTTTTCCTTCGTTGTCTTTCAGCATTCTCTTTCTCCTTAGGATCTTTGATACCTTCATCCCAATCTGCGGCTGCCACGATAAAATGCTGCTTGTTTTTCTTCAGCTCATTACCCTTTACCTGACCACTGATCAAATCCAATATGCACTCGGCCTCTGAGATCACCCCTCTTTCCTGACCCTCATCGTCCTTGTGTTTGCAATAGCGCAACGGTATTTCCGTCGGTGGAGGCAAATACTTTGGTCGTCCATCCCTGCCTCTCCCGCTGTAGCCTTCCATGACCTTTGCAAGCGTACACTGTGTGATATATGGCATGACTTTACCGTGTAATGTATTCTCGAGGAATTGATATGTTGGCATGGAGAAAGCGTGGATGGCACGCAAGCAGTCTGAAGTTATGAGGACTTGGTAAGGTTCTCGAAACGAGTAGTGTAGTTGGTAAGTGTGCATGATCTTGCGATACTTTTTTGCGCGTTTCGCCCTCATTGTTGCGATTTGTCGAACAGCGTGCCAATAGCAAGAATTTCAGTGACTCTGATTGATTTGGTTCGTGCTAAAATCTGAATCCCGTGTATTTGACAGCAATCCTGTTGTACTTTGAACACTGGCATCAAGATTGTCGCAACGCATATGACAAGTTTCTCTACTGCTCGAACTTTTGGTGCAAACTGGACAAACTCTGGCTGGCAAAGTTGCCGTTTCGAGTCGCCGCCGCTGGGCTTCGGAGAAAACCAAATCCGCCATTTCCATATTTGCCAAGAACTTGAAGTGTTTGGACTCCGCAACGCGTGTGAGGAAAGACTTCAACCTCACATGTTCTTCGCTTCCACCTCGAAGATCAACATCGGTCTCGAAAGGGTCGCCATGGTTATGGACTTGAGGCCTTGGGCACCTCGAATGCTCATGCTCATCGTTTCAGCTTCAAACTGGTCTCAAGCGCTTAGGAAATGATTTGCCTCTCAAGCCGCTTACTACTATCGAGTTGGCGCGTCGCGTTTCAGAAGCTCACAGCCACTCCCTTCATCTACCGCCACGAGACATGAGAAACTCCTGCGTCAACGACGTCCTCCCTTCTCCAGAATGTTCTTGTGCTTGAACTTCACTTTGCAGAGTCTGGTCATCGTTCCTCTCGCCACTTGATGCAATCACGCTTTGCTGAAACCCAGGATGAAGCCCTCTCGTCGAAGCGCGAGTCTAGAGCGCCAATCGTTCCTATTCTAGGATTCCATGCCAGCTTTGCCTCGAGTCTCTTACAACTTCGGTGCAACGTGTGAACGCACCCGCTTGTCTCGCAACACAAGTCATCGATGCTAACGTGGTCTAAAGAGGCCCTGACTCCTGGCTAAAATGACGAGCTTAACTTTCGACGTCGAAAGTTTTCTCTGTCTTCCACCTACTGCTCTACTGTTGACCGTTCTCTGCCAACAGGCGATATTCTATTCTCTTTCCTATTGTTCTTGCTCAAGCTCAATTCCTTCATCGTGACAAAATTCAGCAGATCTATCCTTCATATTTCATAGTCATCCTCTAGCCAACTTGAACGTCTATCCTTCCAAAAATACTTGCTCGAGAGACCGGCCAACCGATCGTCAGACGAAACTCGACCACACCTGCAATCACAGTCATTCAACAGATCTTCTTCCTCTACACATATCTCACTCCTTTACAATGGCCATATTCGGCAAATCTCTAGCCGGCGCTGGTTACGTCGTGCTCAACATAATCAGAGCCATGAACATTACAGCTCTATTAGCCGTCTCAGCTGCGAGCAGCGTCATGCTAGTCAAGATGTTCAACAACAAATCTTTCTTCTTCTTTGATGCGTGCGAGAACCTCATTCGAGTCATCCTTGCAGGTCCGTTATCAATTTAGACATGCACTCTTTCAAAACTGACCTTGAATTCAGGCTTCCTCATCCTTACCGAAACACCTCTCTTCAAACCATACTTTATCAAAAATTGGCCACTCTTTTCACCGTCATCCGGCTTCGTCATGCTCGGCGTTGCTCAGGTCCTTATGGGCAACTCTCTACTTGCCAACCTAAACAAAGAAAACGCATCTCAACAGAACATTGGGCTAGCCTTCTGGCGGCTCATCATCGGCAGCGGCATCACCATCTTCGTCATGGGTTTCGTAAACATCCTCGCCAGCTACATCTTCCGCGACACCCACATGTGCCTCACCGCGCGCCAAGTTCGATCAAGCGGCGCAACAGCATCGCACAAACTCGAAGTGGAATCAACAGTCTCAACACCAAAACCAGGCAACCGTAGAAGCCGCTATCGATCATTCTTTCTTCGAAATGGTCAACGAGATTCTCTCCCATCCTACCATGCAAAGACATACATGGTCCAGTCACCTGTCCCACCAATGCCCACAATGACACCGATACAACAACACACAAATCCTCAAAATCACATCCGCATGCCTTCGCCAACAGACCAGCACTTCAATCACATGAAAGACGCTCAAAGTCCCGGTGCCGCAAGCTCAAAATACAGCATCGATTCGAGAGGTGAACACCGCGTCTCGCGACCGAATATTGCGCATCACCCGGCTATGACTGCAGGTTATGCTTCTTAGCAGCAGCACTACCGGAATAATTGTCAGCCTCTGTTTCTGTCCAGTCTTTTAACAAATTGAAGTAAATATAGCAATTGAACAACGTATGTACGGCGTTAAAATTGGTTGTTCCCATAACGATACCACACCATACCACATTGCATTTGTTCCAGCCTCAAACAAATACTCAACAAATATCCTAGTAGCAGGCAGAGTATACGGATTACATAGGTACACACCAGCATAAAAGAATCTTGCAATAATACACTTCATAACAATCCCGTTCCCATTCACTTTCGCACTCTCACACCTAATCCTCCATAATCATAAATGAACTCAGTAACGAATGTAGTGAATTGGCAATTGATTTACTCGATCTACTCCAACCACAAGAAACGCGATCGTGCTTCCTCTACTATATCCAATTCGTTCAAAACAGCACATCTTCATTCCCAAATCCAGTATAAAAATAACTACGATACTGTCAACACAGTTAACACAGTCCTGACAGCAGACACCTACAGTACATATGTATTCAAACGAGGTATCTAGATTCGTCGTCCCACGCACTCAATGGCTACCTCCTACCTTTCGCTTGTGTTATTCTATTTCACTGTATTTTGTTCCATTCTCCTTCGTTTTATTCTACCTTAACTACAGTACATCATTAGATATTGCATATCAGTTACTATCAGCCAACACGTCAACACCATAACATAGGCGATGGAATAATTCCGGCCATGTATGCATTGTGGTACAACCAACGGTTCACGTAATCAAATAAAGGAATAAAATCAATAATTTGGGAGCTTGAAAGTGTATGTTTCATTGATTTATTCCAATTGACTTGTTCATGTCCACAGAATAAGACTCAGAGCTATTGAGACTTCGGAACTACATTCACTTCCTTTACTCAGTGATGTACCATGGCAATAAGTGCCTCGATTACTCCCGTCCAGCCCGTCTCGGACTCCTTCTCAACTCAACGTTTCCTGATGCTGCAGCACCTAGCAATCCCGTGTTTTGCTTCTTAGGCGTCTTTGACTTGACAGTGTCTTCACCACCTTCATCCTGCTCAAACACACTCCAATCAACTGCAGCCAATTGATCGATGTGTACAAAGTCTTCCCATCCATCACCGACCGGTGGGCTACTAGGCATCGGTAGATCAGGAGCAAGGATGTCATCAAAATCAGGATGCATATGCTCAGTGGGTAGTTCAGACCAGTTGTTATCGCCATCGATGTTTTGAGGCCAGGAGATTGGTGAGGATGTTGCAAGGCGGGGAAGATCAGTCCAGTCGAAACGAAGACCGGGTGTGTTGTTCTTGGGAGTTGTGCCAGTCTTGTAGCGTCGAGGAGTTTTAGGAGAGACACCATCAGAACAAGCAGCGTGAAGAGAACGGCTGAGAGGTGTCATGAGCTTCGGATCGACACCTCGCATTGCCGGGTCCATGAAAAGGTCTGCCATCAAATTCATCGCCTTCGGAGTAGGTGTCTTAACTCCTTTGGGTGATGACTCTGCGTTGTTGAAGATCTCGGCACCAAACTCTCTCGACGGAGTCCTGCCAGGAGTTCTCATCATTATTCGCTCTGAACGTCGCTTAGGCGTCGGCGTTGCTGGTGGAAGCATAGTTCTATCGTCCTCTATATCACCGAATAGATCATCCAAGCCGTCATCGTGATGCGTACTTGGAGGATTTGCGTTTTCTTTGCCGTCACCATCGACTGTGATGACACGCGATGCAGCCGTGACTGCAAAAACGTCCTTGACTTTATTAAAGCGAGGACTTCTGCGGACGAAGGATGGTAGAAGACCTTCCTCAACCATTTCCACCGCTAGCGCTGTACTTTCAGTGACAGCGTCGATACCTGGAGATGGAAAGAGCACTCTTCTGAGCGGTTTTGGTGTCAAATCAACAACGATGGGTTCGGCTGCCGTGCTTTTGATCGCTGGACTAGATTGAACTTGTCGAGCTTCTACTGCAAACATGACCGTTCTACGAGCCATTTGCGCGCTTCTAGTCTGCATTGGCATCGGTGGAAGTTCAGGTTCTTCATCATCGTTGTTCTCGTCGTTGATCGTCATGGCATCACCATTGTCGTCAACCCCATCTTCCATCGACGTTTCGGCTGGAGAAGAGTCGTCACTAACAGGATCTTGAGCATCACTTTGCACGTTACCAGCGGCGTGACGGGGAGGATTAGTCCTAGACTTCGGCGGCTTTGGTGGTCGTTTCCGCTTCTTTTTCTCTTTCGGATTCTTCTTCTGCCACTTTTCAGGAGGTCGAGGACATTTGGATTTGTGGAACCACAGTCCACATGGATTGCACAAGCAAATCTGTTCCCAGTCATCATCACCAGTAGTTGCCTTCTTTTCGACCTTCCAACCTTTCCATTTTGCAACTTTTCCATCAGGTGCCTTATCAACAATTTGCTTGTAGCACATTTCACCAGGCTCTGTTGATGTTTGAACATCATCGATAGGGCATGTGAAGTACTTGATGTATCCTCGTCGCCAAGCAGGAGTCTCAATTGCTCCACAGTTATGGCAAAACGGAGGCATTTCCCCTGTGGCAATAGCATTTTCTAGTCGAGCCCTGGTCTGCTCCTTCCCAACACGTTTTCGTGTCTTCGACTTATTTGGATCAAAGGGTCCAGCAGCATCAGACATTATCACATCGCTCATATCTGGTGCCCAAGTATTCGATCGTTGGAATGAATGAGTGCCAGGATCACTTGCAGGGATTTGAGGTAACATACTATGGGACCGCGAGTAGGGATTGGGCAAAGGTCTTGGCAGTAGTGTCGGTATAGGCCGACCGTTCTTATCGAGGGCTAAACTTCGCGTGCCAAGCTGGACTGGAGGTAGAGGACGTTGAAACTTATCTTCAACCTCTTGTGGCCGAGAATTGTTTTGAGGGAGTGGTGGAGGGATTTGTGGAAGATCTGGTTGTGGTGTAGGACCTTCAAATGTACTTTCGCCGTCCTCAAAAACTGGAGTGTAGGCAATCTCACCGACTCCATCAGGTCGCTGGCCAGTCGTGATTTCTATATCACCAAAGTTTGAGATGTCAAAATTGGACATACCTTGATCCCCGAAATAATCCTCCATGTTACCACTCATGAATCCGGAGTCATTGTCATCGTACTTTGCAGCAGGTAGTGCTGGACTGGTTGTGGCTCCTGCAGACTGCTCCTGGTTCGAAACATCTGGTGGTGAGGATGGAATATCTCCTGGTGGAGCGGGAGTACTCGTGGCACTCTCGGCTGGCAGGTGGTTGCGCGTCTCTTCAGGCGAAGATGCGATGGCATGAAGGAAGTGTGAATGTGGAATAAGTTGTGGGGTTGGCGAAGAAGGTTCGATGGAAGCATTTCTTTGGTCGGTTAATCTGCTCTTCTTCGGAGGTCGTCCTCTTGGCCGGCCCGTCGGTTGTCGTCCTCTCGGAACAGGAGTAGGAGGTCTGACTGGTTCTTCAGCAGACAGACCCTGCTGTAAAGCTGCAGTGGGATTGACTGGTGTGGGTTTATGCAATCTGACACTCTGTGCTCCAGTAGCTGCCGCGCGAAGTGAGTTAGGCTGTTGTTCTATGTTGAAGTCGGATTTGGACATTTGTCGAACCTGTGTCGTGCGAACTCTTTTCCGTGCTGGACCTTCGTCGAAGTTCTCATCACCACTATAGTAACCTGAGAACGAGTCCTGTCTACCATGATATAGTGGCTGTTCGAAGACATATTGTGAGTTTTGCCTGGAATGAGACGAGCTGGGTTGAGAAGGAAGCTGATAAGGTGGTTGTGACTTGTTTGGAGTGCCCGGTGGAGATGTAGGTCGGGAAGTGGTGCCGTATGCGAGAGAATTGTTGTACGAGCTATCTCGCCGTGGTCCTCCTTCTGCCAACATTCTTTGTGCGTTCATAGCTGCTGGTGACTGAGCTCGCTGGATCTCAACAGGTCCAACCTGTGAAAAGCTCGACCGTGACTGCATTCCTTCTGTCATGCTACTCATACTACCAGATCTTCCTCTCTGCAGTGACGATGATACGGGTGTGAACCGAAGTTTCACATCCAAAGCCTGTTTAGCCACGAAAGGCAGAGCATTTTTGGTGACCTTGCCTGTAATCGGAGCTTCACACGAGCCCTCATCCTCGGACATGACTATCGACAGCGGCCCTTGACTGACAAGCGGTGCATTGGGCTCAGCATAGTCGTATGCGTAAACAGTATAGTCGATGTCGGGGTTAGCTGTGATCTCCGGACTTGAGTTAAGCACGAGATCAAGGCAGGTTCGGAGGTCGATAATACCATAAATAATACTGTCGTGCTCATTCAGACCTGTGTGTACATCGTATTTCTGCCTGGCCTTCCATAGGCAGGGGTTCTTGTGTTCGGCATCGAAGGTGTAATGTATTCGGAGCAGCACGGGTGTTGTACTTGCTTCTTCGTCTGCCATCTTTCTCACACCTTCTCTTCTTGAACCATCAAACTTCTCAACAGAGACTCATGTTGTGATGACGACCGTTCCCAAATGTTGGCGCTGTCGAGATATAATTGATCAGGGTGGAAAGATTTCGTCAAATGGTATGGTAGCTGCAGATATAAACGCGTCGTAGTGGCAGCGATGCAGCTGTTCTTGGAGTGCAACCGAGCTCAATATGCTAGGTATAACGTTACAAACGGTTCGAGTGAAGGACGCTATCACAAGCAAAGGCAGAAGAAGGAGCAAGTAAGGTTAAAGTGAAGAATGATCGGAGTGAAAACCAAGGAGTATAGCATTATGGTAGATAGTAGCAAATACCAACCACATCTTGAATATAGTGGAGTTGCTATGGGACGTGCAGCAACGCGCGAGACTGAGGGACGACGCGTAGATCATTTGCATCATAGCTCAAGCTAGTACTTACAAGTGGATAGCTAGTGTAGCCTTGCGTTAGCGTGTCAACCACAAGGCTAGTTTAGTATTGCTTGGCAAAAATCTGCCTCCAAATTTCTGGGAACGAATTGGCAGCATTAAGAGTGCTCAATTCCAGAACTTTTTGGAGGGTGGTCTATTCTTTATACTATTTGCCAGCGGCAAGATGGCGGACAATTCGAAGATACAGTACGTGTCCCCTGTCCGTGATACAATCTGCACCAATGCGCCGTGCCTCAGTACATCTCAGGCTATCTTTAGGTGATGTTTGCTGACTTGTTTTGGTGTTTAGAGAGTTGCTTAGCAAGCCAAAGAACGAATTATCGTGAGTCTTCTCCACTCCCTCATCTTTTGATGTTCTTTCCACATCAGTACACGTCGTGACGCGCTATACACTCCACAACTCCGCTGCACAATGGGGTGTTTGAGCTGATTCCGCTCCGCCCTCAACATTGGCAACCAACACCGCCGCCAACACATCGTCGTCGGCGCACTTATGGCACCCCTCCCTTCATTAATAGCATTGAACGATACATGCGACACCATACAATGTTTCCCCAATCGCATCCTCATCGCCTTCTCGTCGCCACCACCCCCTCCACAACAACAAAACTAACCCCCTCCTCTCAGTGAATACGAACTCTCCCTCCTCGAAACCCACGAACTCAGCACAGGCCCCCTGTCAATCCTCATGACCGCAACCCGCACCCACACCCAAGTCCTAATCTCCTGCCGCAACAACCGCAAACTCCTCGCACGCGTCAAAGCTTTCGATCGCCACTGCAACATGGTTCTCGAGAACGTTAAGGAAATGTGGACGGAGCAGCAAGGGAGTGGTGAGAAGAAGAGGGCGGTGAATAAGGATCGGTTTATTTCGAAGATGTTCTTAAGGGGTGATGGTGTTGTGTTGGTGCTGCTCTCTTGATTTGGAATGGAGAATGTGTTGAGTTAAGCGCATGGAGAACCTGTCGGGGTTCTTGTGCAAAGTAGGTTGCAGCATGAACATGGCGAATTGCCATGCAATAACACGCAAGTTTGGAGATCGGACTGCGCAATTATGCGGCCGGTTACAGGAGCGTTACGCGACGGCACGAACGACCAGGAAGAGCTGTTTAGGTATTTCTATGCCTACGGCTACAAAGAGTCGATACCTCAGGAGCAGCATCGAGCGCGACGTTATTCAGAAGATTTTGGGGCATTTATTATGGACTGGGAAATCAGAGATGGATAGTCCCTGCCAGGCGCGTTCACCAAGCAGTATGACGATTACGCAGTGCGAACAAGAAGCGAAGGTCTGGTACTACAATACAGCAGCAACAGTCCCAAATAGGAACGATGACACAGAGTGCCTGCTGCCTGCTACCTTTGAGCTCAAAATTGATGTCCATATCTCAAACAGAAGATCGTCTCCACATATCAACACAACTTGTATTTGCCCTGCTTTCTTGCCTCGCAGTTCTTAGACATGGTCTCAAACAGTTGACATGCCGGCGATCACGGTGCCGCCTCAGCAAGACCATCAAAGAACTCCGCCAACCCCCACGCACCGGGATCAGGTATCTTCCCAATCCACTCCTCTTCACTACCCACGTACACCGCCCGTCCCAAACTAGCCTTCATACCCTTAGTATCTTCTGCGCCTTTCCTACTAGCCTGCGCCGCTGCCTTGATATCGCCATTCTTAGCAAGCGTATCCACAAACGGCACCAAACTATCCATCAGCGTGCGATCACCTGGTGCCGCAGGCGTGTACTTCGCTAGATCTCCTAGTGCGCTCTTGATCGCTGCAGCCCAGGTGTTTGCTGTGACTTCTTGTGACGAGCCTTTGTCTTGTTCTCTTAATCCGTATGCAAGTGCGTTCAAAAAGATTGCGTAGATAGCGCCAGAAGTACCGTCCATGGTGTTCTCGACGACCGGAATAATCTTGTTTAGGAACCCAACAGCGTCAGTAGGCAGGTTACCGGAATCGAGTACCTTGGTAACTGCCTCGGCGCCGCGCTTCAAACCAATACCGCAGTCGCCATCGCCGACGATGCTGTCGTATCTCGTCACATCGGCTTCGGCTGCGATCATGCGTTGGAGACCTGATTTGAGCACCTTGGACGCTAGCGCCGGATCGAGAGTCAAATTTGAGGTTGATGTATCTGCTGTATCTGTCGCATGGTGCTCAAATGTAGCACTGTGGTCGCCTTCCCATGTTGACGTTTGCACGCCCGTGCCGGCCCAGCCGACGGCTTCGGCTGGCAGATCGATAAGTTCGAGCATTGACTTTCCCTGTCCAAGGCCGGTGTCCTCTAGACGCAAGATGGATGCTGACCAACCGAGGCCGTCCAGGGAGGTCAGGAATGTGCCTGTGATAACACGCACGGGTGTAAGGCCATAGTCCGCTTTCAATTGTTGGACAATTTCGTTCGTCGCGCCTGCGAACTCTATCATAGATGTGGCACCAAGGTTGTTCATGAACAGCACAATTTTGTCGTCTTTTGTGATGTTTGTGTAATGTCTGTCTTTGTCATTCGGATCGAGCAATTGTGCCAGCATAATCTTCACAAGTTCTGGCAGTGTAGCTTTGATTCTTCGAGAGCCAGGCTCGTTATGTATACCCATGCCCACTTCGATCTCGCCATAAGGGATCACACCCTCGTCATCACCTTCTTTCGGAATATCACGTCCGGGGACATGTACGCGCTCGAGAGAGGAGCCGAGGGATACAAGGTTCTTGGTGACTTGTTTGGCGAGCTCGTAGACTTCTGTTAGACTTCCACCCAGCTCTGCCAGCGCCCCACAGATCTTTAACACGAGAATTCCACCACCAATACCACGACGGCCGACCTTGCCACCTTTTGCTCGACCCACACCAACATCGTCAGCTATTGCGTAGAATTCTGTCGCTACACCTCCAGCTTTCGCTTTCTCGGCGGCCATACCGAAGTTGAGGACATCACCAGTGTAGTTCATTGTGATAACAAGTACACCCTTCTCAGTTGGTACTCGCGTCAGGACGGCTCTGCGGACCTGTTCTGCGGAGGGTGAAGCAAAGATGGTGCCTGCTACAGAGGCTGTGAGGAGACCTTTGCCCACAAAACCTGCAAAGCCAGGTTCGTGGCCGGAGCCACCGCCCGAGATGATTGAGACTTTCGTTTCACCATCCTTTGTAGGCCGGCGGTATATGATCTTATTGTCTTTGTCAAATGCTAAGGAGGGATTCGTTATAGTCAGAGAGTTTAGTGCCGAGTGGACGAGCACAGTGGCATCGTCGAAGAAATGTTTGATTTGCATCCTATCGGTACTATCTCGTAGCTGAATCAAGGTGGTCTCAGGTAATGCGAATACAGAAGCGAGGACACGATAATCCTAGGAGACTGCATTGCCGTTTAGTATATACACATGCAGTGTCTGATACTCCTCAAGACCATTTCGCGCAATATGCGGGGAGCGAACTAGGAGCAGGCGGGGTCCGATGCTCTTGTTACTCGCAGACGAACCAACCTCGATACGAGATGGAGCAAGCTTGCTCTTCTGTGGGGCCAAAATCAAGAAAGCTCAAAAGAGCTCGGCGATTCTGCCGTGTAGTCGGTCGTGATGCCAGGAAAGGCAGTGGAAGTTCAGATGTTTCGATGCTAGTCAAGGTGGAGATCAGACCTCAGCTTTGACTCCAAGAGAAGGTTAGCCGACCGACCATGAGCCACAGTTCGATGGCTGCCAGTGCGCCACACAACCCCCTTTGTGCTTGACCTCCCAGGGTTTCCTCTTCTGCTAACCCAGTCCCCCTCAAACCATAGTCGATTCCAGAACCACGAATGCCACGCATCAGAACACGGAACATCTTACTGGCTCCGATTCTGCTTGTGATTTCCTTGCTTCTGCTATGGTTCAGCTTACCGTTTCCACCTACAGTGGTGGATTTTGCCAGGGCCGAATACATACAGGCTGTCCTCCAGTCTGGATCATCTCTGACCACCATCCATAAACCCGGCTCGTCTTTCAGAAGTCCTCCTCAGTCTCTAGGCGAAGATCATCAAGAACCTTATCCCAACTTTCAATCAGGCATATTCAACGCCGTGATACTTTCATGGCAACTTCATCATGACCGTGTGGCGAACGCTGTTTCTCTCCAAGTTGGAACGCCATTGAGGACTTCCACCATTCCAGACTTTGGGGGAACTGTCAACTTGACCGAAATGGCTGCCAGGGCTCCAGGCTTTCTCAAGGATGAGATATACATGTGGGCTGCTGCAGGTGACCAGGACGGCATCAGCCCGCCGTACTTCGACTACGCTGATGCAACATTGATCTACCATCAAAGTATTGGGACTTGGCAAGCTGTACATCTGCGATTCCTGGTACCGGCCACTGGAGTCGTACAAGTATGGAAAGATATGCCGAGGTGGGATACTTTCGGTGCTAATGATATCGAATTCATCGATGAAGACGACAAGAGCCGAGGACTTCTTGCCACCTTCGACCTTTTAGGAGTTATCGGTAAGGCATCGAAATCCATGAAGGATATTCAGATTCGTGACTTCGATGGCATGTTGCCCACAAAGACCTATGCCATTCGTCGCTTGATCCTTGCACTGCTAAAGCCGATTGCCTCCTCTACCAGTACCGCTGTTGACAGAGTAGGACCCATGTTCCGTCTATTTGGTCAAGCACTTAAAGTCTTGCTGTTGTTCAGTGTTGGATATCTTTTAGTTGTGTTTATTTGTTGGAAGGTTTGGGGCAATCGACGACCATTTACGACATGGGCTCGAAACTTTTGGCTTACACGACACGTACATCGATACATCAACGGTCCACCTCCGCCAAGTATCTGGGGTCCGAGTGGTCCTCTAGAGAGTGAGGATGAGGAGAAAGGCCATCGACGCGAGCCTGAGGCCCGTATCATACCTGTGACAGGCCTTGTTAGCTTTTTCACGAGCAGCTCACCACTCGACTCTCTATTGGCCTCATTTGACAGTACCAGATGGATGGTACTTCCTATGAGCTCTACGAATTTAAACGCCGTGTCGATCGACAAGGGACGAGAGACTTCGCGCTCTGGGTAGGCTGGTCTCCGAAGGATGATCGCATGTATTCAAAAGTACTCCTTACTTGCAGCATCGTGGTAAAATGTCATGAATGAGGCAGATCCCATTATGGAGACGACTTTGGCAAGCACGTTGATGCCGGATCAGCAATTCTGACTATCGGCAAGCAGGACTGCCAGGCTTTTGCAGTTGCGAGGTCGTCATGTTCAGTCTGATTTTCCGAGTCCTGTGCATTCTCCGCATCTTCCACTTCCACAACTACCTGTACGCATTCAGTTCCGACAGCATTGTTTCGTTCATTCCCCACTTTCAGCTTAGGTTCTACTTCATCGTTGTCATGTAAGGCATATTTCCACAATTACCTGGTACAATGTCATTCAACCACAATCCACGTCGCATCCGCAATAGGCCTCCACAGGACGACATCACTATTTGGGCTGATACACCATGGTACTCATTCCGGCTTCCAGGGGACAACTATCGTCGTTTGATATCCATGATCGCAATAACCCCCTTCTCCAGTGCACCAGCACCAGTGCTTTTTACACAGATCCAGGGTTATTCGAAAGAAAAGATGATAATGACGCTGTGTGCTGAGTGTTTTTACCCACGGGTGAGAGTTGATTGCATAGGAGGCATGATCATCACTCCTCACCTGGGCAATCGGCGGTGCGGGATACACGCTTTGCAGGCGCAGCATGCACGCTCGGCAGCCAGATTGGCCGAGCTCCAGACCAGCACAGAACGGGATGGTGGTGTGAGTGCGGAACATTTCGTTGTCGCGCTCACACTTTCTGTGTTAAACGGCACATTCAAATCTTTGTTTGCTGGACGAAGACTCATCTGGCGTTACATTGATAACGATCAGATCAAAACTAATCGCTACAGATTCACAACCTGGGATCATGAATTAGCGCCAATGGAACATAGTTTACTCGATTTCTTCCTCTCTGTCAGAGAACCATTCCGTTGCGCTCATGCCCCTGGTTGCTGGAAATCGTCCAATCCCAAGATCGAGATCCTACATCCCGCCATACAAACACCATTCATGCTCACGCAGCATGACGACGTATCTCATTTCAGGAGTCTTACCAGAAGCATTTGGCTACACGTGTGTGGAGGAGAGTGGGTCAACATAGCGGGAATAGCTCTGGGCATGGCCAATTTTCCATTCATGCCATTCTCTCGAAATCCAGTGACTGTTCCAGATATTCTGGCATACGAAACTTTGATCACACGAGGAGTTGTGCCTGAGTGGAAAGTGGTAATCAAGACGTTTCTCGCGAACACAAGTCCTTCAGGAAGACGGATATACCGTGGGATAGTGGCAGTGTAGCGCACTGCTCTATATAGAATACGTTCTTAACGGGACAATAGGTCATAGGACTCTTAGCTAAATTGGCACTTTTGCTTCAATATTAGGTCTTTTTGACCCAGCTTCAACAGCTATATGCTGTTCACGAAGACCACTACTCCTCGAACTGTCATCACAATAATATCTCCATTAGCCTTGCTCTCCTCAACCTTCCAGAAGCATCCACAAAAAGTAACGACACTAATCCTGATCTTCACAAGCAAGAACACCATACCTCATTAATGTAGACATCGTCCTTCTCTCGCCGCTGGGCCCTGCAAGACACAAGATCCCATAACCAAACACAGCGCACTGCTAACAAAGACCGTCAGGGACACAACGGTGTAAACCCCTCCATTGCATCTTATGCCATGTCATGTCATGTCATACCAAAGATGTACGATCAACCGTAGCCATATTACATGTACACCAGTAATCATCAGCATCTTTCATCTATGTACGTACGTTGTTTCAACATGGATTTTGCGTACACTGCACTTCGTCTCGCACACTGGCATTCCGCATGTCTATCTAACCACGCCACTCCAAGTTTCATGTCTTCCTCTTCCTCTTCCTATTCTGCCCTGACTCTGGTACTGTGTATGCCGTTCATCAGCTGTCTATACTGGCAGCCACTGGCTGTTAACTTCTTTGCTATGGTACGCTACAGTCCCAATGTACAGTTTGCTGCACTTTGCATGTACTGTACTGTAGCCAGAATTGGATACAGGACAGGGTCAGAAATGGCGAAGGAGGACTGACTCCTAGGCATATCGATTGTGGTGGGAAGAGTTGTTGGATAAAAACAAAAGCGAAAGGGTTTGGGTTGAATCTCTTGTGTACCTATGTATAGTTTGAAGCCAACTCAACTTAACCTAAGTCAACTGCTGACACTGTCAAAGACCTTGCTTCTGCTATTGACACACTCCAACGAAGGGAAATCACAGTTCTCACTGCATAAGTCACGTAAGTACAGCACTAATATACCCCAAATAATAACTAGTCCCCGAACTAATACTCGCCACAGTCCCATTCTTTAACCAGCAATTCGTCCCATACCCACCCTTCGCCACGCTCTCAAAATTGAAATCCGGACTAAAAGTAACAGCCGCACACACCTGCGTTCTCCCAATCTGCTTACTGCAGATCGTGTACTGTGAGCATGCGACTGTGCAATCGCTTAGGGCGTAGGCGACTATGCTGACAATGTCGGCTAGAGGGAGAGGGTTACCGGACGCATCGTTTTGGTTGGAGATGCCTAGGTTTAGGTTGCGGTCGCAGTTGATGCTGTATTTATCACCTAGTGAGTTTGTGAATATGAGAGGAAGGAGGGAGCAGTTGCTGTAGATTGTGTAGATTGCGTCGGTGGGGACAGCTTGGTAGGCTAGGAGGAGGCCCGAGGAGGTTGTGGATGCTGTTGAGGGCGGGGTGGTGCTTGTGGCTGTGCTGGTTGGGCTAGAGACTGGGGCAAGAACGCTGTGTTTTGTTATCAGTATCTAGGACTTTTTGGGATGGACTGGTTCGCTGTGCAGACGGTTTACGTACCTGATAGTGCTGGTCTTTTGTTTGTGGCATTGGGCTAGAGAGGCTCCGAGGCCCCCTCCAACACCAGCAATGGTGGCAATAGCAAGCAGCACGATGCCACCAACGATCCACCAAAACTTTCTTGGAATGCTACTGTTGTGTCCATGATCTTGTTCTACAGCAGTCTGGTTCAAGACGGGATGTCCGGAATATGCTTCTTTTTGTGCCTGCGGAGGAAGCACAGATGGTTCGGATGGATGCAATCCACCAGGCTGACGTGTGTCTCGCCAGTGTTCAAGGCCTGGTTGGTGCTGGTTGGAATATTCATTCTGAATCTCGAGCCCATCGTTGGACCGCTGCGAATAGGATTTGTCTTGAGGTGTGTAAGATGTGGAAGACATCTTCAAGTCGTTGCCAACATAAATTCGGAAATTCCGCAGATTGAATATGTGTGTAGCTTGGATGACGGAGGCAAATTCAAGATGTGCGAGTTCGATCGACGACTTTGCTCCCCAGGCTGGGGCGACAAGGCATAAACACGCAAGACGTTTTTCAATATCAGCCACCAGCATGGCTGATGGCCGTTTCAATGCAAACTGCTGTAGACATCCTTGCATGAAGACCTTCAACACTTCTCATTGGTAAAAGTGTACAAGCATCAGAGGCCGGAAGGCGGCCCTGAATGGATATGTAATTGGTAGGGCCAATTGCAACTCGAACGTGTCTCCCAGTATTTGTTCCACCACATTTTGATCTTTGAGCAGGGCTGTGAGGTACAGCCATTCTTCTGCAGTATGTTTTGATCGGCTGCAGCAGCCTGAACACAAGACGACGGAAGTACGATCCAAACATGATGGTGTTTCGGCCTTCGAAGTAATCAACCCCACTATGAGGCATAGTATAGACCAATGGTAAAGGTTGATCTCCACAACTTCTCACTGATATCCAGCCGGTCAACAAGGTGGATCTTGATACTAAAACGTAGAGACGGCTGAGATTGCTGTCTTGCCGTGAACGCGGCAGGTGGTTGCAAGTTGCGATCCTTGCCCTACCAATATGAGTGGTGAGGAGGATTTTGGCCCCTGCGGAGCATCCAACCGGGTCGCATGCTCGATCGTCCACGTTCTTTGGAAACCGATAGACAGGGACCCCGTATCTCAAGGAAATCAAGGCCAGTTCGTGTGTTGTGGCAGTTATGCAAGAAATTGTAGCGCTTGACTTTGAGTTTATCCATCTGCTGGTCATTCTGAGGCCAACCAATGAAGCGACCGATGTATGGAACCGCACATCCACAAGTCGACATACACCAGAAGTCAGCCGCAGCAGCAGCATTTACACTGTCGTCGTGTACCAGACTTGACAATGCCGAAGGTACAGATATTTCACGAACGACTCAAAAATTCATGAGTACAGATGCACATGTTCTGTTTGGACACGGAAGATCTCTGGTCAACTCTTGGGGTCCTTGCCATGCCTAAGGTAGGTGTCTTCCACACGAACCTACTTAAAGCTATCAATCGTGTTCCCTGTGCGCCTGCTTCAATCCCACTCAGCACGCTTTCCTTCCAATCCTTCCCTGCGACAACCATCTTCCAGGCGCCTCGAGGCAACGAGGTTTTGAGCCTGGATATTGTTTGAAGTACGAAGCCATTACATAGGTAGGTAGTCAGTAGAGCAGGTGTCGAATTCCCGTTCACGGTAGTGGCTTTTTGAACACTTCGAGCTCGGTCGGGGGTACCAGGGTATACAATATGAATGATAATCTGTAAGCGCTTGCTTCACGCCACGTTAATGGGCGCTCCCAAGCTGGCTCCGAATTGTGGTCAGGTTAGTTGTGACTGGAAACACCGTATAACTGGCTCGATTGTAAATGCTCAGACATTCCAACCGTCGCCTGATACTGAATCAAGGTTTATGCTTTCCCAAAACCAAAGGTCATCATCGATTGCCGAATTGAAGTCGAAGGCATTGTCTGCGTCTGTCAACATACTTCCATTGAAATCTTGTATTATGCCTTCAGGTTGGCTTATGTGTTCGATGCTTCGAAGTGAGTCCCCGAACTTTGGTGATACATTGTTTAAAGCAGAAACGGGCTCATGCAAGATGTCATAGGAACTTGATGAAGACGCCGCTTCAGCACTGATCTCAGGCTGCAATGCTGTAACAGACACCAAATGTAGGAGTTGTCGATACTGTGGATCTTGATCATAATGCTTGGAGGCCTCTTCCAAAAATCTTTTAATTATTGACCATGCTCGATTACGATCAAAGTCCGATGAACACGCAGACAACCGTCCAAGTAAGACACGCAGAGTGTGCCATGGTGGTTGTGAGCTCCTGAGCTGCCATCGCCAGCCAACCCAGCCAGCTTCATATTGGAGAGCATAAGCGTCCTCAAGAATGGTTAACGACAACGTGAAAACTATCTCGTCGTATGATCTTCTAGGCGTGGACGACCGTGATCTGGGAGCCAGGTGCAATTTGCTGTGCAGAATCAACTCGACCTTGGCCATGAAGAGAGACGTGGTCGCTGTTACGAAACAGTGCAACGGCTGACGTGTATCAAAGTGTTGGAGGTAACGCTCCTCAATTGAAGTACGCCAGCTTTGAAAGTAAGCGAAAACTTGATGGATATCGACTTTGTGCCGGAGCTGCTGAGAAAATCTCCAGATGTCGCAACGAAGTAGGAAGATGCTCATATCAGTGATTCCAGCAAGGCCTACCGGCTCGGTCGTGGAGTCGTCGAGAGTTTCGTCATGTATGTTCGTTGGTAAATGTGTATTAAACATCGTTTCTGACATGCCGAAGGCCGAGGCTCGTTGACCTTCAGGCCTTGAATCATTCAAGCATATCTGCCACCATAGCCTACGTCGAAGTTCTGTATCAAGAGCCGAACTGTTTGACCTCGAGCCATCATCACGGTGAAGATCCAAGGATATTGCAGTTCTGATGAGAAGGCCATTCATAACCCATGCAGCTTTGCCACCACCAGTATGCTGAAGAGTTGTAAGGTAGATTGTGAGCGCTTGCAGCGCAATCATGTCAGGATTGGCAATGATGTCGATCTTCCCGAGAGCCAATTCAGTACCAAGACGACAACGTGCCACGAGCTGGGTCTTGTCAATGTCGAAGTTCAGGCGCACCTGAGGCAGGACATTTAGCGGTATCACACGGTGAGAAAACCTTGCTCACCTCTTGATCCTCCAGAGACATAACCGCAGCAAAAGCAATGGCAAGGACCAAAGCCTCCAGGTTGGGCGTCAAGGCTTGATAGCCACCTCTCAATTCACGGACGAGCTTCGATACGGCCGACAAATGTACAACTTTCGTGAATGGATCAACGTTATCTAAGTAGATCTGCCACAAGAACAACATCTGCGAAGGTGATGGATGCGGTACATTTTGAGGTGCCGACCCGGAGGTGCTTCGTAAGAGAAAGGCGAGGTAGCCCATGTGAGATCCTTTACCAGACATTGCTTCATGACCGTTCTCCTCGAATCCGAGGACCGAGGGCCCATGGACGGCTTCGAAGATGTGCTCAACCTGGCAATAGTGTTAGTAGATACCGAGCCTGTTCATAGCTTGCTCCAGAGCAAACATCTGTCCAAAGATGAAAAGATGGAGTCGACCCATGCTTACCTCTTTGCAGAATACTGTCCAGAAGCGATCTCCGACAACTAGTTCGCCGTCACTATTCTCCATGATGTAGTCTTCGGAAGCCCCTAGTGTTGCTTGGCTATAAGTCTCAGCAGCGTTGACATCACTTTCAACTCCACTGTCCGTGCTCGACCTAGTGCCTGGAGTAGATTGATTAGATGCAATTAGGTGCTGGGCAGTGAAAGAAGCAGCGTTGTGACTCTTGCTATTGAAGTTGATGATGTCCGACTCATTTTGATTTCCCATGTCGACGTGTTCAACCTGGGAGCCTAGGTCGCCGACCATAGCCTCTAAACGCCTTAGCCGACTTAAGAGTTCTACCCGTTTGTGGGAAACAGGTTGCGTCTTTGCGTGCCGACTCCGGCGTGGAAGACGGCCAGAGGTCGGAAAGACACATTGAAGCTTTTGTCGACAGCATTGGGTGCATGGCTGGTGTCGGTCACAACGAACTTTGCGCCGACGGCAATTGCTGCAATTCCATATTTCCAGTGACTCAGTGGACACAGCGGCTTGTGCGTTCTCGGTCGTTGCAGACACCACGGGTGTCAGCATGACGACACGGGATCAAGATTTGCCTGTTGTGCCGTAGAGAGGGTAGAAGATGTATGAGCATTGAGAGTGGGAAGGGATGTTCGGGTTCGTTGTTGTCGGTGCAAGAAATAAACCTTCGGCCCTGATCGAGGCTAATCCAGTCTGAGTAGAAGTGCTAGACACCATACATCTGATTGGTTCGGTCTTGAACCCTAACCCTGAATTTGAAGGTAGTTGTTAGTGCTAAAAAGGATGGCCTTGGGCCGACACAACAGCCGCCCACGTATATAGCGAAGGGCGACACTCTGCTATTCTGTTCTCTAACCGTGCTCTTGTTCCGTTGGTTCGTTGCGACATTCGAAGCTGGTATGACGAAGACGGTAATCATTCTTGGTGCAGGATGGGCAGGCCTTCCGCTTGCTCATAAGTTGTGCAAATATACTGTACCCAAGGTCAAGGACGGACTGAAAGTTATCTTGGTCTCGCCAAACACACATTTCTTCGTAAGTCACTGCAGCTGTTAGCCACTTCCCATGCACGTCCTGGACGATACTGATTGCATTAGTGGAATGTTGCCGCAGTTCGTGGCATTGTTCCTGGCGCAATCCCCGACGACCAGCTGTTCCTCCCCATAGAACCAGGTTTTGCCAAGTATGGTGATGCTTTCCGCTTCATTCCTGGAAAGGCTGAATGCATCAAGCCGGAAGAAAATATGGTGGAAGTCATTTCCAACAACGAAAGTCGCATGCTTCTTGCGTATGACCAACTAGTCATTGCCACCGGTTCTCAACTGCATCATAACCAACCTTTGAAATCAGTCGGAACATATGAGGAAACGATCGGAGCCTTCCACGAGCTTCAACAAAGGATCAAAAATGCCAAATCCATAGTCGTCGCCGGAGCTGGGCCGACTGGGGTAGAGACAGCGGGTGAGCTAGCTGCGGCTTACGCTGCAAAAAAGGAGATCACATTAGTTGTTGGAGGAGATCGTGTTCTGAAGAGATCTAGCGCTTTACCGAGCATCAGCCAAGTCGTCGAGCAGGATCTTCGAAAGCTCGGTGTCAAGCTGCTTTACAATGTTCGGGTCGAAGCGGCCGACACCATGAGCGATTCTCAAACGAGCCTGAGACTTTCGAATGGAGAAGTCCTCACAACCGACCTGTACATACCACTTACCGGTGTGCAAGTGAACACGAGTTTTGTTCCAGATTCACTGCTCGATACCACGAAGAGTCTAATACTTGACAAGACCATGCGGATCCATGGCTTGACGGACGTGTGGGGAATCGGCGATGTAGGCAACATCGAGACCAAACAACTTACTGTGACCGACGCGCAGATAATTCATCTGGCGGCAGCCTTGGACAAGGTGTTGACTGAGCCAAGCTCATTGGTGCAAGCGTACAAGCCATCAAACAAACCCATGATCTTCATCACACTCGGAAAAGGCTACGGTACAGGTCAGATCGGCACTTGGAAGCTCTGGAGTTTTCTTGTAAGATATGTGAAAGGCAGGAGTTTGTTTGTCGACATAGCTCGTGACTATGTAGGAGGTGAAAGATTGAGACATGCTTCTATGTAATCTTTATACGGGTCACATGGCTTGGCAAAACTAGATAGAAATGGCGTGAATTATTCGGACTTATCTACACATCTGGACTAGCGTCTAGTTGATTCAGTGGTGGGACACAGAGGAATTCGAGAGCTACGCACCCCCTCGTCTGCCATAACACTGCAACCTATTCCAGTCTCCCTTGTCCTGATTGTTGAAACCCGAGCATTGGAAAGCCGGTAAAACATCGGATGGAGCCCATCCTCTATTTGGAGACGCGGCTGTTGCATGAAACGAGTGGGCTGATTGCGACTGGTGGCCTTAAAAGGTTAGGTGTAAACGAACTACCACCGTCGTATGGTCTGGCCACAATATGATAGGCAGGAGCAACTAAGCATTCTCTGCTGATGAAGGTCCTTTCTTATGGATATTTGTTATCAACATTCCAGCCTTGCTTAATGTTCATCAGCAAATTCTTTGCAATTCCCCGAACTCAATCCATTGTTTCAGCTAATCCAAGATCTCGAGATTCACCATGTTTCCAGCGATATTGACGGTCGTTGCTCTCCTTGTAGCGACCATAGTATACTATGTTATTGATCTGATGAAGAAGAGGCAAGCCCTCGATGGCTTGGTAAGTTCTTGGACAAATCCTATCATTGTCGTTCAAACGTGTTCTGCAATGCTTCCCGTCTTGGTACTAATGTTCCTCTCAGCCGCAACCGCCTATGAAAAGCAAGTTGATGGGGCATCTGGACCTTGTTCAAGAGCTAATGGTGGTCTTTCCTGAAAATGTTCACTCGCACGTATGGCCGGACTATATCCGTGTCAAGTACAATCTTCCAGAAGTCTTCTACTTTGACATGCGACCATTTGGACCACTTTGGTTATATGTGGCAGATCCAGAGTTGTCCTCGCGCTATCTCACTGTTACACAATCACTACCGAAAAGCCACTTGGAGACTGATTTCATAAATCATCTTCTAGGAAACAACAACATAGTTAGTCTGGAAGGTCAAAAATGGAAGTTGCTTCGATCCATGTTCAATCCTGGCTTTTCGGCAACGAACATTATGAACATGGCTGATTTTATTGTTGATGCAAGTCTAGCTTTCTGCCAGGTCATGCGGGAAAAGGCCGAGACAGGAGAGCTGTTTCAGCTTGAAGAATACGCCACGAGATTGACCATCGATGTAATTGGTCGAGTTTCTCTTGATATGGATATACAAGCACAAAAGCGTATTCATCCAATTGTCAAGTATTTCCGGGAGCGCTTGTTATTGATGCCACCAGCAACTGCTGTGTTCCCGTGGCAAAGTGTTGATCTAACTAGACCATTCAGATTGTGGTGGAATGGACGGCATCTGAATAACGCAATATCAAAAGAGCTTGATGCCATAATCGTACGGCGAGGTCAAGCATTCCTCGACGAGCAGAAAGGTTTGGCGAAGAGCTTCAAGACCAAATCGATAATCGACCTAGCACTTGCCACGTGGGAGAAGGAGATATTGTCTGTAGACGGTGCCTCATCAGATTCGAAAGCACCAAAACGCATAACAGAACCTTCTCAGCTACCTCGTCAGCTAAGGCAGGACCTTATTGATCAGATTAAGACCTTCTTTTTCGCCGGACATGACAGTAAGTACACTTACACCTCAAAAGAGCAGTACTGACATTCACAGCAACCTCAAGCACAATAGCTTGGTGTCACTACCTTCTCCACCGCTTTCCTCAAGCCCACGCCAAGGTTCAAGCAGAGCTGGACTCAATCTTCCCTCCCGGAACCGACGCAGCCCAAACCATCCGCCAGGATCCCCACATCATCAACAAACTAGAATACACCACAGCCACAATCAAAGAAACACTTCGTCTCTTCCCACCAGCCTCAACTCTCCGCCAAATCAATCGCAAATACGCCATCCCCCAAAACGAAACCTTCATCATCGATCCTAAAACCGGCCAAAACTTCCCCATGGAAGGCGCCCATATGTGGCCCGCAGCCCACCTGATCCACCGCAACAAACGCTTCTTCCCACAACCAACACACTTCGTACCAGAGCGCTTCATCCCGTCCCAAACACCATTTCCAGAATGCGAACTCTTCACCCCAGCTGGCAAAGACGCATGGCGCCCCTTTGAAAAGGGGCCCCGAAATTGCATTGGTCAAGAACTAGCCATGACAGAGGCGAAGATCATCATGGCGCTGACGGCGCGAGAGTTCGACTTCACACTCGAGTATCCCGGCGAAGAACCAGATTTGCAGTATCCGATTCCGGATAGTGCTGCTGCGGAATCTAGTGAGAATACAGAGTATGGCAAGGGGATTAGAGATGGGACGGTTAAAGCGCTGAGAGTGGAGGGACATAGACTGTGGCCTACGCTGATTGGAAGTGCGAAACCGAATGGAGGTTGTCCGGTGAGGGTGAAGGTAAGACCTGGATATTAGGAAATCAGGTACTCGAGTGGGTGGTGGACGACCACAGATATTGGCTTCCCTACGGGCAAGACAAGTTGCATTACGTAGACTTCAATGGAGTCCTGACATGTCCAAGCGACTCCATCGGTAAACGTCTTCTAAATCTCGGCGTCATATCTATTGATGATTCGTTAGGTTATCCTCCCTAGTTTCAATCGCTCCACTGAATGTCTATCTCAGACGCCGGGGGGATATCCTCTTCGTTTGCAGACTATTTAATCTCCCTCAACGGCTCCAGCGTATCATGTAGCCTCCCCCAAATCCCACCCTGCATACCTCTCACCCGCTGCCAGTCTTGAGGCTTCATACACTTCCACAACATAGCCAACCACGCGCCCACAATAAGATCCGCATACGCCGGTTCATCATCACCATCTAAATACGGCCCAACCTGTTCCCTACCCCTACTCTGAGCTTGCGCAGGTGCAGTTCCAGTCGCGGACCAGAAATAGTCCGTCGTCCCGCCGACGTGGTAGTACGCTTTGACCAATTCGCCCATTGCGTTTTCGAACTGCGTCCATGTTTTCTCGCGATCTTCGGCGGTTGGTGGGTTTGACTGTGCGTAAGGGTCAGTTCCCATTCGTTCTGCGAAGATCTTCTTCGCTTGCTCCGTTAGTCGTTCGTCCAGCGCCATTTGATCCGGGAGAGTGATGTATTTCGTAAATAGCCCGTCGACCTGCGCGTTGAAAGCAGCTGTTAGACCCGTCGTGCCTGGGTGAATGAGTCGCGGTGAGTCAGGGTATGTTTTGTCGAGGTAGAGTGCTATTTCGAAGGAGTCGCCTATGATTTTGCCGGTGGATTGGTCTTGGATTACGGGGAGGGTGTGGTATGGTTTGCCGTTTGGGAGAGTGCGGTTTGCGGGCACGCCGAGGTTTTCTCGGACGGTGGGGATGTCGATCATTTCGACCCATTGGGTGTGGTAGGGGAGGTTTTTGAAGTTTAGGGCGTACCGGGTTTTCCAGGGGTTGGGGGCGAAGGTTTGTGAGGTTGAGCCTGATGCGATGTCGTAGAAGATTATGGGCCTGGAGGTGGTCATAGTGCTTCAATTGAGAGGTATATGGGAGTGACTTTGATACCAGGATGTGGAAGCCGTGTGAATCGTGTCGTTGATGAAAAGAATATGTACAGTTGCCAGGTGATTGTGAACTGATATACTCATGTATCCAGGGTCCACACCGCTGCAGAATCTGAAGCTAGACTCAATCTGGAAGTTAGGACTTTATAGCAATAGTACTTTATGGGACTAGCGTCAAGTTGACCGATATCCCTCACCTCGAACGAGCTACCAGTAAGGCTGCCAATTGATACAATCTTCCTCACTTGTGGAGGTTGCAGAGAAGGACTTACTATAAGCGACATCCAGGTTGTTCACTCTTGTCCCACTGTTTCTATGACTGAAATGCTCAAGCTGCACATCGATTGCATCACCTTATAAATAGGTCATCCCTTTCTGCAGTCGTCGCCGTAATACAGACCCCAAATTCTCGCCAAGACGATACCTTGACCTCGCTGTATCAGTCATCACCCCATCACTCGGAGTTGTGTCATGCTCCGGCAATGATGGAATTACTTCGAGGCGAATGGGAGCTTCGGGCTGTCCGGAGAGCGCAGCACCATGTATCAAGTGTGAGCTTGAAACATTAAATCCTGAAAGTATTGAGGCAATGCCGAACTTCCTGCCAATTGGAACATTGCGCAGCAATATCGCTGCGATGAACGCCAAGATGGTGATTGCTGGCTGCACCGCCAATACCAAGTAGAGTAAGGCATTGGCGCGTAATGTTGCCCTGGTTAATACGATGCTTTCGTTGATAGGCTCGTACAGCACACTAGGATCGGGTCCGTACTAATACTTGTTCAGCATGAAAACTGCTCTTGTCCAATATGATGTAACAACGGCCATAGAATATGTAGCATTCAAACAAGGCCAGTCAAATGACTGTCCGCCGGGCACCAAGGCGACTGTTACAGTTGGCAATGCGTCTGTTGGGAAAGGCCATAACCCTGAATATCTTGTATTGTTGACGATTTTCTGCCCGACATCATCGTCACCACACTTGCCATCTGCGAGAATTATAGTGGTGCTATTGATCTCCCACGTCCCGTGACATCTGACTCTTTTGAGATCAAACAGACTAGCGTTTTTCCGAAAGTTGATCAAAGCTGGGTCAGAGGGCTGATCGAAGTAAGTTATCGTGTCGAAATTTTCCAGTCCAGACTCGTTGTACAGCCAGAAATATATCTGGTTCACATCAATCCCACACGGCATGAATTCGAGATAAACATTGTTCTCCCACATGTTGATTGTTGTGAAAGTTTGCGGATCCCGGCTCGTTTCTATCGAGAGATTCCAGAAGCTATCGTCATGCCTAAAGTCGAGAGTCGAGGTGTTGTAGGTACCCATGTTCTCAGCAGGTAAAAATCTTGGTTGATAATGAGTGCAGGATCCTGCACAAGATCAACTAGAACATGATACTTCGTGAAGTAACGTAACTCTTGAATGATCAAAATCTGTAAATGTACAGAGATATTCGTGGGCAGAGCCACTTCAGTCCATATCAAGAAAATAGGCACAGCCCTGTCTCTCACTCAATCCAATGACGCTCATACATACTCGACCTCTCTTCTCAAAGGCGTGTATCTATGTGTTACTACTGGTGCGCACATTTGTATTCGTCCTGACATAAATGCATGCCTAGATCCGCATCTAGACTTCGTACTGCGAGCAAGGTTTTTGACCGGTCTTTGATGTCTTGAGCGTACTAATCGCGCATGTTGTCGTGAGTTGTACTCTAGCGAGCCACGCACCTTGCGATTAGAAGACCTTTGGCAGAAGCTTGGACCAATAACAAGCATTGTCGCCACCCTGTTTAGGGTAACGCTGCGTTGTTCGGGAGTGGGGGCCAAGTTGGCTAGTACGCTCTCTGGAATGAGAAGAAGGGGCCGAATTTCTTGCTATTGTGAACGTAGCCATAGATTGATGAGACCAGACGTTGACAGGACATTAGTCAATAGCTACACGAAAGAGGAGTCATCTGGTTAGCTGGTACTGTAAGTACACGTTTGAGTTTCCACATACAATCGATGAGCGGAAGTCAGGACATGGTACAGCCCTACTTATCTTGGCATATGGCCGGGACCCCGACACCTGCATAAAAGTGGAACCTCTTTGTTCCGCAGTCGACCCCAGATTCTTGTTGTACTGTAGAATTGAAAACTAGACGCATCGATTCCCCTGTGTAATGAGTATTCGAATGACGTTCCGATTCTGCACCATACTTGGACCCTTCCTGTTTAGCATGCGGGCTTAAGCAGCCCGCTGCTAGTAACACACCCTCAAACTGGATTACTTCAATGCAAGTAGGATCAGACTCGCCCTGGTAGATATACTGACCATCCATAGCGCTTGAAAGGTGCGATAGACACCAGAATCGCTGAAGAACAAGCTCGACAAGCGAAACAGCAGCATCAAGTCAAACCGACCCCCCGAAGGCGGCTACAACCTCAAGATGGTTCGACTGCAAGAGTCGCGTCTCAGCGGAGAGACTCGTCTGCCACACCAACGGGGAGGACTAACAACCCGGATCCGGCTGATTTCGAACCAGACTTTGCGATAGGAGGTGATGAGAGCGCACCCATCAGTCGAACCGCAACGCCTCTGCCTGAAGTAACCACAAATGGCAATCAGGAGAAGCCCACACCTGCTAATACTGCCGATGGAGACGATCAACCGCAGTCTACAGAAGTTCATTCTGAATCGAAAGAGAAGGAGCCGGCGTCAGAAAAGCCTCCGGTCACCTTGCAAGATCTTCCTGCAGAGGTCAAGGCGCGCCTGCGAAAGCTGGACAAATTGGAAAACAAATATGCCGAACTCCTGAAAGCCTACCGTGCGGCCCATGCCCGTGTCCAAACAATCGAGCCCTTCGAAGCGACTCTACGTGAGAATACTCCTCTGACCAGCATAGCCGAACCGACTGCGCTTACGGAATATTTGACTCAACTTAACACAAAAAGTGGTATGGTGTTGGACGAGCTGAAGAGGGTCAGTGGTGAAAGAGATGAGTACAAAAAGAAGGCCGACTCTTCAGAGCTAAACATCAAGCAATTAGAAGAGAATGTGAAAGAGCTCAAGTGTCAGCTCGAAACCGGGCCCAGTGAGCACGCAGCTGAGCACGCAGAGGCACCTTCCGTGGAGCCTGCACAAAGTGATACCGCCCCTTCAGTTCCTATGGAAGGCCATGAGGGCTCTTCAGTAACCTCGCCTAAATCTACTGCTACACGCATACCAAGCATATCGTTCTTTTCACCCAAGGGCAAATCGAAGCCAGAATCGCCTCCAGAATCATCGCAAGACCTCTTCTCCTTCGACTCGGAAGTGCCGAAGCTAGAAGCAGAATTGAAAGAGAAGCAAGAGGAGGTAGACAGCCTTAGTGCACAAGTCACTGCTCTGAAAGGAGATTTGAAGGTTGCTCGTGACTCTACAGAAGGAATGGTTCAAACACTTGAGAACACAACTCGGGAACTAAATACATTACGTGAAATCAGGGAGAAGTTTGAAGCCACCGAAAAAGAGCTCGAGGAGCGTATACAAAATTTGGAGAAGCAACAACGAGAACATGCTGAAGAGAAGCAGAATGATGACAAACTTGTGTCATTATCCAACGAGCTTGATACAGTCAAGGAAGAGTTGAGAAGCTCTCAAGAGCGAATACGGACGCTTGAGAACGAACGAGACGAAATACAATCACATCTCGAAGCGTCCAAGAGCGAGGTACAGACACTCAATCAATCTCTTCACCACGAACGCAGCTCAGCCGAGACCATCAACGAAATGCTAGCACAGAAAGACAATACTCTCAAGGATCTTGAGGACTCTCTGTTAGCTGCCAAATCAGGGGGAAAAGACTATGAAAAAGCAACAGACGAGCTGAAGTCTAGTGAGAAGCGTGTTCAAACAATGCAAGGCATTATGGACAACCTTCGCGCTCAGCTCGACAAAGCAGAAAATACGGTGACTGAATTAAAACAGGAAATCAGCAACAGTCCGCAGGCAGAGCCTAAGAACTTCGTACAAGAACTCTCGCAACGTGTAGAGCAGCCAGTCGATCAGGAAGAAGCAGGCGCCGGAAATAAGAAGAAGAATAAGAAGAAAAAGAAGGCCAAAAATCAGCCAGAAGGTACTGTACAGCAGACCGCTACAGAGAATGTAGAACCGAACGGAGCTGTCACACCACCAAGTGAAGAGGCGACAATAACAGCGTCCCGACTACAGGAAGCAGAAAACAAGATCCAAACCTTGACCGAGCAAATCACCAATCTCGAACAAGAACTTTCCGGAAAGCAAGCAACAATCGACCAGCTTTCGTCCCGTATTAAGGATCAAGAATCACTTCAAGAAGAAATCGAAACTCTCCGTGATGATCTTCTGCATCAAGGTGAAGAACACGTCGAAGCTCGCGATGCTCTCAAGACCGCTCAAAATGAACGTCGGACACTGCAAGAAAGTGTCGATAAGCTGGAACAAGAGCTCTCAGAAGCACGAAGGACCATTACATCCAGCACTGAAGCAGCCAAAACCCATGAAAACACGATACGAGAACTCTCTGACCTCAAACAAACTCATCAGCACACCACCTCCGAGCTTGAAGATCTAAATACAAGAGCTACAAAATTGCGGTCAGATCTTACGACAGCTGAACAACTCGCTGCAAGCCGCTTCAAAGACCTCACAGACCTAAAAGATCTACTCAACAAAGCTCAACCAGAACTGCGTAATCTGCGCAATGAAGTGGAGGACCTAAAATCCGCTAAAGACGATCTAAAGAACAAATCTGGTGAACTCACTCGTCTTGAGTCCAAACACGAAGACCTCAAGACCGAGCTTAAGAATCTAGGAAAACGTCTATCTACTCAAGACACTGAAGTGAAAGACCTACAAACGAAGATTGCTCAAGAAAGCAAAGCACGTGAACGAGTAGAAGGAGAATTGCAAGCCAAGGAGTCCGAGCTTAGATCTGCGGAAGCTCGTCGCAATGGTGCGGTTGAGGTTAGTGAGCAGAGATCTAAAGACCTTGTTGAAGCAAGAAAAGAGGCCGACTCTCTACGTGCAAAACTCCAAGACTTGAGTGATCAGCTCTCAAGCCATAGTCGGCAGATCTCGTCTCTGAAAGAAGAAGTTTCCATCAAAGCAGCACTGCACTCGTCCTCACAATCACTAGTTCAGAGCTTGAGGGACCAGATGCATGAACTTAACGTTCAAGCACGCGAGCTGACGTCTCGCTCTGAATCCATGGAAGAAGAACTCGCAGAAGCACAAAGAATGCTCTCTGAACGAACCCGTGAATCTCAAACAATGCGTATGCTCCTCAATCAAGCTGAATCTGGCACCGAAGCAAGACTGCGAGAGATGAAAGAACGCATGGAAGCAGCATTGGAAGAACGGGATCGATTCGAGGATGAAGCAAGCGTCTCACAAAGACGTATGACAAGAGAAGTCGAAGACGCAAAGAACAGAGCTCGAGAAGCGCAACGACAACTCAAATCCCTCGAAGACGACAAAAACGACCTCGAAAACAGGAGTCGCGAATGGCGACGTCTAAGAGAAGAACTCGAAATCGCCAGCCGCAACTCAGAGCGCGAAGCAGAAGAAACCAGAAACGCAATGAAAGGCTTAAGAGAAGCCCTCGACGAAAGCGAGCGACAAATCCGCGAAGCCGAAACCCAAAAAGCAGACCTGCGACGCCAAACAGACGAAGCAAGCGACCGCATAGAAAAGCTAAGCAAAGCCAACAAAAACCTCACGGACGAGATCAAACACCTTCAACAACAACCGCAACAACAGCAACCTGGTCTCCGACGGCCCCTAACTCGTCCCGGCACAAACACAGGTCTAGAAAGCGGCCTCCAATCCTCCCGCACAAGCATAGACTCCACTTCCGTACGCTCACCAGCACGACCAACACGCACGGACACACCACCAACTGGGGGCCTCAGCCAAGGAACAGTAGACTACGTCTACCTCAAAAACGTCCTTCTCCAATTCTTGAGTCAAAAGGACAAAAGCCATCAACGGCAGCTCATTCCTGTGCTAGGTATGTTATTGCATTTTGATCCACAGGATGAGGTTAGGTGGAATGCTGCTATTGCTGCTGCGCGGTAGACAGTACTAACTTTGGATTTGGTCTTGTATTTGGGACGCAGATACATGTGTAGGTCATAGTGTGGGTCTTAGTGTTTTGTTTTGCTTAGAATAATAACAATCGGTTGGGAAAAGATTGGGATGTGTCAGTAATTCGTGGAGTCCCGACTAGGTAGGTAACTACTGTAGGAAATGTGTAGATCGTGTCAAACCTGCTTGTCTGCTTACTTCTAAGGTTGTCTCCTTGGTATCTACTTGCCTTTGTTCCTTCAATACTGTTCTCCAATTGTGTAAAAGGAAGTCAATTTCAATCGCGTTAAGATATCATAGACCCATGGTCGCTGAAAAAATTGAGAGGACAAACTGTACAGTACAGGCACAGACGCTGATGATCATATATAATAAAGTATATGAGATAAGGTCTATCCCTTTGCCGACCTATATTTTCACCATAATGGAATGTTCAAACGGTGAATGAAGTACGATAGGTACAGAACAGTGAACTTCAAATGACGATCTCCGGAACAGAAATGAGTAGAAGTCAAGGATTTTGGAAAATAATTATCAGCAACAAATGGTTTGAGTACATACCTGACGTGATGATTGTTCGAAGGCATACATACCATACCAGAATCGAAGAGAGCAGAATAGGAAGGTCCTGGGACACCTCATATCGATAATGTATTCCAAAAAATGATATATCAGCATCTCCAGACGGGCTTACACGCACGCATGGGACTCATCCTATTCAAACCACCACCGTTTCCGACAACAAGAATACATCCCCAAACCAACCCAATATCACACGATTCGTAACACTAATCACGCATATCCCCCTGCGCCTTCTCCACCAACCGCACACAAAGCGTCATAACATCCTCCCCCCTCCTCCACGTCCGAAGCATAACATCATTCTTCTTCATAATCTCCTCCGACCTCGCCCACCTCCTCTTCCACATTTCAACTTTCTTATCATACGGAGCGGTACCCAACGCGCCGCCGTCACCACCAGCAGCGGGATCACCGCCTGATGCGCCGGTCGCCCAACGTGCTGCGGCAGCGGGATATGACGAGAGGCCGCGGCGGGGTGGTAATGGTGGGCCACTGCCACTGCCACTGCTACTTTGTGGTTCGTTGGGGTCACCACCGCGCGAGGGTGATTGGGTGCGGAGGGGTGGGAAGGCGTTGTATGCGGCCGAGAGTTGGTGGCGGGCTGAGGCGAGGTAGCCTTGGTCTGTGGTTGTGCGGGTGTTTTGTGAGGGTCGGTCTGGTCGGGGTGGTGGTGCGGGTGGAGATGGAGGTGGTTTGAATGCTTGTTTGTCTTGGCTTGCGGTGGAGACTGTGCTTAGTCCTGTGCCTGTTCGGCGAGGGGTTGGTGGTGGAGGTGGAGCGGATTTTTTGGACCTGATATCGTTTTGGCTTGCGCTTCTATCTTGGTATTTGGGGCGTTGAGATAGTGTCGAGATGCTGCGTAGAGTAGAAGGCTTCGCAGGCCTTGTTGGTGGTTTTGTTGTGGCTTTCCCGTTTTGCAAAAGCTCCTCTAAATCATTGTGATAGGTCGAGCCTGAAGTGCTGGTGGTCGATGCCTGATCATTGAAGTCAATCAGATTGTCCGCCGATGCCGATGCTGGCCTACGATATTCTGGTGTGTCCGAAAGTGCTCTATGTGAGCGCCCTTCTTCGTGGTGATGTATAGCATCTCTTCTCCCTGTTTGGCCTCTGTTACCAGTCGGGATTGTTGGTGAAGCACCATCGAAGAAGCCTCCAACATCAGCCTCTTTCGCGTTTGTGACATCTCGAATGAAAACTCCGAGCACACGACCAGGATGTTCTTGAACAATATCCGTATAAACCTCGAGATCAGCTTCACCACTATCGCCAACAAGGATAAAACGACGATCTGGAAAATCATGCATAATCCTGTTCACAGATCCCTTCTTCCGCTCAGCTGCAGGTTCAAATATTCCCTGTAACATACCCGAGTACTGTTTGAGATGAATAGACCCAGCCGGCAATTCTGCGAGCGTAAAGTATGACTTGATCAGCGGGTATAGTTGCCACGGCGAATTTGAAACATAATGGATCTTGACACCCATGCTGTCCAGTTTTGCGTACCACTCTTTCACCCCCTGCACAGTCAAGTCTCCTAGCTCTCGGATGAACGTGTTCCTGAAAATCTCTTTGGCGCCACTTGCAATAGCTGAGTGCTTGATAGTGTCGTCAATGTCACTAATCAGACTAATACCTTGAGCTTCCGTTATAATTACATCCTCGGTCGCGGATAAGTTTTCGGACGCCAGTACTCGAACCTGTTTAGGGACGAAATCCAATGCTGCTCTGACCTTGAAATGGCCGAACTCGTCGGTATAAACGGATTTGGATTGTGACTTGTGGTCATCATAGAAAAAGATGGTTAGAGGTGTGTTCATCAGTGGTAAACTCATGAACGGCCGCAAGCGGCTTACGAGTTGCTCATTCGCAATTTGTATTTCTTCGTTACTCATCGACGCGGGACCTGTACTACTCCATGACTGTCTTTTCCGAGCTGAACTAGGACTGAGATTATCACTAAAGTCAGGTTCGGATATGGTGGACGACCTCGACACTCCTGGTTTCGAAGGCGACGGTGAACGACTGTTAGCCGGACTGGAATGCAGCAAAGAATTGTCGGGATTGTAAAGACCTTTGCTGGCATTTTCGGCTTCCTGCTGTCCGTGACGCGCTATCATCTCTGCTTCTCTCGCCGCAGCCTCCTCCTCTTGACCCAACACGTCTTCGAACATTCTCTCCCGGAAGGTAGGGCCCCTTGACGATTCTCGACTGTTTGAAGTGTTAGGAGTTGGGGAAGGAATGCCACTTAGCCGTCTCGCAACAGCAAGCAACAGCCGGTTCTTCCTAGTCAGCGGGCCATGTTGGGGCGAATAAATCCACCCTCGTACGTCCACATCAACGATGGCATTCTCGTCCTCATATCTCTGCCACTCGCGCCTCCAATACTCGGCATCTCCAGCATCCCCAGAATCTCCAGTGTCTGTCGCTTCCATACCTTCACGTGTTCCTGGCGGATGCCTTAATGGCTCTTGCTGGACATGCGTCGTCTTAATATGTTTCCTTGCATAACTCGGGAATAGCAGCATTTCTTCTT
>Ga0115846_100034_pt1 | contig 51610 bp, 52 predicted proteins | sample InSIn5gowninarea_2_FD_83860 | JGI IMG/M metagenome (GOLD analysis project Ga0115846, IMG submission 83860) | reverse complement strand
CAAAACGTAGAGAGCCCCATGAAATATAGAAAGTTCTGAACTATGACCCAATGAGCTCGCACGGATAGATACTGTGCTTGGATAAAAGGTAGGTTTACTGTTCCTGCATCATTATCTTCGTATTTACTGTAACTCTCAATACCATCGCTTCATAACATTGAACAAGAACAATTGAAGAATACTCAACACCGAGACTGCCACTGACTAAGGATACACTTCGAAAATTAACACAGACACGCTCCACCCTTCCAATTGAACATCCAGAAGACTTCTTCATTACTGAAAGCAGAGCCTATATCAAAATGCCGTTCCCAGAAACCCTAAATGCAAAGCCCAAAGTCATCTTCTTCACCGACTTCGACGGCACAATCACCCAACAAGACACAAACGACTACATAACCGACGAGCACGGCATGGGCCTCCAAGCCCGCAAAATCATCAACGACAAGATCCTCGACGGCCACGACTCCTTCCGCAACGGCTTCCAACAAATGATCAACTCCTGGAAACTCTCTCTCCCAGAACTAATCTCCATCCTCGAGTCCTACATCACGTTAGACCCGTACTTTAAAGACTTCGTCATCTGGGCCAAAGCCCACAACATCCCCATAATCGTGCTAAGCAGCGGCATGGTGCCCGTCATCGCAGCCTTACTCAAAAAACTTCTAGGGGACGACCTAATGAAAGACATCGAAATCATCGCAAACTCAACACAACTAGTTAGCCCCGGTTACTCCCTCGACAAACCCGCCACACAAGGCTGGAACATAAAATTCCACGACGACAGTTCCTTCGGCCACGACAAATCCCTCACCATCCGACCCTACGCCACCGCCATCGCTGAAATGGCGGATGAAAACACCAAACCAACACTCCTCTACGCCGGCGACGGGATATCCGATCTCTCCGCTGCGCGCGAAACAGATCTATTATTCGCCAAGGAGGGCCGCGACCTCGTTACGTATTGTGACAGAGAAGGTATTCCGTTCACGACGTTCAAAGACTGGAATACCATCCTGGAGGAAACGAAGGATATCTATGAGGGTAAGAAGAGCGTGAGGAAAGCTGCGGAGGAAGGACTGGTGAGACATAGGACAAATTCGATGAGTCAGTCTGCGCGACCACAACTGCGGGAAACGTACCATAGGAAGATGAGCATGAGTCAGCAGGGTGCGCTGGAGGAGGTGGAGGATGGGTCGAAATAAGTAGTTCGATCGTTGTATGGTTGCGGGGCCTGCCGACTTGTATATACTTGCCCTTTGAGTGTTACCTTTTCAACAAAAGGCGGTGTGTATGTGTGTGTGTGTGCTTCTCGAACAGTTCGCACTGGTAGAACATCGTGTTTTTTAGATGAAACCCAACGTCGACAAACGTTACTTGTAAAGTACGTTTGACTTCGAGGACAAACTTCTTATACAGTACACCCTCCTTTTCTCTTCTATTAATTTGATCTAGCACCCAACATTAATTACTCACATGCGACGTTTCCTACAATTACTACCTCGATCAGTTAAGCCAAGTCAAATCACTCTTCCACTATCGTCGAGCAAGATCCATCATACCTCTACCAGATTCTCTTCGATGAAGAAAGAGCAGAAGAGTGTCAATCAAGAGCTACTATCTTTTACCTCGAGACAGCAATAGATATATACATGAATGGTTGATCAGCTAATATGACATGATATATGGCGTGGAAGCCATGTCCCACCAGATCGTAGTCGTACAATGACCAACCACGAGTCCTTTACCATTCTATATACAACATGTTCTTGTTCAGCTCTCTACTTCCGTCCAAACAAGCCTTTCACACGGCCCCAGACACCCTTCGTCGGCTCAATTACAACCACATCATCCTTCACTTCGCCCTTCCTAGTAACCAGCTTCCTACCGTCCTCCTCTCTCCTCTTCCTTCGTGCCGCACTTACCATGCCGACTGTGCCGCCTTGCTCCTTGAACTCCCTCCATGCTTCTCTGTCGTTTCGCATTGCGTTTGATTTGGCTTGGATCTGGCTGATGATGTTCGTCCTCTTCGCGCGTGTCTCGTTGATGACTTCCTCCGCTGCGATCACATCGGTCATTGCCCGTTGGAGCGCTGCTTTGGCATCCGCAACTGGTGCTGCGTCAGAGCCATCAACTGAAGGGTTGTTGGCTTCTGCTTCGAGCAGCGCAGAGCGTGCGGCTTTTAGTGTTTCTTGCCGGTTACCCAAGACCTCTTGTTGCACAAGTCTTGTCTCTTCGATATCCTCAAATGCAGCTTTCATGGCCTCGCCTTCGACATTGATTCCGTGACGGATCATAACGTCCTTGACAAATGGGAAGCGAACATCGAACGATGAAAGTCGTGACTCTGCTCCTACAACCTCTGCCGTAATTTCATCCATGAGTCCTTCTCGCTCATCAAATTTACCAAGGAACTCTTCTCGCAGATCTGCTTGTCGTCTAGCTTCGAGATGCGTAGATTCGAGTTTGATTAGGTCAACAGAGTTGGCAATCCAGTCATGTCTTGCACGATCAGCATCTGGGTTGTCCGACTTTGTGAGCTCATCTCGAGCCTCCTGTAGGTGTTCTGTCACGTACGCCAAGTTGCTGTCAACCGTGGCCATTGTCTTCTGATCGTAGCTTTCAGGGGTCAGGGATTCACTGAGTTGGGAAGAAACGTTGATCCAGTCGGCCAATGCAACAGTCCATTCCATTTTGGCCTTGTCAACAATCGAGCCTGCAAAATGCGCATGAAGTTTTCGGTTCTCGGCGCGCAAAGCCACAATGCGGCGGCGCATGAGAATAATTTCCGTGGTTGACCATTCACTTGCACGCTGTTCACGTTGTTCGGCAGCGCGTTCGGCCAGATATTGCGAGGACTGCCAGCGGGCATTGGCAGGGTCGTCAACTTCCTCAGTACCGAAGACGTGGATGGATGTGCTTGTAGGAATTTGTGCACGACCACGTTGTTCAGAAATCTCATGCTCATCGGCGTCGAAATGCGAATACTGACGAACAACACTCTTGTCAGCTTTGACAACGGCTTGGGCTTGAAGTTCACCGTGAAAAACGTTGTCAGGCCACTCGCGAGCGTACGTGCCGTCGCGCAAGTCGGCCCATCGTATCTCGACCTCATGCGACTCTAAACGTCCAGAGTTCGCTGCTTCTTCCTTGTTGGCTTCTTCAAGAAGACTGTCGAGCTTGGGTTGCCAGCGTGTCTGAATCTCAGCGATAGCCTCGTTAACTTTGGTGTTGATTTCAGCGAAGGGACCTGTCCATTTCAGGTGACGGAGGCGCTCATCTGTTTTCATAGCGGTGATTCTCGCAGTGTGTTTGCGTTTGTATTGTCGATACGCTCTGAGAGATGCAGCGGATGGAAGCGTGCCCATTTCTTTGTACATCCTTTCGAGTTCGGTCTCAAGTTCGCGCTCTGCATCGGCTATTTTTTCGTCGATTTGCACCTCTTTTCGGGCACGTTCCTCTTCGACTCCTTTTTGTACCTCACTTCGCTGCTCTGCTGTCATGTCGACCAGTCGTTGCTCGATTTGAGCGCTGATTTCTTTCTCTATTGTCTCTCTTTGCATTTCTTTTTCTTCTTCCATCTCATTCATGGCATCTTCCAAAGCCCTTGCAGCGCCAGACTCTTTCTGAGTTGCATCTTCGGCGTCCTTGAAAAGCTTGAGGTCCATGCCCTCTCCTGGAACGTACATCAGACCCTCGTATTCCATGCTGATTCTGTCTTTTGTATGTCTCTGAAGCTGGGCATAACCGGGCCGCGGCTTCACATACTCCATGCGATCTGCAATGTCTTCAGCTTTCTCGTCCTCCTTCTTGCGAATCTCCTGCAGTCGTTTGTGATTTCTCGAGGATAGGCCTGCTTCACGCTCTTTCCGCTCTACCTCGTTCTGATCCGCTCGCTCTTTGAGTGTCAGGTTCGCAGGCTTCCGCATGACATGTCTTTTGAGAACAGCAGCAACATCGGCCACCGCAGTCCCTCTCTGGTTCATCAAACGTCTTGCAATCATTTTCTTAGGTAGTCTCATGCCCACGACTGGCATATCGAGTCTTGTGTATTGACCACCTCGCTTGGTGGATGATCTTTCAGTGGCGTCTTTCAGCTGATGTGGCCTGTATTTGTTTTTGATTGTCTGAATATCTTGATCAGTGGCAATGACCATTTCCTTCGGTGGCTTGAGCTGCCGTCGCATCGATAACTCTCGTAGCTCTTGGAAGACCAACAAACCCTTAGCTGCACCACCGGGTGTCTTAGGGAAATGAATCGAGAAATAAGGTCGCCAAACATCTCTTCGCAGAGCTCGAGGCACAGTCTTCTTACCGTGGAAGACGAGCTGTTTCATTATCTTGTTGTTCTGGAGGCTCGAGTTAGCTCACATGACCGGGCCATATTAAGTAGCTCTTCTTACATCCATATTCTTCGTCAAGCTGTACACAACCTGGTTGGTCGCGAGATGCTTGTAGGCATATATGTTCATACCATGCACTTCATGTTTCAACGCTTTCTCCAGCTGTCGAGAAACTGTCTCTGACTTGTGCTTCGCAGCATTTGATAGCCGGCTCCTCCATGAGCCATCAGCCCAGACCAACGTCGGTGCGGGAGGGGTTTCGCTTGGTAGAGGCAGAGTGTTTGGGCCTGGTGTTCCCCTCGGAATTGGCGGAGGACGCACTCGAGGGACGGCCGGTAACGAGAAAGGAGGATGGGCATGTGCCGCTACCGACGCCATCGATGTTGCCATCTTGATATCAGTAGAACGTCGAGATGAAGTTGGAGAACAGTTGCTTATATGTGCCGTATTCGAAGCATGATGGATGGTCTATCCCGCCGATACTGAGATGCTAGATGTGCTCGTCTTGTATTCTCGAAAAACAGTTGGTAGCGCGTCTGATCTGTACAAGTCCTGCCGAATTTTACCCGCCCGCTCTTCGGGCTTTATTCCTTTCCAACTCTGGCACTACCCGAATGATTTACCAAAGGAACGTATTTCATGCAACGTTTCAGTAGATTACTCTATGAATATGAATCTTCAGGAATCAACAAGACCTGGAAATAGGCGAATAGGTTTCGTTCCATTCTGGCAGCTGGCAATGTCTGACCAACGGTTCCAATAATAACAGTATGTATATATCCAATTTGCTCATTGTTTGCGTAGTCCACCCTTCCCGCTAATATGCAATAATGTCCAAGGCTTGACCACTGCAACGTCCATTCGTTGATTCGTATACAGGTGTTCGTATCCCATACAAGCGAGAATACTGCTCGATACGCCACATTTCCACTTCCGCTTTACACGCCTCAGCTCCCACTATATAGCTGTCGGTGTTCTTCGTCCGGGAGGTAAACTAAGGTTGCTCGTACCGCCAATCGGTGCCCAATTTCGAGATATGTCCATACTACGGTTTACCCTTCTACCAGGCGTCAGGGGATAGTCAACACGAGACCGATCATCCCTTTCGTCCTCGTCACCCATTTCGTCTGCTAACCGAGAAAAGTAATCCGCAAGTGCGTCGTTTGTATTACCATTGACAGAATTCTCGTAAAGTGGTGGTGGGGTGATAAGAGGTGGTGGTGGGTCATCATCGTTGAACGCAGGCGGATTGAATGATGGTGCACGTAGCAAATGCATAGGCCTCGACGCGGACGAGCTGTTACTCGGGTCATTGTGTACATGAGCCTGTGTGGGTAGTTGCAGACCACCCCCATCACTTGTCCAGCTTCTCTGTGGAGTTGGCGCAATGGGAGAGGTCCCTACCGCGCCTGTTGTAGGGTTCACATGTGGTAATATGGGTGGCGTGTTGCGTCGAGCCATAGCTGCGCCTGGACAACCACACACGAACTCATCTGATAGCCTGAGTGATTGTTCACCTGAAGAATAGGCCGGTAGTTCAATATTAGCTTGCGTCGCTCTGCATGAAAGAATGTTGAATGGAGAATCGATAGAAATCTCGAAATGGCGTCGTTTCGATGTATCGTTCTCATCTGGCCTCGAAAGTCTCATGACAATCTGTATTGTGTCAGCCTGCTTCCGATCAATGCCTGTCTTTGCTTACCTTAATCCAGTGGTTGACTTGAATATTTGAGTAAGTCGTGTCAAAGTGGAGGTGTTCAGCCCTGATTTTCTCCTTCATGAAATGGCAGCTGGGTAACTGCACGCTAAACTCCATTTCTGTTGGACCAATGCTACCATTGTCGTTGTCAAGGTTTCCCAAGAGGTTGGTGCTATCGTGAGGGATGCTTTCGTCACCTGCCGCTGCTGCTTGCCTATAGTCATAAGGCACACCACCTCCAGCCAGAACTCGCATTGAACTACCGGGATAAGAACTCGTGCTGTGGTTGTCTGCCCTCTTTTCGAAGAGCAGAATCTTTCTGTTCGGCTCTAGCCGGTGTACCTTTTTATTGTTGGTGAAATACTGAATGTTTTCTGTCACGAATACCTTTATCCGGTGGCATTGTACTTTGGCTAACGGTGTCAGTTTGAAAGCAATTGGTACTGAGGATCCCAGTGGAAAAGACTTTCCCGATATCACAATATCGTAATGTAGCTGGTCCTCCCAGTTGCGTGAAATCGCTATGGGTTCCGTCTGCTCAAGCGATCCTTCCGCCGGCGCACGGATTAAGGTTAGCTCTTTGGTTCCGACCAAATTTGCGCGGAAAGCACCTGATCGTTCGACCAAGGCTTCTAACTCGTATTTGACGTATCCCAAATCCACATTGATAGATTCTGGCAATCGGGAATCGAGGGGTAACTCGAAATTGTAGATGTAGTCACCTGGATGGAAAAGTTTAAACCCGCGTTGAGCAACAGTCGGTCCGCCAGTGGCGGAATCGCCTTTGCCGAAACTTCTGGATTGATTGTTCTGTAAAGACAACTTCCTGGCGTCCCTTGAAGACGTTGTACTTGACGTCGAGGGAGTGGATGTCCGTTGCAAGAAATCAAACGAGGCTCCAGTAACGCCAATCTCCTTGATTTCGGAGGACGGACCTTTCTGCAGTTGAACAACGTCTGCTCCATAGTTGTGCTCGGCTTGAGGAAATTGCGCATTAAAGAATGACCATGTATGATTCATGATGTAAGTGGTATCCCGAAACTCGATTCTTTTGGGGGGAATGCCTTCGGGCCAATCGGTTTCTGATTTGCCCTTGAAGTTGAGTGATATTGACTTCAATTTGGCTTGTTTCTGCACCCTCAAAAGAAGGCTTCCTCGAAGCATAGTCGTGGTATGGGAGGTTGGATCGTTCGAATCAAATCCCTGTAGGAACAATACTGGTTCCGCCAGTGATATATAGACCGACACACCATTTCCAGAAGCAACTGGCTTCTGATCTGTGACATTTGGTCTTGCGATTGCAGCGTCCGCACCTCCAGTGGTAGCCAATGAACCTCTTCTCACCTCACTTTCTAGTGCAGGCCTGCTGATCATGCCGCTGATGGGCCCTGATATCACGGAACCACTGCGTTCTCTTCGTTCAGGCGAATGCCTCCTCAGCTCGTGGAACACCATTTCGGCAGCGTTCGTGACGTTGTCCGCAGATGTTTGCGCAAGATACGGCTCGGGACGTACGGGTTGACTAGACGTTGACGGGGTGAGATTCAGACGTAGGAATTTCTTCGCAGTTTCCCGTTTGAACGCCAGGTTTTCTATGTTCAATGGTATCAGTGGGACTTCCGAGAAGTGCGCTCCACGGCGAGTCGGAAGCTGATCTGCGATGTGAGATGGACGTACGTTAGAATCGGATCGTTCGGTAGTGGCTAACGGCGCTTGCTAAGGCTCGTATTGAAATGACGCGAGCACGATTTCGAGGCTATGCAATTTTGATGGTTAGTGGAAGTCACGATTTAGCATATCTGATGGCGTTGGAATGTTGACATGAAGACAACATGACACAGAGGTTGTCGGATATAGAGTAGTTGGTGCAGCATAAAGCAAGGCAAGCAGGGTAGCGACTGGCCTAGAAACTAAGCCAACCGAGAAGCCAGCACCCCGCGAAGTTTGGTGTGCACACATGGCGCCAGGGCGCTATGCAGCCCGATTTGGAAGCATGGGAAGTGCTCGGATACCAAGGACTCACCTGGGTAAATGTTTTCCTTGTCGTCACTATCGTCAACGACGTTGTTACGCACCTTCGTGGCGTCCTCTCATACCGACATGTAGCAGAGATAAGTGTATGTTAAGCCGGTGAAAGACTACAGGAACAAATACAAGCAAAGGTACATCACCATTAACAAAAATTAAGCATTCTTGCTGGATTCATGATCCCGGAATGACGACGAGCCAGGGAATAGCGGGAGGCTAAACAGGAACTGCTACGAAAGCAGCGGTCACCGGCAAGCCATCGGTGAGTATCTCCAGAGGCGTGTTGAACGCTCCGAGAATACAATAGACTACCTAGCCCGCGATTGATGGTCTTTCTTCTCTCAGAGGATTCTCCATACAAAATGAAAGTCCTCGGAAGCGCGGGTTGGCTGTACTCGATCCTTGTTGCACATCGTCCGCAAAAGCTGATCGAGACTACACGTGTGCCTGGCTACTGCCAGCGACAACGGTGGAGACAGATTGTTATTGTCACTGGTCTGATAGGATGGTTACATTATAAGCCTCCCCGGAGGCGCGGATGGCCGATCACCCCAAGGTTACGCAAACCCTTCGGCTTCCTTGTCCCGAGTTGTGTGCTAAGTAGGTATTTCTTATCGATCATCAAGTACAGTACAATACATACTTGGTACGTTGCGGTGCACATCCCCAATTTCATGCGTGAAAGACATGAAATTTCGTCAGTCCAGAACAAGGTGCTGCAACTCTGCGAGCAGGGATTCCATGTAAGATTAGTCCTGTGACTGGTTCAACCGCCGTCTCCAACAGCAATATTACATGTAATCCGCTCGTATAATACAAATACTGCAGGCCTCAGCAACCAATCGGCAAACCATCGCTTTTGCCTCCAGCAGTTACCGTTCGTCGGTGTGCGTGCACGGGGCCGCAGCAATGCCTCCCTACAGTCCTACAGTACTCCACCCCAAATAGTATTATGCCCGGATGATACACCGAACATACATCTCCAAATGCACAACTGGATCGTTACTTGGTTCAGTAGACGTATGTATCGTCGATCACCACAGCACTGGAGGGGCCCTTCTTTGACCTGTGATCACCAATTTATATGTATGTTCTTGTATAACGCGGTCGAGAGAGGCTCATCCGGAAGGTCTAGCTACCATAGCTAGCTCGACTACATACGCAGCACTGGTACGCCTTTACCATCGATCGAGGACCGTTGAATAAATTACTACTTACCATGGGTGACAAGGCCGAATCTCGAAGATGCGAAAGACACAAGAAGATGCAGCCTCCTTGGTTGGGTTGGTCAGAATAAGATGTCTCGAGTCTGAAGCAGCCGTGCTTCAGTCCAGAAACAAACCGATTATGGCACAACTCGTCTCTTGCCAGAAACTGAATTCTTACGAGTGTTGTGTTAATCGAAATGTTGAGCAGAGTCCTTTTCAGATGATCCCGAATGCTGAATCCAAATTTAGAATGAATAGAAAACATTGATTGCTAGTGACCTGAGCATCTGTGCCCGGATTTTCAGATGTCCTTTCTCAGTGTGTACTTTCCTACGGAGTGAAACCCTGCTCAGTCTGTAGCCGGCTCCTTGCGTTTCGGTCTATTTGGCGCCTGTAAGACCCCTTCATGGTTTGTGGTGCGTGAGTGACTTCACGATTTCGAGCAGGGTGCGTGTCGCTTGTGGTATATCATTCCTTCTGGCGGAGGCAAGATCCATGTATTGGATTTTCGGTTCAACTCTGTATGTAACAAATCATGAAATATTTGAAGTCTTCTTTGCTCATGTCGGCATGTTAATGCAATACTTGGGATGCGTTTGATAGTGAGCGAGGGAGGAAGGAGCGTTAATGACGTGTGTCTTGGCGCGTCAAGCTTGACACGCGTTGATGAGGTCGCGTGGAAAGAGTCCACTACCATTAGTTAACCTTTCGATCTCGCGAGGCTTGAGGCAGCACGTAGCACCATATCAGTGCTCAGTAGCAACATACATACATGAGCTTGCTATGACTATGTCGCCATGCCCAGAAATGCTTCAAAAACATCGGACGAAAAGCCCCTCGAGGGCGCGGTTTTATGCTGCACGTCAATTCTCCCAGAAGACCGCACTCGGCTCGCTGAATGGGCCCATGAGATGGGCGCTGAACATACACTCGACCTCACTTCTGACGTGACTCATCTGTTGGTTGGCGACACAGACTCGAAGAAATACCAGTATGTTGCTAAAGAGCGGGAGGACGTCAAGGTCCTCAAACCGGAATGGGTGCAAGCCGTTCGAGAGATATGGATGGCCGATCACCCGCTTGACCTCAACGCTCTCGATGCTCAGTACCGGGTGCCTACTTTGTTTGGCTTGAAGATTTGCATAACAGGATTCGAGGATCTAGCCTTTCGAAATGGACTTGCCCAAGATATCCAGAAAAATGGAGGAATCTATACAGGCGATCTTACAAAAGATGCTACCCACCTCATCGCCGCCGCACCGGCAGGCAAGAAGTTCGAGTACGCAACCTTGTGGCAGGTCAAGGTTGTCAGCGTCAAATGGTACAAGGACACTTTGGATCGTGGCATGCAGCTTGATGAATCGCTGTATCATCCTGCTATGCAACCAGAACAACAAGGCATTGGTGCTTGGAATCGACAAGGACCGATCAGCCCCAAACTTGGCAAGCGAGCAAAACAAGATCAACCTGTAGTAGAGCCAAGTCGAAAGCTACGGAGAACTGCTAGTACGAGGTTCAACAGCCAGCATGAGAACATGTGGAACGACATCGTCGGGAACAACGATCCGACTCGGGATGTGACAGAAAGCGGTGAAGAGGTATTTCAGCCGGCGAAACCAACCTTCACTACCCGCACTGAGCAGGTAGGGACCGGTGACACTCCTCGAGCGCCTCTGCGCGTGCCCAAAACTGGGAACCGTACTGCTGGCATTCTCGACGGTAAACACTTCTCCACTAAGGGATTCGATGGACAGCGAAGAACCTTGCTATACAATGCTCTAGCCGGTCTAGGTGCAGTTGTCCATGACTCAGTTTCTCAAATGTCTGAACAACCTGGCCTTGACCCTCAAAATCAATTTCTCGTCGTGCCGTATACCACAGACCCTAACATCCTCACTCTTTTAGCCCAGAGGTGTCCGAACGTGGCGCTTGTCACAGAGTTGTGGGTTGAATGGTGCATCACGGTGAAGCAGTATGTGGTCCCAGAACAGTATGTGTTGGGACGCCCAGTGTCACCAGCTATGCTCCCAGCTGTATCAAAGTTAGTGGTAAATGCTACTGGTTTCCATCAGGTGCAGACCATGCACATTGCCAAGATTGTATCACGACTCGGCGCACGGTACCAGGAGACGTTCACACCTCAAACAACTGTATTGGTTTGCAACTCGGCAAATGTCAATCCTCAGAAGCTTGTCCGCGCCCAGTCTTGGCGAGTACCGATAGTGACTGAGAAATGGTTGGAGCAATTCGCAAGAAACGGTCGTCTCCCATCCTTCGAGCCTTTCAAAGTAGGCCAGCACCAAAAGACAGATATCGATCCCGCTATCTCTATTCACGATAGATCTGTCCAGCAGCCAAATGAACCAGTGACCGCCGAACGTCAAGCAGAAGCATTTAATGCTCCCAACGATGGAATAACTAGTTGTAATGCCCCTGATGGTGCCATTCAAACGAAACAGACACCGAGTGCATCAATACCGGACAGCCATCGCGCATTCGACGCTGAGACGAACAACTCTCCTGAAGACTCCACCAACGACGGTAATAACCAACAAGCTGAAGAAGTTGGCAAAAATGCCGTACAGGATGTCCTCAGAGAAAAGCCAAGCAAGACAGGACCTTTGCAAGAAATCTCAGCTAATATCCCAGCCAAGAAGCAGTCTCCAATTAAGAAAAAGTTATTCCGTGCATTCGATGGCCACAGTAGCATTCTGGACGATACGTTGCCATTTGAGCAGGAAGACTTAGATGAACCAGAAGTTGTAACAGGCGGAAACGAGAATGAAAGCGCTGTTTCAATAGTTGATTCAAGACTCGGGGCAGAATCACAGCCAGAAATGTTATCAGAAAAGGAGAAGCAGAATGAGCTCCTCAAGGAATTTTTCGAAGTCAAGGCGGCAGCTGCAGCGAAGGCAGCTGAGGTGAACCAGCAGCGGCCTCGACAGTCGAGAACCAAGAAACTCCTGGGTCGAGCACTTAGCAACCTGTCGAATTCTTCGCGTACATCAAACGAGACTGGCAATAAAAACAGCAAAGATGCAATAACAAGCGCGAAGCAGCCACTGTCTCGCGCAAGCTCAATTAATAGTGTCAACACTGACGGGCTTGGTGTCCCACTAAGCGCCATAAGCCGCTTACCGACGGAGGGGAGCAACGGCTGCATGCCAGCCCCTGGAGCGAACCATACCATCAAGTGTCAAGCATTAAAGGGCAACCCTGACCGCAACGGCCAAGACATGGCTCCATCTCCACTCATAGAGCCAACTAAGCCTTCCAACCACGATACCACTTTTACAACCTTCCAAGCTCAACTTCTCGCCTTCACAACCTCTCAACCTACCCGTGCTGCCTCTCCTCCTTCGCGTTCCCAGGACCTAGGCCAACTGACGTACGCCGACACCGCGGAGGCCATGAAGCTGAAAGCTCAGCTCGCAGAAAAGCGACGAGCTCGTGCGAAACTTGGACAACAACTCGACGATCCCACACCCGAGTTGAGCAAGGAGGAAAGCGAGGAACGAAGGCAGCGGGAGTGGCGCGAAATGGAACGACTTGCGAATGAGAGGGGGGTGCTCAGGGATGATGAGGCGCTCGTTGGTGGGGGACGGAGGACAAGGGGACGTGACAAAGCTCTTGCTGGATTAGAGGGCGGGAGGGATGGAGAGGGTGGCTGGGGAGCCGGGCTGCCTATTTGATATTTTGACTCCTAGTTGGATAGAAGCACTTGTTTACACAATTTCAGCATCCAAATCTGCCACGTTTGGAGTCGACTCACGCGTGGTCAGTCAAAAGACCACCAATAGTAGGTCCCACAAGTAACGCCACGCCGACCGACAAAATAAACAATGAGACGAAGACAGGTCGCTTTCGAAGTGTAAAGAAGGGTTGCATTGACATTATACCATCAGAAGTGATGCAGGCCACTCCTGTACCCGCAATAGCTCTACCACAAATGAGTGCGACGGAGGTGAGGCCAGCACCACAAAGAGCTGGACCAGCTTCGAAGACGTTGATTGCAAGGAGGAAGGTGGGTTTCGTAGCGAAGAATTGATAAACTCGACCAGAGATATGACAAAAACAGGCACATGTTAGTGTATAAGCGCTTCCATACCATGCGATATCCTCGACAGAATCGAATTCGCCGGTAATTCGAGGAACAGTGGCTACAACGATGCTACAATCCTGCCCCGGCTAATTAGCAGAGAAGCCTTAGGACAGAGGTCGGCAGCCTCGCCGGTGCAACCAGGAAGATGACCAGATACATGACAAGGACGATGGTCCAGAATTTTGGCGAGCCAAGATCATAATTTCGCTCTGCCTCTTGGTACTCAGCCTCAGACTACGCCGTCGTCGATCACCTGTCTCCTAGCTGTTGCCGTTCGCGTTGTCGAGGACATGTGTACCTATACATGATGAGGCAGCCTTGAAGGAGTATACGCTCGTTCAGGCCGAAATACGTCGACGCCTGTGGTGGTCACTTGTCATCTACGATGCTCATATGTGTGAGCTTGCTAATTCTAGAGTCTGCAGTCTAAATCCTGTTTGGGATTGTCGGGTGTCACTGAATGTAGGAGGTTATGTATTGAGGCCAGTGATGAAATATCCACCGACACTTCAAAGCTGTGCCAGCGAAGCAATCTTCGTCTTCCTGCGCTGCAAAGTTCGCGATTCACTCGTCATGGTACCTCCCCTCATCAAGTATGTCAACCAAGGTCTGAAGACCCTTGCTAGATCCGGGCGAGACAGTTCCAGAACAGAAGGTACCGAACTTGCTGGTCTCGACCAAACGATTGGGGAGCAGTATCTCCAAATTTAGATGAAGACAACTCGGTGCAGTTCATGACGATATGGGCAATCCGAGCTTATCTCGCCAAATTACGCTTCCTCGAACACGAGTCAAGACATGCTGGCCTTAACCCGAGCGTCACACAACGGCACGAGTCCTACATTTACGCACTGAGAATGGTCGAGAGTGACACCAACAACATGTCTTCTCCTCTTACGCGACGCTTTCCTTGGCTGAATGATCAGTATTTTCCCTTCCTTGGATACGTGCACCTTTGTCACCATCTGAGGAGACGGCCGCTAGTTGCACTAGCACAACAGACATGGGATACAATGAACAAGAACCATATCTGTTGGGCTTCTCAACTCACACAAAACCGGCCCTTGTTGGAAGCTTACGCCAAACTTATTCTGTGGACATGGGACGTCTAGTCTACAGAGGAGCGACCGTACAACAATCACACAAACCGTCTGGGCAGCCAACTCTAAGTACTAGCAGTATTTTGGAAAGGAATGAATACAGTAACGGTTTGGTTTCAAGCTCGCGGAGTGCACCTTCATGAACACGTACGTACTTACTATATATACATGAGCTGCCGTCACTCGTGCAACACGAGCGAACGTATCTGGGTGTGCTATCAAAGCTTCAAAGACACGCACGTAGGTGGTACATCAATGGCAGGTCTCTCGGTGCTCAAGAGCAACATTGACAGGCGAGGCCACCCGAGCTCAACACTTATCTAACCACAGAAGCACGTACGTCAGACACTGTATGTTCACCTCTATATAATCACCGAAGACACGACATCAACACCACCACGACGAGGCTAAGAAGAGGATAGGAATGGACTCGGTTTTAACAACGTCATTTCCTGTGCATAGAAAGGGGTTAAAGTGGGAAAAGGTGCCGCTTAAGCTTAAGGATAAACTTCGGTCTAGCCTCTTAGCGATTCCGCTTTGAAGCTGGAAATGGGCTTTTTTCCACACCGTCAATACCCAAAGTGATTAATACAGCGCCACTACCGAGATTGGTACAAGTAAGTCTCTACTTTGATTCATATATAATTTCAATTTTGCTTGGCGTCCAACAAGTGGAATGGTTCAAAAGGCCTGGCCAATATATCTCTGCTCTTGCCCTAGCTACAAGGTCTTCAGGGCCAAGTTTAACAACTTCGAGATGTGGGTTACGATCATTACAGCTAGGGCATCACCGTCCAGCCGCTTGATTTTCCCCTTTCAATAAGCAGACCGGCGAGATCTTCAGCGGTTTGTCCTACAAGTATATTCGGCTGATTTAATCATAGTTCAATGGCTCATAAGCGGTTCATAAACAAGAAGTTTTGTCAAACTTACCCCTGGTACCTTTTCCTCTGCCTATAGACAAAGCCCAATGAAAGTCATGCATGTATCACTCAGTCTGTTCGTGGTTTCTACCTCTCTCTTTCTGTGTGTCTATGATTCAACTGTCGTCACGGACTCTTTACTATTGATTCCTCGAGAATGCGTCTAATAACTATCTCTTTGCTTTCGGCCTTCATTGGTTCTTCTGTGGCACAGACTGTTAGTGTCTCAGAGTCCGTATGTGATGAGGTTTTAGGTGCTGCACAATGTAGCGCTCTGCCTCAGAACCCCGATGGTGAGTCTCCAAATCCTCTTTCTTATGAATGCTGCACGTATGAGGTTGCTCGAGAACAACGGGCACAAAATTCAAGGCTATCAAATACCTGGTACTCCGAGCGTGGCTACAATACGTGTCTCAAGCCTGGCAATGGAGTTCCTAGAAAGAATGCATGATAGGATACGAAAGCTGACACGACAGTGCAGGCACAGTATCAATTCCCTATGATGTCTGTGTAGCTATTCTGGGCGCAGCCGCATGTACTGGAACGCCGGTGTCCACGACAACTACATCAGAGAGCACCACGTCTACAACAACGACTTCGGTTGTGCCAACTACAACCTCGGTGACCACAACTACGACCTTACCAACTACAGCCTCAACCACAACAACAACAACAACAACTTCACCGACTACAACTTCAACAACCACAACGCCTTCGACAACACCCTCAACGACCAGTACTACCACTACAACCACCGTCGCAACCACAAGCAGCACGACCACTAGCTCAGTCCCCAGCACCACAACTTCTACTACCACAAGTAGTAGTGTGGTCACATCTTCGAGCACAACCTCTGTTCAAACGTCTTTGACTACAAGCACCACCACATCTGCTGTACAGACCACGACTACCACATCTACTCCAACAACCAGCAGCACGAGCACAACTTCCACCTCGTCTACAACAACCAGCTCTACCCCGACGAGCTCAAGCACAAGCTCCAGAGCAAGTAGCAGTACAACCTCCAGATCCGCCTCACATCACCACACCACTTCCAGTTCTTTTTCGAACCACGCTACCTCCAGCACAAGCACTACCACCGCCTCGTCAACCTGGTCCAAGCATCCCCATCACGAATCTGACGTTACCGTTACCACCACCGTAACAAGGACTCGATTCACTTGCCCGTGCGATGCTTCGTCAACGCCAGGTGAGACGAAAAGCGCTGATACATGGTGATTGATACCAACCTACACGGCCTATAAGCTGGCTCTTTTACGTACTTATCCGTCGTTTCCCTGATTCAACCAACGAAACTTAAGGCTACGGAGTTCGAAGGCTGGAAGGCCTGTGACAGTGTCGAGAGTAGTCACCTGCGTTGTACTCTGCGCGGTTAATTTGCTGGCTACGTATATTATTTAGTACTGTCAGTGTACGTACGTAGATACGTAGTAATATTAGATACGTAAATTTAGGAAGTGAACAGGAAGGTGCATAGTAGAAAATATAACGAGGGCGTTGCCTTTGGTTTCTTAGTTTCGGTACACTGTCAATATGTTGTCTTTATGTCATTAGCAGGCCGCTGATATGCTTCTAAACACGTATGAAGTCTTTCAACGTGTCACGTATGCTTTCAGCAGCATGTAAGCGCCTGATCAATAATATGTCAGCAATATATCAACACCCTGCTGACAATATAACAGCATTATGTCAATGTTATGTTGATAACATGCTGATATATTATCTCCACGCAGGCCACGGGGGAGATAGTAGAGAGGTAATCAATGTACGTGCAGTACGTACGTGTGTGTATAATAAGTACAAGGACCCTATCATTCCACCCCGTACAGGTCAAGTATCAAAACCGGACGGTCGCAGTCTACAACTGCCAGCCACGTAGTGAGAGCTTGTGGAGTTGTGGAGTTTACCTCCCTACTCTTAAAGGTAAAGGGATTTAGGCGTCGACCGTCAGCAACAGGGAACGGAGATCTGCGACAAGCCTTCCGATATGCCTGGGTGGTATGTGTATATGTTACGTATGTATGCCTCCACATCCTACGTAACATCCATGGAGGTGTTCCTTGGAATTGGAACTTAGACTCAGCACTATTTGGCGTGCAAGTTTCGTTGACATGGTGTGTAGTGTACGTACGTACATACGTAGTCGTTAGTCCGGTATCGTCTTATGACCCTTGTCGAAGGCTGTCAAAGAGGTTCGTTTCGATATCAACCTACGTACGTAGTAGTGGTCGTGAGGGAACCACTACCTGGTACCGGGCCTGACAGTAGCAACTTCAGATAGAGGAACGAGCGACGACCCGCTCTTCCTGGTTTTATATCAGTATAGTCCCGCTTGACCCATTGTTTCTGGCGGCCAGCTCGTATATCTGCAATGTATGACCTAGCTAATACTTGATTGAACGGTAGATATACCGTGACTCGAAATATATCCTGATGTGGGGTGACGACGACGATGTGATCTTGGTGTTGAAAGTACGTTCTCCAAGATGAGCTTCCCACGAACGTCGTCATACTTTTGTCGCCGCTGGCCTCTGTAGCATCCGACATTAAGAGGTCGATACACAAAAGAAGCTCAGTTTTGGAATGCGGTAATATGAGTACACTCTTATCGTTAAATATATCTGGTTTGTCATCAGCGAGTTGATTCCAGGTTGCTGCAATGCAAACAGGGTTGTAGTCGAAATCGAAGCCTAAGGCAAGCATAACGAGTTCAAGGTTTCGAGTTCTAAAGGAGACGTACCCAAGAAATCCATAGCATTCCCGTGTTGGTACCTCCAGAAGTAGGGTTTCGCCATGTTTACCGGACGGAATCGATTCCGGCAACTCACATAGAAAGCCGGTTGACTTCGATAAAGTGCCAAAACTGGGGGGGAGGATCCGTTCGATGAGTATTCTGCGAGTCCGACTAAATGATTGTGAGATAGAAGAAGTGAGGTCACTGACGGCACTCCCAAGTATGCATGTCCTCCCATCTATGGGCGTTCTACTGAAGACATCGCGACCTTTTTGGCGAGTCAAAAACACATAGATGCTGTCGCCTTCTGACCTTCCAAAATCAGATAGGCTTTCAGGGTCAATTTGGATGAAGACAAGAGAGCCCAGGTCGGCCAAGTAAGTGTTGTAGAACCACGGATGAAGAGTCGCGGTTATGGACAGCCCAGCATATGAAAGCGTAAAACTAGTCGAATCGAAGGACGGCTCGTTGCAATCGTTGAACCTATTGGGTTTCGTTGGCTCGTAAACGACACTAGTATATGGCTTCTTTCGCTCGTCGACAATCAGGGGCTTGAAACATGCGGGAGATTCAGCCAGCATAGCGCAAGTGTCGCTTGGTTGCCCTGACCAGAAAAAGATACTACAATCTGAACATGCCCTGATGATTTCTTCTTGCAGCCTAGTGAACGCTCGTAGTCCTTCCCCATATAGTAGCGGAATGTTGACTTCAAAGATGCCGAGCAGACAGTATGCTTGATCCTCTTCTCGAGTTGTCCGCCGATGTGACGCCCACGACATCTTCTGTGCCACGCAGTATTCCTGAGAGAAGAAACGTCTGAGAGCCAACACTGGAATGCCCGTGATCCTGCTGACCCTGTGACGAATATGGTCCTCGTTCTTCAAACCAATGCACCGCCATGAGTTGTCCAGGAACAACACCTGCGAAGGCGCCAACAGCTCTTGCAAAGTCCAGCCTCGAGTGAACCAGGCACTATTCTCAAAGGGTCGATTGTCGCCGTCAATAGAGGACACGTCAGACAGGTACGCATAGCAAATGTTTGCCTTTTGGTACCATTTGTACATACTGTTGATAGCCTCGGACAGTTCAGCACTACTTCGCTTATCGATACAACAAGTATCTACCCATACGTAGGAGAGGCCATCTTTCAACGCTTGCTTGCAGCACATGTCAATTTTGTAGTAGCCCTTTTTGCCAGCGGGATTGGTCTTGCGTTTGGTGATATCCCGAAAATTGACTTCGTCATCTTCCCAACGATGAGATAGTATTGCATATGATGGTATGTTGACACCATCGAAGGATTCCAACTGAAGTGTTATGGAATTGAGCAGCCACATAACTATATCACTAGGTACGTACTCAGGTAGATTCTGAACTGACGAATAGGCGATTTGTGCCGCTCATGGGAAGGATTGAAGAACGACTAAAGTTGAGCTTACCGAGGAGAAACGTGTAAGCTTTGGACTGCTGTACCATAGTGAATGGTGTCATTAGATCGTCAGTACACAAGCATCGTGTTGATCTTCAAGTCGCTGACGTGTGTTCGTAAACACAGGTTGGCAGCGCTTGAGTGATGCTAAATCACACCGTACGACAACAAACTCATTAGATAATTGTTCGTCAACAAGTAATATGAAACCAGTCCATCAAGTCGACGGGACCATATTCGAAATCATACAACGGACCCCGGGTCATTCGTGAATATGTAGGAATGGACAGTGTTGCACATGACTGTGGAAGCTTGCAAATTGAGGTACGTGTGGTATGTGGTAGGGAACATAAAAGAAGAAGGAAACTGCCAATAACTTGAAGGCTTGCAAGGCTGCAGCAGCTTGCACGTTTGTGTACGGTGAACCAAGAACGTAATGAGTGCAGAACCACTTACTGATTTTCAGCTTAACCAAAAAGAAGCAGTAATACCTCAAAGTCGGAGCAACGACAGATCAATGAGCCAATCTAAATGCCGAATGCAGTATAAATTGAGAACTGAATGGAGAACTATATTGTGACAAGTGGTGTGAAACTTCTAAAGGGAAGAGAATTTATGCCACCACTTGAGCGAGCAAAATGACCGATATCTCCAGTGCCACAGGTGATGATAGATGGCCACTTTGCTCACGCAGATCGTGTCTCGGTTTGTTTTCCATCACCAACACTCCAACAGCTGAGTACATAGACATGAGGTCGACTGTAAGGCGATCGTGCCTTGCAACAAACATGCTGACTACATGGGCGTTATCAGTGTCAAGGAAAGGGGGTGCATTTGACGTGGCCGCTGCCGAGATGCAGAGAACTTGGTACGGTGCTCGGTGCTCATTGTGACTTGAACTGCAGCTACCAAAATACCAGGCATCTTTCCAGTATTCTCTGATAGTTTTCACCAGCATGAAAAAGGGGAAAATCATATTTGTTTCGGTTTGGATTTTGACAGATTGAACCAGAAGATACAGCGGGATATGTGTTGTGTATATGTATTGTGTGGAATCAGCTACATAGGTATCACCAACGAAACGCATTGTGGACATAATAGTCCGGACGAATTTTCCGGCCAATATCTAGCCAAATCATTGTGGAGATGTAAGAATACTATCAACTCAAACCACACTTCAGTTTATCTCTCATTGCGCGCCATGTGGTACTGGTGTCTACATACAGACATATATACCAGCACAATATTATATATCTCCATCTCATATCTACAAGAGAAGGGAGACATTCACCGTTCTTGATCGCATCACTTCATTATGTCATATGATCCAACTTCATGCTTAATGTTCCCAGCCACCGCCGTTACCGCCGGAACTGCCCCAACTCCCAGCAGGACAGTTTCCTGAGTAAGCAGGGTGTGGATATGGACTCTCATACAGCTGACACATCGCGTTCGGGTCGAGAGGACATTTCTCGGGGTTGTCACAGATGCTCTGAAGGGCGGAAGTACCCACGAGGTTGACTGGTGGTGAGCACCTGTAATTGAAGACGGTGTTGAGGGTGGTGCCGATGGTAGTCACGTCAGCTTGGGTGACACCGAAGCTGGCCGCTGCAAGGCCGACTTGTTGAATGAACCATCCAATCTGGTTGGCGTCAAGGTCCATAAATCTATGGCGGGTTAGCAAAAACATCGAGAAATGAACAGTGTATTGAGGAGCTTACTTGTGAACTTGGTATTGACCTTGCTGGCCGGCGTACATTGGGAAGCCTGGCTGGCCATAACCTGAGCAACCGAGAAGCTTGCCGAAGAATTGGTAGAGGTGGGTAAGGAGCATGCTAGAAGGTTGGTTGTCAGTAAGAGATCGGGCAGGGGAGAGAGGATTTCCTGCAACACATACTACTGGTTGCTCGTGTTGTCGTTGGCAGGCATGTTCTTCATGAGCGGTGCAGCGCCACCACCGTCGAGGAAATTGATAGCAACACCCTCTTTGCCACCTCGGTTGGCATCTTTCAGGCAGCCGTTGAAGTAAGGCAGAAGGTTGACCCATTCGCCATTGTACTGGCCAGGAGCAAGGATACCAGGTACTGCGATGCCCACATTTGGTTTGGTGTAGTTGCCAATCACAGCCGTGTTGACAACAAGTGTGAGGAGAAGATATTGGTTTGCGGCGGTGTTATTTACGAGCAGAGCTGTGGTGTATTTGTCGCAGATAGACACAGCTGGTGCTGCGAGGACAGTAGAGGCGCTCAGGAGAGCCGTGGTGGCCCATGATTTGAAGTACATTGTTGCGTGTGAGGGGCTGGTTGTGTGCTAAGGCCTATGATAAGGAAGGTAACATACCCTTTTGATCGGACTCTCCTTCTTATACTCGAAAATATTCTCTCGAGTTCCTCCCGGACCAGATCGGCATCGCTACGCTTCACCTTTCAGCGCGAGTCCACCCCTCCAGGAGCATATTGTATGACCAATGGCAAAGCAGCCATGCACAATCAACTTCAACGTCTGGAGGGGTCATGTGCCAACTGGAATGTCACAACCTTACCCGTCCTCCAAGCGAGTTGGATCGTTACAGTCCGAGTTGCTGCAACCTTCAAAAATGGACAACGAGAAAGTGGGAAATAGTCTGGCCTAGTCGGAACTTGTTTTCCACAACACCAATACTGTCGTAGGTGGACTTGCTAGAGACCGTGCGCCAGCACCAATTCTACTTGATCAGGTTGTCTTTGACTTGAGCCACGGCCTAATACAGCACAAGCCCTGGAAACTCCTCACATTAGCCACATCTTTAGGGAGCACTTTGATCAGATCTGGTCTACCTCCATTCGAGGTTGAGTTCCAGACAGGCAAGAGATCGGCTCGTCCATACCTCGGCCTTTTAGGTTCACAGCTCCGAAGCATTGACCGGCAGATATTATCGTTTTGACAGCAAGCAGTGTGTAAACAGCTACTAGCTTGTTGGACAAGCGCATACCACTCTGTCAAATGAGAAGTAGAATATCATGCTTAGCGGAAGACCAGTTGCTATGGACTGAAAGAGACTTTGCTTCTATTGAGGGGCTTTTCTGCGCCAGCTTGCGGTGTATGCGAAGACATCAGCAGGTACAATGTTGATCGTGGCTGCATTGGTAGAGAACTGGCATCTGTACATAGTGGTCCTGCTGAGCATGGAGCGAAAATGGGCAAGGAAACCGCAACGGCAGAGGTCTGATTCCCTGAAGATCTTTAGCAGTCACTTCTGGGGTGATCACAGTTCAGAGTTTGTGGTAGGAGAAGACTGGTTGACAAATCTGGGAGGTTCGCAGGAGCGATCCACATACGCTCGGTCCATAAGGTTCTTGCTGGCGGCTTCTTCTGTCCATCTGATGTGTAGCGGTGCAGTAGAAGTCTCGAGGTTTGGGGTAAAACTCTATGGCCATGAGGTCTGGGCTTTTTACGACGGCACAGAATGTTGAAAGTAGTTGCGATGTGCAAGTGCCACTTGCTGCAAACCACTTTGGGCATACTTTGTTAGCAACGTTGCTCGCAAAGAGTTGTAAGCTATGCCTCATCTGTAAGGAGAGCCTAGAGTGGAAAGGTCGGTGCAGAACTGCCAAGCGGGGTGACCAATAGCAGTGAGCATTACTAAACGTGGTTCCGCCTGTGCTGAGCGAAAACAATCTAGCACGGACCGTTGGGTGGAGCTGATACCAACCACCGAGACACAATGACGCAGAGCTGCAGCACGCTCTGTCATCTTCCTACTAGTGGTAGCGGGCGCCAAAGTTGTGGTAGCAAACCTCACAGTAGCGGCAGTAAGTAGGCATTACTCTCGTACAGCAGTCAGCAACACGAACCGTTCTCCGAGGGCACTCACTTCCTGTGCTGCCAATTTTAGATGATACCTTCTTGACTTGCGATTTCTACCGCCAGTTGCCGAAAGCTCATCTCGATCGGGTTGATTCCCAAACATTTCTCCGACACCCATGCCATCCCTGTGACCAAAGCTTAGCTCTACTACCATGAACCCGACCATGACCATGTTTGCTGCCGTTCGTCCCATTGGCCTCAATAACAAAGTGTAGATCACAAACAGCCATTGCCATTGTCAAAAGTTTGTTAAAACGCTTTGTCAGGAGCTCCTTCCAGAACTCGTTGTTGCACTGGTAATGGCTGATCTTCTGTTCCTGCTTCATCTTCATTTGTCCCGTGCCGGCGTGTGCTGGTATGTCGACCTCTTCCTTCACTGAGACAACACCTTAGCTGACAACACCAAGACTTCTCCGCAATCCAAGCCAATTCTGCTTCACGGATTCACAAGTTACCAACTCTTGCCCAACTATGACAATACCGTGCAACCGTGGACAGTCATCATAGGTACTTCAGCAAGGGCCGGGTGCCAATACATCCAACATCGTGCCGAGCTGTTCGTCCAGACATGACTTCCCCACAGAAGCATGAAGGTCCAATAGCGCTTGGGTGGTGATCCACATATTCCAGGCACTCTTTGCACCAAACCTGACCACGAAAATACTGTGTCTGTTCCAGAGAAGACTCTGCAGGTATCAACCAAATCGTCAAGATGTGTTTGGCCTCAGGCTTCGATGCTGCCGTCTCAGCTTGTTTAGAATACAGGCGTTGATGTTTAGACTCCCGTCGTCCTGATGTAGATGCTGTGCCAGTCTGGCCACTGTGCTCGCCGACAATGGCTCTTGTTGGTGGCATTTCCCATTAAGAGGTCGATTGTCTTGAAGTGCAGGAACGAACGCTCCCTTTTGACAGCAGGAACCACCCTCCAGCAGTTTATGCCTCACCAGCATCCGTCTGGGTCAACACCAGATGTCTTATTTCGGTGTTGCTGGGCATGGCTGGAAGCCAGCGCTTGACCTCAAAGTTGAGTCCGAAATCTCATCCGCCTCTTTCGTGTTGTTGATGCCCACTTCGTTTGTGGTAGAGGACAATGGCTATTGTCAGATCGCAACAAACACGACCTCCATGACTCTCCATTGGTGGACCACATGGTATGCAGGTTTGGGTTCACCAGTCTTCAGACGACAAGATTTTCCAAGACATGTTGCTGACAATGGATTTGACTGGTAGCTGTGTTGACAGCTCATATAAATATACTATACTGTCTCATGGATTGCAGGCTGATGCTCGTGTGATTGTCACTTGTATCGTGACGACCATCAACCAATGAAGCTCATCCCAAAAGCGTTAGTCTGGTGCATGGACTGACACAACAAGGCTCGCTCGCCTTCACCCGTCTTCTCGACCGCACTTTTAATCGCAACCACTGATCGACTACTCACACCGATCTACCCAATCACAACACACCGATCCCTGTGCGAAAACCAAGTCATGGACTACACCATGGCTACCAACACTTCCTACGACCAGATTCCGAATGAGGTCAAACTCATGATCTTCATCGAGCTCTACAAAGACACCCGAATCCGTCCCAAATGCCGTAATGACCCAGTCGAAAAGCTTCTTAGCACACCTCTGCTAGTCAGTCGAGATTTCGTTCACAAAAACGACTTCTTCTTGGCCGTTAGTAAAGCAATCGAACACATCGAAATCCAGTCATCCACCAATCTGGACTCACTCTCTCGTGTCTGGGATAACGAGCACACAAGACACCTCAAACACCTGCACTTCAACGCCGAACTCATGTTAAATGACGAATATTTCACACTGCGCCAATTACGCCTTTACCTACCCAACGTAGAACGCATCAGCAGCCGTGTCAGCAGCACCTCCATCCAGGTCCATGGCTGCGGCGGTAATAATCCCATCCGCATAGACCCAACCAAATGCCTTTGCCCACCCCTCCGCGGCCTCACCCAAACTCACCTCCGAAACAGAATACCCTCCAATAAGTACACCTGGCTCGTCTGCAGCGCCGCCAACGATTATCAATACGAATGGCTCAACGCCCTCCTCTCTGATGTCTCTCGCAATGCCTTAGCTCACGAACCCAGTTTTCGCAAAGTTGAGTTCGTCATACAGTTCACATGCGAGTTCTGGTCGTGGACAGGCCCAACCGCAACACGATCGTCTCGGTCTCAAAGTCGGGAGATGTACATGTCGAACAAGGATTAGATTGCACGATCGTATCCTGAGGACGATGAAGATGGAGTAAAGAGTGTGATTGAATTGCCGCAATTGACGATGAAGGAGATTTTTTCTCACCCTGGAACTGCGAGGTCGGTGGAGAAGCTGGTTCAGACGATGGAGAGGCAAGCCCGAGCTTTTAATGATGTGGGTGACTGTGCTGGGGCTTTGCCATGAGTGTCTTGAAGAGCAGGACATCAAACAGGTCTGCTGCTTTGCGACATGTTTAGCTTGTTTCTGAAGCCGAGAGCTTACTAGAAGCCTACGCTCGAATTTTATGTATATTTTTGCAAAGCATTATACACGGCAGGCAGTTGACAGGTCGTGAAAAATTTGTTTACCATGCTGTCAGCGTTCTTTTACCAGTCTGTCAGCAGTCTGTTAGCAGCATATCTATACGTACCTACATATCAGACTGGAAACAACCAACGAAATAAACTGAAAGTGATTTCACATACTGTCTGACATCTCTCAAAAACAGCATACTGACAGCCTGTCAATACTATGTGTGAACTGTCAGTGTTTTTACCAACCACAGCCTACCTTCCTTTTCTTGCCCCTTTACCCAATCATGTCTGGTGAAGGCTGTATATGCCTGCGTACGTAGCAACTGATTGTAAGACCTGCTCTATGTACACAAACTGTCATACGCATTACCATTGCCTTCAATGGTAAGTACATGTCATTGTACATTCTGTGCACATTTCAAGTACCCATGCTCTTCATAGCGTTGATAAAGAGAATCTATCGGCGGTATCAGAAGTTGATAGTTGACGTCGTCGATGGTCATAACCTATGCGCTGTACTTTTAAGTACTTAGAGAGATGTGTTGTGTAGCATCATTGTAGACATTGAACTTGATTTTGTTTTGAAATGTCGTGCCGTCTATCGATAGTGTCAAGTCACTACCTACAGTAGTAACGATGGAATTCCTGATGGGAGCCAGGTAGAGAGGGTGGTAATCAGTCAACTACAGTGTCTACCCTGTTGATCGCACTCATCGATATGCTTTAGATCCCACAGTGTGTAAGTTGTACATGGTAAAATCTTACTGTTGATATCGTTGCAGAGTACTGCGAAATTAATCTGCAGTCAAACCAAACCCGTGTCTTTTCGGCAAGAAATGGAGGTGATATTGAGTAGCAATCATAACGTAAAAGTATAGGAGGTAAGCTTCAAAGGGATATGAAAAGCTGTTAAGATACTGTTGTAACAGTCTCAACGTATCACCAACCCGAGTATAAATTGGAAGTAGATAGCAGCGCTCTAAATCGTTTCGAAAGTATGTTGATAGTATCTCAACAGCGGATTAACACGCGTCAGCTCTGTGGACAGACATCGGGCCATATATCTGGTTGTGTATCGACACCTTTCCGTGTACCTACGTAGTTACAAAGTCATAGCGTGGAAACATTCTTCCCCGTGCTGAACGAAGCGTACATGCTTTGAGACGGATTTATGCTTCTGGTTTGACGTTGGAGCTTGTATCAGTGCTATCGGCCATCTTCGCTGTTCCTGCCATTTTGAGTTTACGTCGTTGCAGCTGTTGCATGTCCTGAGGCTTGATTAGCAATGGTACGTAGTACGTAAAGGTTTTTGGTGTACATACCTTTTCAACTGTGCCGTCTACGATGTATCGCGTCACGTGCACTGGTCTTTGCTGGCCGATACGCATAGTTCTTCCTATGGCTTGCAGTTCCGTGCTTGGATTCCAGTGTGGTTCGACAATGAGGACACAATTTGCTGCGATGATATTTAGTCTACACTGGGGTTAGCATGCATGGTCATCAGATGGTGAGGTAGACCTTGAAGGCATACCCGAATGCGCCGACGCCTGTGGTCATGATGAGGACTCTGAAGATGTTTTTTTCCTCAAAATTTTCCAGTGTTTCCTGCCGGCGTTTGATGTCGGTTGTACCGTCGATGCGAGCAAAAGAAATGTGATTTCGGCTCAAGTGCTCGCTGACCAGATCTAGAGTGGACGTCCATTGCGAGAATACAATACTGTTGCTGTTAGAGAATATTTTGACCAAAGGAGTTCCTTACCTCTTGTCTTCCGGGTTGGAGTCCTTGATATCCTCGATCAGAGCGTCCATCTTCGTAGACCGTCCATTAGTACGGAAATAACCCTCCGAGGATAACGCTGCTGGGTGTGCATGTTGAATCCGAGCAGCCTTTTGTCCGTATTCAATCGTTTGGCACAATGGGCATTGGTCATCATGGCTCGGCTGGCATTTTGAGCACAGGATATGAGCACAGAGAAGCTCTGCTTCGAACCTCGGAATATCTTCAAGTGCTGATATCGATCGTCTGCATACCGAGCAACTCTTCTCACCATACATGCCAGCAAGTGCAAAAGCATCCTCATGCTCGTCGAGCAGTGTTCTTGCTCTTACCCACCAGAAAAGATGTTGGAAAGTGCCGTGGTTGCACAGGAGTCGAAGCTGAAGCTGCGCTTGGAATATGCCGAACCGACTTTTGCTTTCGAAGTCATCCACGAGTTGTTGCATTGTCCTTTTCATGTCTTCCTTTGTTTTGTCATATTGCTGTTGCTCTTCATTACTGAAGATCACATATTTGGTGAACTCGAAGATATTTGTGAGTCCCAATATAGCCTTTGTTCGACGAATACAGTATGCGTCCAATACTCTCGCCAGATTCTGTTATCCTAGAAGTCTCCTTGATCCTACCTCCATGAACGGTACAACGACACATTGACGAAACGTACCGAGGCGATCAAAGGGTAAGATTCTGAGAAATGCCAACAATGCTCCAATGTCCTCTAGACGATATTGAATCGGCGTGCCTGTGAGACACCAGCGAAATTTCGCATCTAGTTCAGCCATACGCTTATGTAGGAACGTGCTGAGCTGACGAATGACATGCGCTTCATCGAGCACAATTCTGAACCATGCAACATCCGTGATGGGACATTGCTTTCTACGATGATCGGCGATCAACCTATGATGTGTTGTCAAGACCACATCATAGTTGGTGACGTCTTCAACATTGGTCGGTCGCTTATTGCCGTGGTAGACTAGCACTCTGAGAGTATTGTCGGCTGGTACCATATGAATCGGAAACTTCTCGACACTGTGATGTACCGCGACCTTCATGTTGATACGCTTTTTGATCTCCCACAACCACGTTCAAAGTAGAGAAGGTGAAGGCACAATGACCAATGTAGCCTGTGACAAGATTTTGGTGGAGGGTATGTCATCTGCTAGATGCGTTTCCCTGTCCTGACACCATCGTTCAGCGTCCCCGAGCGATTTGACGATGAGTGCCAACATGGAGTAGGTCTTGCCCATGCCCATTTCGTCCGCTAGGATGCCTCCACCCGTCTCTACAGGAGCTGATCGCGATTTTTATACCAGCAATGGAATGTTGGTACCAGTCGTGACTATCATCAGTTAAACTTTTCCACAGCTGGTATTCTTCTCGCACAGGACCATTTTCTTTCTCTAACATAAAATCCAAGGCTTCTTCTTGATGTGGAAGTAGAGGCGTCATCATTTTTGCATCAACAGCTGTACGTCTGGCATGTGAGTTTCTGTTCAACATAGAATAGACATTCTCCAACGAGCTGTGAATTCCATTGTCTGTGTCGTCGCAAATAGGATCTTCAAGGATGATATTATCATCGAGAGGTTCACAGGGCTCAACACCAATTTTCAAGAAATGGGGATCGTCATAGGCTGCCCCAGGTTTCGACCAGTCTGGACGTTGAAGCCATATCTTGGATGAAGAAAATTTGCGTCCGATACTAGTGGCACATGAACGAGGTCCATATACGTTGATGTTTATGGATGTTTGAGCATCCTTGGACCTTGCTGCTGCTCCAATATCGCTATTTGACACGATTAGCATTCTTGTGCCTTCATGAGTAGCTTCAAGAGGATTTTCTTCAGACAGGCTGTGTTGCCAGCATCACTCTGAATAGCCCGAGGTGAAGTGCAATCATAATGTTGACACACCTGAGCTATGGCACCGAGCGAGAGTTAAGTGTAACTTGCTCCAGGATCCTCTTCTTGTGTACCAGCGCTAGGAGTTCTATCTCTTGCTTCGCAACGAGCTCTCCTAACGACTCATTCATCAGATCATTGAGTTGCGCGAGGCATGTACCGCCAGGAGTTGCAATCATAAGCCGTCCGTTTTCGAAAACGATAGGCAGCAAGTAATGTGATCGTATTTGAGAGATATCGGGCAAGTTCAAACTCGCTAGCACCTCGGTCATGTTTCCGAGTAATTTCATCTTGGATTGATAAACCTAAGAATTAGGAGTCAGGAATGACATGCAAACTGGTGCAGGTGGACTGTTCAGATGCCGAAACCGGCAATGGGAAGATTACAGCATCCTATTGTTTGTTCGGTGGGTTAATCAGAAGTTGTAGAACTATTCTAACTCACTATGCCGTAGCAAGTATCACATTCAACACTATCTTGTATCTCCTGTCCAGTCACAGACATGTGGTTCAAGAACACTTCATCGATAGGGCTTTCATGGTCGTGCAACTCTTGCATACTCCAGGCTTCCATATCGGCTTGTCCATCGCATAGAGGTAAGGAGGCAATTTCGCTATCATCTCCGTACAAGTAATTTGGTTCATCCTGCTCGAAGCCATCAACATCAGGCGTAAGGCCTATGATCTCCTGCCATACACTGTTCCAACCACGATCAGCGTATGAAGCGGCATCATCTCCAATCCCGGCGAGCCATGCTCGAGGTCTTTGCGATGGCGGAGACGATGTTATTGAAGAAGAATTGCCTGGGCTCGGCGGATCAATGTCGGGAGCACTTCGTTTCAGTGACATGGTCTAGTCAGCGCTTGGAAAAAGATGACATGAATGCCAAGCTTTATTTGATGGTAGGTGGTAGGCGGCGGTGGAAGGGACGATGAAAGTTACATTCCTCAGAGCATTTAACATCCTCATCAAACTGCGAATTAACTCCTGTGAATATTTCAGCACTCGCCAGCCGTCCTTTCATGTGAGAGAGCAAGGCGTTTCTGCAAGCTGCAGCCAGGATGGAAAGGCCGTTGTTGTGGCCGCAGCGGCATGCAGCCGCAATTCCCAAATCTGCCTTGTCGTGCTCTACAACCCTGGTTTGCATGACCTTGACGAGCTAAACTATTGAACCCAAGTTGCCTTGAAATCTTCCTGTCTTCTGTACTTGTTGAAGCGTTGCATGCAGCTTGATCTTCTTTCCACCACCGAGGGCGGTCCAGGCAATGCGACAACCGTGTCTATGAGGATGGCTTCTCACAAGTACCCCGTCGACCTCGATTTTCGGTATCCCCACCATGAGCAGAACATTCCGCGATCTGCTCCGTCTACCTTACGTGACGTGAAGGAAGCTATCGTCAAGATGCAGGAACGACAAGAAGCACAGAAAGAGATGGTGAACATGACCCGTTTACAAAAGTTCCTCGAGGCTATGCGCCAACTTGAAGCAATATTGGACGAGTCTGTGAATTCAAAGGACCATATGGCTCCTATATGGCGCTCTCTACACTTCATTTTGCAGACATCTTCCACGATGTCCAGTTCTTTTGACAAAATTCTTGAAGCATATGAGAACTTGGGCGACAAATTACCTTACTTCTTGCAGTTTCGTGCCGTGATTGACATGCATCCGGAAACAAGGGTTCTGTTAGATCTCATATACAAGAACATATTGGAGTTCCATGACATCGTTCATGGACTCTTAACCCATCCAAGTATGTGACGCACGATAGTGGCGTGAGTTAACGCTGATACTGAAGTCTAGCCTGGAGACAGCTTTTCCGTCCCTCGTGGCAGAATTATGGGGCTAGGTTCGAAAGCATATCTAAGAATATCCAAAGATGCAGTTACTTGCTTACAACACAAGCAGACATATTTCTTGACTCGTCAAGCACTTTGCCGCAGGTTGTCAACAACTTCAAATTTGTCACAGGCAACAACTATGAGCGAGTCGATGTCAACAATGGGCAAGCCCATCTTGGTGACCAGTATTTCACGAATTGTGCGGAAAACGAAGATAGTAGAGGAACTAGTCCGAGCCTCAAGGCTCAGTTCCTGGAGACACTCGTTGCGCTGCAACATACTCTTGAACAATCAAAGATCTCGCTTGATCGACAGGAACAGACAAGGCTGGATGAACAATATGACAGGGTTCTCCACTGGATTGCTGGTCCCGTCATGAGTGATTACCATTCCTCCCTGCGTAATAATTCGTGTTATCCCGGAACTGGTCGCTGGATTCTCGAGTGCTCTAAAGTGTCTGGTTGGCTTCGTGATGATTCACCACGAACCTCTACTCTCTGGATCCATGGAATCCCAGGTGCAGGTTAGTACCTGGTCGCTCAATCTAAATGGTAGAGTTAACGCCAATAGGTAAAACTGTGCTCGCATCAACAATTATTGAAGCATGTGAAGAGATGCACCAATTTGACACTGCTTACTTTTATTGTCGGTCGGGCGATCTCGAGACCAATTCGCCGACATCAATAATGAGAGCTTTGCTTGCGCAGTGCGTCCGACGCAAAGGCGAGCTCATGCCATACCTCGATGAACAGCGTCGCAACGATCGTGAGCCGCTCCTTCGTTGGGAAATTGCTCGACGGCTTATGGACACTGTCTGCCGTGAGAGTCAACGTCTTTATATCATCCTTGATGGCGTGGATGAATGTCCACCGGAGCAACGAAAGTCAATTTTATCTCAGCTTAGTACGATCGTCAAAGAGGTGGATCAAAAACAGCCCAGCAAAGTCCGTCTACTTATTGTCAGTCAAAACGAGCTCGATATCAGACGTGCACTCACCAACTTTGACGAATTCGAGCTTTTGCCAAAGCACAACAAGGACGATATCGCAGCGTTTGTCTCTGGCTGGGTGACACGAATTCAACAGCGTTTCGAACTCACTGCCGAGCAGACAGACCACATACATGCATTGACTTGCTTGAAAGCAAAGGGTGAGTACTTGAAGTTCAGCTGTATTATTGCGGCTGATAATCCAGGGCAATCTCTCTATGCCAAGCTGGTCATGGAGAACATATATGCTCAACCTAATTGCAAAGCGTTACGGAACGAGCTCGGAGTCTTTCCGAAGGAATTAAAGGATGCGTAAGTGTTCCAAATTCCCAGACCCACTGGATGGCTGTCATTTTGTCCACTGCACTCAAACGATGCTCACCCTTTGCCACCCTGGCAGTGCCGCACGATGCTCTGAACGAGATTGACTGAGATTTTCAGGTACCAACACATCATAGTCCGAATACGAAGGAACGCGACGGCAACAGAGTGGGAAGTTTCCAGAAAACTGCTTGGATGGATGACATGTGCTGCACGGCCACTCAAATGGCATGAGATACAAGGAGCTTTATCAATAAACCTCGAAGATAAGACTGTCGACTTCCAATATCGTCTACTTCGCCATCACGTCAAGGATATTTGTGGTGCTCTGGTTTCGGATTGCGGCGATCGCATCACTCTAGTGCATGGTACGGCCCGGGAGTTTATTGCGCAGTCAGACCTCATAGACGCGCCAGCGGTCAACTGTGAGATGACTACGCTATGCGTGCAGTATCTCACATTCGAATGTTTCAACGTCAATATAGCTGATGAGGACCGAAGGTCGTACCTTTTGGACGGTTACTACGCTTTTGCCGAATACGCTGTTGCCAAGTGGATGCATCATTTTGAGCGGATGGTCGACTCTTCGACGGTTCTTTCCGACCCAAAACGATGGGACACTCGGGAAGTGATGATTGAAGCCGTCGTAGAAGCCGTTCAGCAGCTTACTGTGGAGCACGATGAAGATCTCGACGCAACTTCGAAGAGTTCACAATTTGGAGACCTCAACTCACCCTTACCGACTGATGCTCAAGAACTCTTGTCCGACTTCGATGAGGCCCAAAAAAGTTTTCAGAAGTTGTGGACGCACATTCAGGTCTGTCGTCGTCAAGGCATTCAAGCTCGGAACATCATCAGTTTGAATCTGCTTCGAATGGCGTTTGAACGAATTCGGGAAAACCTCGAAGTCATAGCCACTGGTCAATCGGCAACGAAAGAGGACGGTGAAAAACTATCGACATATTATGGGAACCGACTTTTCCGGTGCCCAAAACTCACATGCTACTATTTTCACGAGGGCTTCAAGGATAAACAGACACGAGACAAGCACGTCGCTCGACATGATCATCCGCACCAATGTCCCCAATCAGATTGTGAATCCGCAGACTTCGGCTTCTCATCCAAGCAAGATCTTACAAACCATGTGGCGTCCTTCCACCCAGATCTCGAGCTCAAGGCCGACCTGTTCAAGCCAGTGGAGATCAAGCCCCTGACCACTAAACACATATGCACTAAATGTGACAGGAGTTTTGCAAGAAGAGGAATCTTGCGAGCTCACGAGCTCGACCATGCTGGTCAGAAGCCGTTCGAGTGTCCAAGATGTGGAAGGGCGTTTACCAGGAAGAACGATTGCACTAGACATGAGAAGATACATGATCGTCTGCCCCAATATGACCAACCAGACAGCGAATCCGCTGGATTCGCCTTCTCGTCCAAGCAAGAATCGACTAAGCATGGAACGCGCTATCAGTCAGATCGCGAGATAAAGGCTGATCTATTCGAGCCGGATGACGACAAGCTCAAGACCATGAAGCACATTTGCACCACGGACGTCGCATCAGAAGAGGTCAAAGCCGATGAGGATGACACTTTAAGTTCAGCATTTACTCACTCGAATGTTGGCAGCGATGAACAATTCTGGGACGATGAAGTGCGCTCTGTATACTCTGATGATACCAGTATTGAGTCTACGGTGCAGGATGACTTTGTTCGGCGGTTTGTAGAACTAATTATCTCCGATATCTCTGAAACTTGTTCTGACATGGAGGATGGCGTTGGACTGCTCAATGGATTGGAAAGCATTCTGATGGGATTCGCTACAAGACTTGGACAAGAGATTTTTTCGTTCAAGGCATGGAGGGCAATGGTTTTTGTCTGCAAGCATAGGCGGTAAGTATATCCTTCTTGCTCATTTTTTAAGCAATCCCGTATATTCCAGAGACTGGTTCTGATCATATTACCAGCTCGATCAATGATACGTTCATGGAGCAGGCATTGAAACTACTCCCAAGTGATTGGCATCACATGGCGCCGAGTTGGGAATCTGGTGCCGGCAATTCAGACCTAGGTTCTGAAAACGAGGAACAGACCGCGGATTCAAGAACACTGTTACCTTCTGAATCCGAGATGTCCTTTGAGGAGAAGTTTAGAGACTGGACAAAACGAAACACGATCGATTCAATTCTCCATGCGTCGGATTCACAGGCACCACTTGAAACACTAATCGGGGGGTCTGATTACGCTATTGACACTACCAACGAGGAGAAACTTGAAAACTCGGAGCTCCTAGCTTACGAGGGGCTCATTCATGACTCTAACTCTTATCAGTGGCTTGTTTCAAGCATACGCAAAAAGCTTCTGCTGACTGATACCATTCACAGGTCGGCCGCACGCATTCGGGAGGATGTTCTAGCGCTCTTCCCGGACAAGAACCGACTGTCGAAGATGTCACCACCTGATAAAGTCACGTTGAAGGTTGCCCTTGGTTGGAACCCTTCGATCAATCTAGGGTCCAACGATCTAGTTGATATGAGCTCGACTCTGGTGCTAAATGGTACGGCAACTAGTGCTCAAGCTATGACTTGTCGTGATTACCTAGAACAAACGTGGCCGGCTACTGGCACGCAATTGCTGGCACTTATGAATAATTTGCAGGCAGCTCGATCCCGTGGAATTTTAGAGACACAACACCTTTTTGGGGCAACAATAAGCTTACAGCTAGAAGACTCCACGATGAGGATAGCCATTGAAGGCACCAAGGACTTTATTGCGGAGATTGTTGAACAGCTGTGCTGGTTGAGCGCGGTGTACAGCGCCCCTCCGTCTAGCGACGGAATCTTACACTGCCAGCCCTCCTTCTCTACTGTACGCAGCAACGAAGTTACGGAACTGGTCATAATCTGCAGATACGACATCATGGACAGAACGCAGGAATCCGGAACATGCTGGCAAGGCTTATTCCAGCGATGTGTTATCATTGAAGGCTTCCCAATTCGTCGGCGCCTTCAGAATACACCAGGTCTTGAAATACCACTCAGTTTGATCAGCCATCTGATGGGCGCGGCGGAGGCTCATGAGTACGCTGGAAAATGGTTTCTGAAAGCATTCTCGGCAATAGCAGCTCCAGTTTCTGTACGCGGTAACGAGCTCACCTGGCATCTGTCTTGCAGAGATGACGGCCAGTACATTTCATATCGCGAACACGGCGTTTCAGATATTGCGACCATTACATTCGAGCGACTTGCAGGCGCTCGGCACATCGTCGGATGGTGCTCCAAGATTCTCAATCTTTGTGGATCAGCCTGCGCTGCTTATCCAGTAGGTACTCCAGATTCTAGACCAGATATTTTGCCAGGTCACCTGCGTGGGCTTTCACTATCTTCTGGACGATCGGTCATTGATAGCAATATGTATAATCTGTCACCAAAACACATACCATCATCGTTCTTAAAAGTATCGATCACGAAACTATACAACAATCTCGAACACCGCTTCGTCCTTTTCTGGGATACTCGTGACAATCGAGGCTGGTTTGTGAACGGACTGAAAGCGCTTCTACACTTGCTTCGGTATTCCTTGAAAGACGACGAGGCCAGAGCAGGTTCCCTTTTCTGTCTGCGAAAGAATACGCTACTCGAACCTCAGGATCCATACGGTGATGATTTTGCAAGGGCTGTGTTGTGTAATAGAGGGAATCTCGACCTACCGATAACCGAAGACGGGAGTGATGAGTGTGAGAGGCTCCGTGATCGTATGCGCCAATTTTGTCATACTCTTCAAAAGGCTTTCGATTATGAAGACAATTGTCGAGACTGGACAAGCCTGCCCAGAAGTAATTTGGATGGTTGGGATTTCGTGTCTGTGACCCAACAACTGGACAGAATCGAGCCATCAACCATTATGCTTTCACAACAGGGTCAATCCTGGGTAGATCTTGTTCGGATCACTGGTGCAGTCACTTTTTTCGGAGATGGTTTTGGAGAGCTGATCAAGCCCGAAAAGGATTTGTGTGAGACACTACCGCTCGACGAGTTCTGTATCGCGGTTGCTACGACCGATATTAAACGAATAATGAGCCGCAAGAGAGGTTTCTGTGGAGTTGACGCGTCTCGCATTATTTGCGCTTCTGACTCTATGAAATTAGTTTGGCAGAGTCCAGAAGGCTCTTCTGCTACTTGCGGCTGTGAAGACGGAAGACAATCATCGGGAGCTCGCACCGCAATTCAAGTCTTACGGCCGTCTGAGTCTCCACCATCTATTCACAAATCGGTTGAGTGTATTGATCTGGCAAAGCATATCAACGGCGCTGTGATTTTTGGTTACGTGGCCAGCCCTGGACGTTGTGTGACCGATGTTGGTCCACCACAGGCTCGGGAATATCTTGATCATTCGGATGACGTCGTTACAAACGACAGTGCCACAAGGTCTTCACTGAGCACGAAAACTTTTTCAACAATCGCAAGGACCACGTCGACATCGCTAGGCCTATCAGCACATAATCCAATTTCGATATCCTCACCCTACGATAGCCACACATCGTCGTATGGCCACTCAAACATTAGCGGCTTTGCTGTTCAGGGGGATGTTGCAGGCGATGTAACTGTCAATCTTGTCAACGAAGGACGTTCGGAATTATTGAAGAGGAAGCGATCATTGTAGCAATCGCATAAAATGTATTTGCGCAATCCACAAAAATGAAGTCTTGTGGTGTGAAAATTGTACATTCAAAACGTATGCCGCCCAGAGCAGTCAACAACCATAATGCGTACGCAGTAGATAACCTACAGCAGTGACGAATCTTCAGCTTAAGAACTAGACCGGGGTTGGTGTCGAAACACTGGTGGCCACTTCAAAATCCTTGCAGTGTACCATAATCCTTAATGAATTTCAGGCTGACTTTAGGATAGGCAGGTACTATCGCTGAAGTACTACTTTCTAAGCCTTAGAGCAGTTTTGCCATCTGATAAGTTCGTAACACTAATGACCTCTCGCACGGTAGTCACTCATCCCATCGAATTTGATACCGTCATCATAATATCCATTATCTATAAATTAATGCTGCGCAAACTATTCGCAGCAGCCTGTTTCATCGGTGATCGGATCATCTAAATTCAAGTGCATTGAGTCCGAAGTCTGCCTTAGATGTACAGTGACTCTCCTCTTTATTGGTGCCCGACATGAGCCGTGAGGTCAGTATACCAAAGACAATTTGGTGGTACAGTATGGACAACAGAGTCGTTGTAAAATTGCGCTATATTGTAATTTTAGTCTTACTCTGGTCTTATATCGTCCAAGGTAGGCAAACACTATCTTATATTAGAACACTAACACAGAACTCCTATCAGTTACTATCAACTGAGTACTCGTCCCGAGACGTCGTACACACGAAAGCCGTAGTAAAGTACTATACTATATTCTAGGCTCTGCTTCTGCTGTACCCGTGAGGCACGAGGTAGCAGCCGCATTAGCTACCGCATCGATGTTGACAACCTGCTGCGGTCGTCCCGTTGCATTGCATCCGGTGAGTAAGTTGTCAAAGCCGCATGTGGATCCTTTTGCAAAGTTTAAGCCCACGGAGGTGCTTTACTGCACAGCGCCTACCATACCTTATGCTAGGACTGCTATTCTTACTTGAGTTCGCATAGTCTACCACACGAAAATACGCTTCAACGAAGCTATTGGTTGGTAAGCAAAAGCCATGCTGCTGTTCCAGCATAATAACGTACTTTACTGAACTTCAGTTCTTCCCTACTAGCAATTTATTCCTTCACTGCAGTAACGCTGTCTATACCTCTCCGAACAACGATCAGCTAGAATATTCACTTTCAAGTAGCGATTATCTTCGACATTCACCAGGTCCGTTTCAAGCCACTATTGACAGCTTCTCCGTCACCATGCATCTATCAACATTCGCTCTTCTGACGACTGCCATCTCTGTCCATGCTGCCGCCATAAAATCCGTCGCCGTCAGAACCATTGACTGCAACATGTGGTGCCGCGATCCTGCTGAGATGATGATATGGCCTAGTATTGAGGATTGCGAAGACTGGTGCAATGGACATGCGTCTCTGGCTGCCGTAACCAATTCCCTTGCTGTTGGAAACACGGCCTCCATTGACGACTGCGACGTCTCTTGCGATGCTTCCGGCTCTGCCACCATCGTTACTGCTCGTAACATCGACTCCGCTGCAGCTGATGTGGCTGCGGCTGATCTGAACAACGACTCTGCCAATTCATTCCTGGCATTGTCCTTGGAACAATCGAAGAAATCGATCAATCAGTCGAGGCGGTGTTCGAGACTATAACCGGAATCCGTATTAAGGCTACTACCGAAGTGGCTACATAGCACTGATTGGGATACCGATTCTGATAATTCTGGTTCAATTGACAGCAATCCTGCGAACAGCGATTCAATGCACATATCTTGAACTGTACTCTTTCGTCTACCTCACGTAACGGACCAATAGACGCACACGTACCCCACCGTAATAGCATGTGGTACTCATACTATTTACTCCAGTAACCGTTACAAAACCTTTCAGTACTCTTGCTATACCCGCTTAGGTAATGTATGGATTGAGTTTTGCTAATTTAAGGTCGACGTCCAAGACTCCACTTCTACGGCACGACGTAGCAATGACCGTAATATATCTTAACTGCACCGTCGTCCCTGATCAATGCATTCGGTTTTTCAAAGCTGTGAGTTCCAAAGCCGAGGTGCTCTGATACTACGTACAGTACGTGTTATTCTTATTATGCATCAGCTAGCACACTTCGATACATGTACCTATGCTGGCAACCAACAAGCACCTTCGCTTCGACCACTGTTACCAATGCACATTGGCGTCGTATCGAGCTTAGGCTGATGCAGGTCATGGATATGCTTCAATGGAAGTCTAGAGAGCAGTGGTAAGTAATAAGTCAGTGTCATGGCTCCTGCTCCTCGAGCATTGAACATGTATCTGCCGAACCTGAAGTCTTCTGCTAACATTCCCTCCTTACAATCAAAACCATCGTGTGCGTTTCAACCAACGACCATTTTCGACACTGGGTGACCTCATCTCACGCCAGTACCTATCTTAACTCTTCTGCCAGCATGCGTCTGTCGACACTCGGTCTCTTGGCGGCTGCCACCTCTATCCACGCTGCCGCCATAAAACCCATCGCCGTCGCTGAAGGTGCTGACGATTCTGTCTCTGGCTCTGGCGCTGTTGATTCCTCCGCTGTCAAGAGTACCAGAGATATCAATTCCGACGTCGGTATTGCTGAAGGTTACTCCAAATGTGTATTGAAAGAAATCTATGAGGGAATCAAGTGCGATAGCTGGACCTCTGACGCTGTCGACGACTCCGCATCTGCCACTATTGACACTCGCTCTATCGCTGGTGACTCGACCGCCATCTCCTCCTCCGCGCCTAGTACTACTGACTTGGCCACCGTGGACACCCCGTACGAGCTCTGCGTTGAGGTCGCAGCCAAAAACAATAAACCTATAAGTGATGTCTGTCCCGAGTATACTAGTACCGCCATCGACGCCCGTTCTGTCGCAGCTGATTCCACCGCCACCGCCGCCATCGACTCCGCATCCAACACTGTTGACGACCCCGAGGATGAAGACGAAGTCAACCTACAGCTCTGCGCTTTCGACCCTTGGAACTGCTCCGAGGATATTGACACCGCTATCGATGCCCGATCCGTCGTGGACGATAACTACGACCCCTGCAATGACCCCTCTGCTCTACCAGAGGAGTGCTTCGATTATATTGTCACCGGCGTCGCCATCCGCCATCCCGATTCTGTCGCAGACGATTCCGCGGCCGCCGTCGACTCTACCACATCTAGCAGTGTTCGCTACTCCGCTCCGAACGATCAATACGACGTCTGCGTTTTATCCATGTCACCAGATGTCTGTGCTTTTTGGTTCTCCGGTGCCGGTTCTGGCGCAGCTGATCCCGTTATCAGTTCCGTTGCCGCGTTGCCTTCCACAGCTACCTTTGCAACTACAACCATATCTACGTCCGTCTCTCCGTCTCCAACCAGCCCGACTTCAGCCTCGACTTCGGAATTCATGTCTTTCCCATCTGCCTCGAGTTTCGGATCCGTGCTCACATCGATCATATCGTCTGCGTCCATGCGTGTTAGTGGTACGCCTGCTGCTGCGTCCGCAACGACTTCGAAAGGTGTTAGTAGTAGTGGTAGTGGTGTTGCTGTTGCGGCGAAAGCTACCGGGTCTGCGGGTAGGACCGAGGGTATGGCGATGGGTGTTGGTGTGGCTGCTTTGTTGGGATTGGTTGCACTCCTGTGATCTGAAATTAAACTGGACTGGTGTTTTAGCTTGTCATTGTTGCTTTTAGCATGCTCGGTTTTTATTTCTAAGGTGTTCAGGAATGCGGCGTAGGAATTTTGGGCCTGGCGAAGGAGTTTAGGAGGAATTTGCGTGTCATGGCCTTGACCCTGATCTTGATCTTATCTACACTACCATGCACGATCACCAGGTCTTCGTGGAGAATCGATCAGGCTTACGAACGACTATATTGCAGGCATTGGATGTAATCGTTCCCACCCCGCTCCGACTTCAGCTCTACCCTGAGCTAAACCCTCCTGAGCCTGTCAGATCGTAGCTGCAGTGTCATAGACTGCTGTGATCCTATGCAGCTTGCCAGGAGAGTGCACATCCAGTCAAGATCTCCGATATCATCAGCTCCGGTCCTTTGTCTGAAATGGCTCCAATCTATCAGCAGGGGTCGGTCCGGATCATGGATGGCTCGATTCAAAGCGTTCCAGTCAGCTGGAGATCTGCACAAGCTCGCACACCGATCATCGCATAGATGTGCACTTCAGCCTCAACTTCAGGTGTGATTTGTATCGTTTCGGAAATGCAATACGACCCATTGTTATCATGGCATACCTGCTAGTCGTTGAGTTGCGGTAGGGATGTCTGGTCTTCTCCTATGAGTACGTTGTTGCTGGCCGATCCTTCTCAAGGTATGCAGGGTATTGGTCGATGCACCTTAATGGCATTCAGCTTGTCCAGCTTTGTTGTAGTCGAGACATCAGGCGAGCAGTGTGCATCGTGCTTCTGATGTCGGAGCTGAAAGGAAGACGTAGCTGGCATTTTTGGCCAGAGGCTAGGATAAGCTATAAATTCGCTCTGCCTCCAGATTCATTCGGCCCAAGATCGTCATCAGCAGTCGCTATCAGTCTATGTCGGCGATACCACATCCCCGCTCGTCTCAGCAATTTGGATTCTGAACTAGGAGCACATCAACTCAACATGACCACCTCCAAAACAATGTACCTCATCCACCATGGCGAGAAGCCATCCAAGGTTGATGGCAAAGATCCTGTCGGTCTTTCCGACGCCGGCAAAGAACGTGCCCAGTGCCTAACGAAAACCTTCTCCAAGACATTCTCGTACAATATCAGCCACGTCTTTGTTCCAGTATACAAAGAGTATGGAGAGCGCGAGCGTGCCTATCTAACTGTGAAGCCACTCGCAAACGACCTAGGTATCGAGATACAAACCTCTAGCCGAAATAAAGCAGACGAGCTTGTCGACGAAATTGAAGACGTGCTTGATAACCCAAGCTCTAAGAATGTCTTGGTCTTTTGGGAGCATGATGCACTGACAGAAATTGTGGTTGAGATTTGGAAGAAGTTGGGAGGTATCAAGCATAAGGATCAACCGACACCACCTCAGTATCAACCAGCTAATGAGCCTGATCGGTAGGTAACCACTCGTTCCTAGCTTTACCCATACCCTGTTTGTTCACCTTTCGGTTGCTCGACATGCAAAGACTAAGACGTGTTGTGCTAATTTGTTTTAGCTTCGATATCATCTGGACCATGCCACCACCTTACACCAACGATCCGTCCCTCTCGATCACGAGTGAGAACACTTCAGCAGACAAAAAGGGGAACCAACCGGGCGGCACAATGCCAGGTCCCAGATCCCAAATCGCTCAGGCTGGGATGGTAATTGAGCCAAGGGTTGAGAGGGTTGATCCGTGGGGGCAACGGCATGGACATGTTCACTCCTTCACGGTGGTTGTTAGTGTCACGGGTAACTTTCTTGCTTGAGATAGGCTGCTTCGTCAGTAAGGGCATTAAGGTCGGGCTCTTTACGCATGATTGATAATTCGTATAATGATTAGCATGCCTTGCCATGAGGTTTCAGTAGTCACAATCCAACGTTGTTCAATGGACTTTTACCGTTAGGCGTATACTGGTAGCACAGTCTCGTGTGAAACGTGTGGTAAATTGGTATAGACATAACCCATAGCATCGGATCTGCCTTCTTCAAGTCTTCCCGACAAAGACAAGATACGCTGCAGGCTCGTCGTATGGCTTCGATGAGACCAATAATGCCCAGTTGGAACCTCTGCCATGGAAAGTAGAGCATACGCGTGTCTCAATGCACCTTTCTCATTCACATGGCGGATATTCAAGCTTGCGCTGAGTGAGCAATTGGACGTATAAGGTCACGAAAACAGCACAGGCCGCGTTCTGGAAGGCTGTGAACATGATTGTCTTTTGTCGGGACGCGATGCGGAGTCAGCTTTAGAGAATTTATATGATATGCTGATGGCTTACTTTTGGTAGTAATTGGGAAGGGCTGTCATGTGACTGGAGGAGGTCGTGGACGCTAAAATTGCAGTGCAGGGCTCCGTTTCTGGGGAAGTACTAGGTATGACTGGCTGCACCCCACGAACCCGGTGTGGCAAAACCTCGGAGATCGGTAGAAGAGTGTCCGCGAGGTTGTGTATTTGTATGCGAGCTTCGTCTCTTAAACTCCTTCTTCTTTCCAAAGGTTCTGTTGAAATTGCTAACAAAAGCATCGCTCTGTGGCAAATTTGGCCTTCTGTCTTTATGGCTATACTGATGTTGACACAAAACACTGTAAGGTTGTGTACTTGCTGCATAAACTGAACTGAAAGACACGCATGTTGCAGAATATTCGAATTCACTAAACAGCTTACATACAGTAGTTTACACACTGGCCCACCCGTGCACCGTTAGATTAGAAAAGTAATTTTTCCCACTAGAGACTGTGACTTTTGCGATACGAGAACACGATGAGCTCGAGCAATAGCTTCCTTATTTTTGCTCGTGTTTCCTCCTTCGTCGAGTCGTTTACCGTATTCAGAACATACTCGATTTTGCTCTGGGAGGAGCAAATCAAAAGCTTTCAGATCTCATGCATCGGCAACCGTCTCGGTAAGCCCGATGTGTTAGCATGCAGTTCCGTGTGCTCGTATTCAGTAGCCTGGTTCTCACCAGCCTGCTCACATCTTCGGCCAATGATGCCCGGCACAAATGTGTTGCTCACTAATTAATCTACTCACCTGTACTGCGTCAGCCAGCCTCGGGTTGCGGTGGTGGTAGAAGCTGTGAAGACACTTCAAAAGGAAGCTGTGGGAGCTTGAACGAGCTTCGTAAACCGAGTCGCAGATAAGCATTTATCGACCCCGCTCAGACGAAGCTTGGCTGTGGACCACTTCCAAAGGACCAATGAAACTACGATAAATTGTCAGTCATGGAGTATGTACGTGGAACCTTGCATAGAGTGGGATGCCTCTCCTGGCTTTCTTTTGCTTGGCAACATGCTTTTGACAGGTTCGCTTCTGCACCTTGAACACGTTGGTCTGTCAATGGTCAAGAATTCGTTCTATCAGCAAGCGTGGCCAGGTACAGAAATGCCTATCGCCAATTGTACCCCTCAATCCATGCATCTTACCACGTTAGAGCTATAGCCTTGCGTAAGCTGGTCAATCCCAGATACAACCATGGAGTGTATAGCAAAGAAAATGCAAGTTCACATTTGGTACATATGTTAGACATCTGCCATAGCTCGTGGGAGAACTCCCCAAGCTTCTCAGGCCTGGTGTAACAACTCACCGTCAAGATGAAGTTTCAAGCTCTCGTTGCCCTCTCCATCATTGCTGGAGCCTCAGCAAAATGGACAAACAACTTGAACTACCGTTCACCTTCCGAACACCATCCTTTCATGGGTATTGCCATTCACAAGGTGGTGAGGAGGACTAACTATGCATCTCCCTTCAATGCCAGCCAGTTGAATTTCACCCACGGTGTAGCTTCTGGTGATCCCTACGCAAACTCGGTCATTCTGGTGAGTCAGTCGGCAAAACGAGTCAACGACAACCAGCTTATATGATCAGTGGACGAGGTGCTCGCCGGTGTATGACGATGACATGAGCAACAGTGAGATCTCATGAGCTTGACTGGAGCAATCCAACTTACCATAGTCTAGTCACTGTCACCGGAACTGTGCCAGTATTCAACCACGACGAAGCCGAGTATGTCTCCGTGTCAACTGCTCCCGTTTGCGTCAACTGGCAGGTCTCGACTTCGCCCAACATGACCAACCCGGTCTCTCAAGGTCAAGCCTACACCAGTTCCGATATTGACTACACAGTGAAGGTCAGACAGCCTTATGGAAGCTCAAATCATGTACTGACAGCAAACTCAGGTTGAGGCTGCTAACCTTCAGCCCTTCACGCAATACTATTATCAATTCGGGGTTTGCAACTCAAACAACTACAGTCCAGTTGGCCGAACGAAGACCTCCCCAGGACCAAACGATGACACCGCAGCTGTCAGTTTGGCAGTATACTCTTGCTCTAATTATCCTTTCGGTTTCTTCAACGCCTTTGGCAATCCGGCTCGAAAGAACTCAGTCGACTACGTAATTCATCTAGGTGACTTCATCTACGAGTAAGTTTAGCGGCACTACCAGTTCAAGCCATGCTGACACTTACTAGGTATGCTGAAGGTGCTTATGGTTGGGGTTGGTCAATAGGACGAATTCCTCAACCGAATGATGAAACTCGAACTCTCTACGACTATCGCAAACGACATGCCTCATACCGTGCAGACTTGGATTCCATTCTCTCCTTCCAGAACTTTGCATGGATTCCAGTTTGGGACGACCATGAAGTTGGAGATCAAACTTACCGTGATGGAATGGCTGACCAAAACAATACCGAAGACTCTTTCATCCAGTACGATATCGAGTTTGGTGGTGAATATGTTTCCTTCGACCAACGCAAGATGAACGCTGTTCGAGCTGTATGTTCCCTATCTTCCAAACAATGGTTCCATGCTGACAAAGACGAGTACTTCGAATGGATGCCAATCCGACAAGTCGATATGGACGACAACCTTCGAATCTGGAGAACCTTCTCCATCGGTACTCTCTTCGACTTGATCATGCTCGACACCCGTGACTACGATCGATCCATCACCGATCTATACTGGAACACCGACTACATCCACCAAATCTCAAACGATGCCGGACGATCCATGATGGGCAGCAGACAAGAAAACTGGTTCTACAACCAACTCAGTGCATCCCAAGCAAGAGGCGCAACATGGCGACTCATCGGTTCTCAAACCGTATTCTCGCGGCAGAACGAATCCATCGCCTACGGCAACATAAGTAAGTACCCAAACATCCATACCCAGCCCCGAAACAGCATGCTAAACTTGCAACCAGACCCCCTTGACTACGACGCCTGGGACGGCTACCAATCCAACCGCAACCGCACCTTCCAACACCTCTACGAAAACAACATAACAAACAACATCGTCATGTCCGGCGACAGCCACATGTCCTGGGTCAGCGACCTAATCTGGCTCGACGAACACCCCTACGACGAAAACACCGGCGCCGGCTCCATCGGCGTCGAATTCGCCGGGTCAGCCGTATCCTCTCCCTGTCCATACGGGCAGAACATCAGCCAGGCCGCTGCGGATCAGTACTCGACTTGGCTGGTGCACGCAAACACCGAACTCCAGTGGCAAGACGTCTACTACCGCGGCTACTACGAGTTGACTATCTCGCAGGCGAAAGTCGATGCGCGATTTTATGGGATCCCATCGCTTGTTCAGAGATTGCCGTATGAGGTCTCGCTTGCGAATTTCACGGTTATGAATGGTGCGAATGCGGTGTAGAGGCCGGTTGCTGGTGGTGTTGTAGCATCGGGGGCGCTTAAGAATGGTCAGACTGTGGTTACGAATATTACGAATAATACTATGACTGGACAGTATCTGGTTACTGATTTGTATACTTTTGGATATGGTCAGGGTCCGAACGGTTCTTAGATAGAGGCTACCGGCGGGTAGTAATGGCAGAGCAGTGAAAGTGGTTATAGTACATAATATATCTGTGGCTGATTAATGCCTCAAACTTACTTAAAACCTCCTCTTTCTCGACCAGAGCGTGATGACCGGTTAGATGACACAGACATCCTTGAATCTTAACCACCGAAACAACCAGCCTATAACACGACTCGTCGAGTCATACTACACCACAGCATCTCAACCAGCTACATATTGTACATAAATACCTCCACATATACACATCCCAAGCAAGAGCCAGTGCTCAAGTAAACCACGGACCAACACACACATACTCTCTCTCTCTCCGGTCCATCTACAAACACTCACCCACTCCTCAAACTCAAACTCAAAACTCAACAAGCACCTCGCACCAAATTCCATTCTCACACTCATCCAAGCCCTGCATCACGCTGTATGTAGGAAGTCGTATATCCAACCGACCTTGTGTCTGCGACACACCATAGAAGTCAAGCTGTACGCAACATAGCCGTACACATCTTTACACATGTGCTGTACCACCCCGCTTCTATTTCTGCTTCGAGGCCCACACCCTTCACGTAACTTGCGACGCAGGCTCTTGTCACACTGGTCATTCCAACGCATATACATACATACACGTACACATAGTTGCGAGACCTGGAAGTTGAAAAACTACTGACCGGAGAGCATAGGGCTCGGGTGTGGATTGCCTCTATCCTTGTAACTACATGAGTATCTATCTAGATACAGTACATGCGTACATGACATGATACAAAACCGAGAAACCTAACCCCAATGACTCCTCATAGCAAACCCCTTATCCTCCTTTCCAGCTTAGTGTTCGCTCCGTCAATACAGAACACCACTCACTGAGTACGTACGTTCCCTAACATCATACACATACGTATCTAAACCACCATCTTTCAAACTTCATCTTAGTTCTACGTACTCAGATTCGATCACGGAGTGTTGTCGTCCATTACTTACGGACTGTACGTATAGTACGTCAAGGTGAAGAGATGATGCTGTTAAGGAAGTAGTGCGTTGTCTTTTAAGTCAATGTGAGCGAGGACGGTTGTTCTGAATGTTAGAAGGTGTATTACTGTATTGTATGTACGTATGTATACTGCCTTGATGTCAAACTATGCATTCGCTATCGCTTAAAATCAATGTTACTCGTATGAAGTCGTACCGCTAGCCTTGAATCAATCGAGAGAAACACTTTGAAGCTTTGACTCTTGTGGAAGAGAACAAGAAGGAGTGTACCAGTACTGTTTCCGAATTCAATACATTATCCAAAGGACCAATCCTTGACAGTGCAAGCGTGTATCCTGAAATGCTATTGCAGTCAAGCTCTCTGCACTACTTCGTGCTCATTGCTATCGTCCTTTCATCGTAGCAACAGCACTGTCTCATCTCCGAAACCCTACTTTGGATGGCTGCATACCTCGGTACATACATTGTGAACTCTGGTGTTACAAACCATCCTCTCGGACCGCACTGCCAGACGCGGAACCTCCTCCCAACCCAGTAGCTGTCTTGTCATTAAATCAATTCCTCATCCACAGAGCTTGGGACCTGCGAAGACTCCGTCGGAATAATCTCCTGCTGCTGGTTGTCTGTTGGTGAGTCAATTTCGGATCCGATTCCCGAGATCTCGTCCAAGTATCTCCGTAGAGATATGCCACCACCTCTGACTAATGGTAAGTAAAGCTCTGTTTGCGATTCGCTTATGTGCGAAGACTGTTTCGTCGTACCGGACAAGTTGGAAATTTCCGAGCCAGCTGCGATTCCATTTGCGTCTTCACGAACAGGCGGAGCCGAGGAAGTCTTCCAGGATGCTGCATCGATACCAAACAAGGAGAACAAATTCGCAGGTGTATCACTTTCGATAGATCGAGCAGGATCTCGAATCTTGCCAAAGAGCTCATCAAGGTCTTTATCGGTTGGGGTGGCTAGAATTTTGGCATCTTGGAGCTTCTCCTCGTTGATGAATTTGAGAGTTAATGTTGACTGATAAAACTTCGGAACGCGGAATAGGCTCATCAACGAGATACCGGGCTTGAGCGCGATGCGTGGTCCCTTGCGCAAGCTAAAACGATCGAACAACGAGAGGGTGCTTCTGTTTTCAATTTCCGACACTCGACTGAGAGAACCGGGCCACATCGTGAGACTTCTTCTGAGACCGGAAGTTGTGGAGCCGGTCTGGCGAGTAAGAGAACAACCTCCCTATGGTCGGTTTGATGAATGCCACCGGCTTTTCCTCAGAGGACTAGTACGACCGTGCTGTTGAGCTCTTTCTGGAGTCATAACGTGCTCACCATATGTGGCTGATAGTCTCCCAGTGTCATGACTGTTTTGACTCTCCTCGTCCAAACTCTTGCTCAATGATCCATCCAGCTCGAAGCTGTTCGTGTTATTACTTTCGTGGTTGTTTCTGGTGGCTTGTTTTTGTCTTCTTCCTCTTTTGTACATCTAATACATGCAGCTACCAATACCAACAACCAGGAGACCACCAACAACGGGAGGAAGGATCATGAGCAACAGCGATACATTCTTTCTTGTAGGACTGCCATTCTTAATAGGCACTGTCTGGTCGAAGGGAGTTGAATCGCCAATACTCATGGTTGGTCGTGGTTTGGACGAGCATGAGGACCGAACCACTGCAGTGATCGAGGACGAAGTTGACGAGATCGTGGATGTTATCGATGTGGTCGAGGTGGTTGTAGAAGTGGAAGACGAGCTTGTTTCTGAGGACGAGGAAGAGGACGAGCTTGTCGTGGAAGACCAAGATGAGCTTGTAGAAGCAGAAGTTGAAGTTGAGGAACTCGTTGTGGCACTGGAGGAGGAAAGAGCGGAAGTCGCAGTTCTGGATGAGGTGGCGGTGGTAGCTTTCGCATTTGTTGCGGTACCACTGGAAACAGTCGCAGACACGCTGGCATAAGTTCCTTGACCACACATCCATTGAGCCAAATCGCCTTGGAAAGCATGAGCCATGACGGTGTTTGGTATTACTCCAGCAGTTTGACAGGCGGACTGGATGGTGCTGACAAGCGAATTGAGTTCATTGTAGCAGTTGCTACTGCATGCGACGTGATTGTTGAAGGGGGCAAACAGGTTACCGTCACAGTTCTGGATTGGGGTGTTGTAAGCTGATGTGCACGCGTTGGAAAAATCGACAATGGCTTGGAAATTGGAAAGGGTGATGCCAGCACTGCTAAGCAGAGCGAAGTAAGCCCAAACCAGGAATAAGAGGTACATCTTGTGTGGCGTGTATAGGTACGCTGAATATGTTGGTGTTGAGTAATGCTGTAGTAAGGAAGTTGGAGATTATCGCATGTCGCGTCTGCAGAATGAACAGGAAAGGCTGGAATCGAGTGTGCCCGTCACTCAAGGATCGTGTTCCTCCGAAGTGATTTTATGGCTGTTTCGACAAGGATTTTCCTGGTGCAGTCGCGATGCGATGTGTTCCCTCAACAATGGCAAGTTGAACTGGCCACAATCTTTTGTTTCACCACGCCTGTGCTCCTATCACCATTTACGCGTACAAGTACAACGTTTTGTCCTGCGCAATCGCTCGAATCGATCTTCTTGGATGGGTTGGTTCGTTGGCTTATTCGGTAGCCGCAATACGTGAAGTCGATGTTAACGAGCTGTTAATGCAGGCTGTGTGATTAATCCGTGACCATGCACGTTTATGGCCTGGTCAAAGGCCTACGATATCTCGAGCCGGCCTGCGAACACGATAAGAGCAATTGCAAAAGGACACAGGATGTACAGTACGACTGAAGAAACGATAGAAGATGGGAAAGCAGCCTGGCGGTCCACCCTTACCCTGCTTTGGAGAGCAGTAGCTTTGTTTCATCAAGAGAGCGAGTCCAATTGCCGAGAGTGGCTCGGAGCAATATCATCTTCACGGGCCTGGATGGAGACGCGACTGAAAGGGAGAACGCAGAGAAGGAGCGGTCCGTGTTTAGCAATGCATCGTCCAAAGGAGGAGTCCAAAAAGGAATGATCTGAAACGAAGCTTGTTTGATCTGCACAAGCTCCAACCCTGTTCATGCACTTGATTGGCTTTAAGCCCTAATCGAACCTGGACACGCACCTCAACACTAAGCAGGGGTTGAATCATGTGACAGGTCTTGTAGACACTATAAGCACAACCCAACCTCCTACAGAATCTCCAGGAGCACGTTTCACTTTGTTGAAATGAGTCGAGAAGAGTGCGACTACACCACGGACTGTTCCTGGAAGAAGCTCGACGGCCTAACATCCACTCTCTACTGATCAATACATCGGCTGGGTGTAGCGGCATTGGAATTTTTGTCTCAGTGTGGATTGTCCCAAAGCGTTGCCAGGCCTCAACGGAAGACTTAGACAAGCAGATCAACAGTCCTTGAATTGATTGAGACCATCTAGAAGTTTGATTGATCCTAAACTTACCGGTAATATCCATTGAGTGGAGCGACAAGTCTACAGTACTATAACTTAATGGCAAGTTCAGTATATGGATATGATGAAGCGCGAATTACTACAGACTACGGTACAATATTGTGGGCTTGCTCGATAGGTGTTACGCGTTCCACTTCTACAACCACCTCGACCACATCGATAACATCCACGATCTCGTCAACTTCGTCCTCGATCACTGCAATGGTTCGGTCCTCCAGCTCGTCCAAACCACGACCAACC
>Ga0115846_100033_pt1 | contig 51765 bp, 54 predicted proteins | sample InSIn5gowninarea_2_FD_83860 | JGI IMG/M metagenome (GOLD analysis project Ga0115846, IMG submission 83860) | reverse complement strand
GTATCTTATATTGGAGGACTGTCCCGGTTTTTTAATTTGTGGATGGCCCTCTGGAACTCCAAGGTATAGAGAGTGTCTGTAAAAAGTGAAGCATTGGGGTTTTTTTTTGTGAGTCGCGCTTTGTTTCACTCGTGGTGACAGATGGATTGTTAGACTCACTTACTGGTTCATGACTTTGCGTTGACATCGCGTGCTGCAGTAAAGCCTCGACAGCATCACTTCCAGCTGTCTTAGCTCGTCGTTAGGGTACTGGGTTGTTCTAGTTCACCGGGTAAGCTGAATGAAACTGGTAACAGGATGAACTTCAAGCAAATACAAAGAACAAACAGACTTACAACACGAGTGTGCTAATTCTTAGAATGTACTGATCCTCGAGTGATTTCGGGCATATAATGCATTGCGTTCATTCTTCGACATTGTTCACTATGTCGATAGATATTTATGACATCACGCTTGTGATGGCGATACGTTTGCTTCAAACAACTCGATATTAGTGAAGTCTTCACCGATTACTTCCTGGTGCCCTCCTCATCGCTTCCCTTAGCCTCTGTTTCCTCCATCTCAACCTCCTCCTTCTCCATTCCGCTCAGAGCTGGATCCATTGCAACTTCTGTAACGTCCTCCAATGGTAGTTCTTCCGTGTCGACTTGGTTGCCGCCATCGTCCACCACGTTCTCTTCTTCTAGATCAGACTGCCACTCGGGCATTTCAACTCCCCTGACCATGGAGATGATGCGAGCGTAAGATTCGTAGAGCCTTCTGGTCCAACCGTTTTGCTCTGTAGTTCGTTCGATGGTTCGGATGAGAGACTCTCTAGCATCTTGGAGATCTGCTTGTCGTGATGGGTTGGTAGTTCTTTCTTCGAATTGGCCTATCTCAGAAGGATGAAGAGTGCCCTGCAAGATCTGCTCTGTTTCCTCGGTGAAGTAGGCGATATACTGTGTATTTGATTGAGCCATTGCTGCTAGTAGATCGGGTTTGAGTCGATATATTTATGGATTGGTATGCCGAAACAAGTCTCAATATATTGATGGATCGGTTGTGTCGAGACAAGTGGATCGGTAACCAGTAGCGATGTGATACTGTTATCATGTACGCGATCTGTGTTGGTGTTTGTCGTTATATACGCAGGATCTGTGCAGGTGACTAGACATCGCCTTCACTAAGGTGGTCGCAAACATCGCAAAAGAGGCTGTTGAGCTGAGATGTAGGAACATGCTGCTGTTTGTCTGAATGCACCAGCAAAGAAATCTTTGGTTGTCTGTTGTCCAGATATACTCGGGTGGCTCAGTCTACACCACGCAATGACTGTACAATGCCCACATGATAATCATCTGCATGGTGCCCTGCTGAAAGTGATCTTTCATCGGATACCTTTACTAGTTACATGAGCAAATATCGACAGCAAAGGCAGAGATCCAGTATGCTGACCGACTGTCTTTGGACCATAATTAACCTATGACCAACTTTGATACTGGATTCCAATGGCTTTAAACCGGATCATGACAGCGAAATATAGCAGTTAGCCAGCATGAATGCTTGTGAGTTAGACCAATCTTGTGAACGGTCGGCAAGCTGACAACCATCTTGACTTACTAGGCCTATTTGTATGATCTGTAGAAAGACAACAAATGAGTTATCATGATCGGATGTTGCCAGTAAGTAGAAGTGAGGTTTGCTAAGGGGCAAACATTTCCCCAATATTAAGGGGCAAGGCTGGGGAAGGCTCAGCTTGAGCTAAGCTGATTTCAAGGCATATCAGCTGCCCATTTCCCAGGCAACCAAAGAGTAATCCATCTCGATATCAACGTGTCGCTTGAAAAGCACTTGTATAGCACTGTGTTGCTTCTGCTTTTCACATCCGGTTGTGATGGCTCTCCTCGGTGATCTAGCTCGAAGGTTGCAAAACTACCTTCCGAGAGCAAAGACGTTAAGTTACCTACCATTTCTGTCTCCTGCCAAGGCGCCCTTCCCTCCGGGCTCTAGCGCTCTCCAGACGACACCCGGCCCTCCACTATGTATCCCAGCGGTATCTTGCCATTTATCTACCATACCAAACCTTGACGGATGCTGCATCAATGACCCTTCTGGACATTTCCTCCAAACTCAATTCTGGGACACATCTCCAGCTGTTGGTGCCAACGATACATGGACTATCCATGGGCTCTGGCCCGATTACTGCAAGGGCGGGTTCGATGCATACTGCGCTCAATCTAGATCTCGCTCGTCTCATGAGATTGCACAGATTGTTGCACGTGCCAGTAAGCAAGATACTGCAGGTACACACCCAGGACTCATGGATTTCATGAACGAGTATTGGTTGTCAGATGATGCTCGAAATGATAACCTCTGGGCTCATGAATGGAACAAACATGGAACGTGCATTTCTACTTTGGAGCCCACCTGTTACACCCGAGACAGCCACCTGCAGAGCGACAATTCAAGTTATGCCGTTGACACAGCAGAAACAGATTCATCCAAAGTACCGGATGATGCCGACATTCTTGACTACTTCACTCACACTGTGCTTCTCTACACCACTCGACCTACTTTTGAATTCTTCGCGGCACGTGACATCGTACCTTCGTATGACAGAACGTACAGCATGGACCAGCTTCAGTCAGCAATTAGCGGATCTGCTCATGGATTTGAAGCTACAATCAAGTGTCGGAACCACAATGAACTTTCGGAGATTTGGTATCATTTCAATACACGTGGCAGCCTCAGAGGTGCACTCGGAAACTGGGACAACAAAGTGTGGGATATCTGGGTGCCTACAGAACACGATGGACAACGATCCAATTGCCCTGACACCGGAATCAGGTATCTTCCTAAAAAGGATTCAAAGCAGCCAGGCACTACTACCAGCATGAGCAAGACACAAACACACACCGCAACTGCTACAGTGATTCCGACAAGCAAGCCGAGCATTGTGCCGTTCACAGGAAAGGGCCACCTGATGGTCAAGATACTCTCGGAAACGAGTTCATCCAAGCACGCTGCATCCTCACAACCGCACTCAAGCCGACCAAGTAGCAACCATGCAATTGGCCCTCAGCCTATTCCAAACGAGTATACGGGCTGTTTAATCCGGAAGGGGAGTTGGTATATGGCGAAGTCTTTGACTTCTTGCGCGACCTTCACAGCACATGACGATGCGAAATCAATCTTCGAGAATAGTGCGACTGACGACACAAAGTATCATCTCTTTACATTGGAATCTCGCCTAGCACCATGCGCCTTTATCCCTGAAAGCATTGAAGAAATTGAGTCCAATCCCAAGTCTGAATCTTGGTTGGAAGTACAAAAACCTGATTCAACAATCCCTCTACGCTCATACTTCGCTTGTGACCGGGATATGCCGTTTCAGAGCATTCTCAGCAATAATGTAACAATTGACCGGCAGCATACGGAACTTGCTAAGAGGCTTACAGTAGGTAGCGAACATCAAACCACGTTTTATGCCACACAGACACCACTTGGATGGGGTCAAGAGAAACTCTATACTGATAGCAATGGTGGTGAAAGAGGCATCCAGGTAGAAATATATTGGGAGGCACTTTGAACATGAGACTCCACAAATATAGCACGTAACTAATCTTGACCAAGCAATTTCCAATTGCTGTTTGTCCTTCGCAAGTGTCACATTCCAATGAAGCGAGCTGTATGCTGTATCTATGGCGTATATGTCCGGCCAGATACCCGTGGACGCCATGAGCAGATGGAGAGATATTTCCAAGCTAGATGTTTTCACGTCAGAGCTGTGTGCAGTCCTATTGGCTCGCCAGACCTTCTTCGTTCGATAACCTTTCACAACACCAATTTATCCGGCAGCATCAACTGAGCAATCACATCTTAGAATCAGCTTCCTAATCTCATACCCATCATTATCGAGAGGTTTGATCGTATATGACTGTGCAATCGTTCGAACAAGTTCGTCTTTCGAGCAGCGAGATGATAGTCCACACTCAGCTGGCTTGTTTGAGAATTCGAAACTCAAAAAGCCCTGGTAGCCGCAGCTGCCATGCACAGTAATGTGGTTTTCATAGTGCTACGTCCACGCTATGGATAGGTAGGTGCTCTTGTTCATTACCCATGTCTTGACCGTTTGCAGCCATTCGTGTTCTTTGTCGAACGATTAAATCTTGATTGTACTGCCAATTTTTGTTCCGAGGTATTGCTGGTAAGATCACGTTGTCAACCATAGTAAGAGTCGCTCAGACACTTGAAATTGCCGAAACGTCGAGAGACACAAGTCGTCGTTGCTGTGGCAGTTGTACAGACAGAGTGACATCCGAAGTCGTCGTCAACAGTATCTTGCTTCTCAGCACAACTGTGGCAATCATGACTCGGACATCCTCATGGTTTGTTTGGCTGGCAGCCCTAACCTCCGTCACCGCATCACCCCTCCAGAACCAACCCAGAGCTACTGGATCTTTGACCGCATGGCTCACGTCTGAAAGCCCCATCGCTTTGCAAGGTGTGCTAAACAATCTTGGCTCAACTGGCTCGAAAGCTCCTGGCGCTGAAGCTGGAATTATCGTCGCTAGTCCAAGCACAACCAACCCAAATTGTAAGTTGATGCCAGAACATCTGCTCGAGCAATGCTGACGCCTTATCACCAGATTACTACAGCTGGATACGAGACTCAGCTCTCACTTTCAAGGTGCTGGTGGACACCTTTATCACAGGTGATGCCTCGTTGGAAAGTCACATCCAAGACTATATTGGCTCTCAAGCTATCTTGCAGGGTATTCCAAATCCTTCTGGCAATCTCACTGATGGCAGTGGGCTAGGTGAGCCGAAGTTCTGTGTCAACGAGACCGCTTTCACCGGTTCGTGGGGTAGGCCTCAACGTGATGGTCCAGCACTTCGTGCGACAGCCATGATCGCCTACGCTCGCTATCTCCTTTCAACAGGGCAGAACTCAACGGTCACGAATCTAGTGTGGCCGATCATTCGTAATGACTTGTCCTACGTTGCGCAGTACTGGAACAATACTGGTTTTGATTTGTGGGAAGAAGTGAACGGCACTTCCTTCTTCACCATTGCAGCCCAACATCGAGCATTGGTTGAGGGAAGCACCCTTGCTACCTCCATCGGACAGTCTTGCTCTTATTGTGACTCCCAAGCACCTCAACTTTTGTGCCTCCAACAGAACTTCTGGACAGGCAGCTACATCAATTCCAACATTAATCAGGCCAACAACCGGACCGGCAAGGATATCAACTCTATTCTCTCCTCAATTCAGACATTCGATCCCAATGCTACCTGCGATGACACCACCTTCCAACCATGCTCTGCTCGAGCTCTAGCAAACCACAAATCTGTGACCGACTCCTTCCGCTCCTCGAATTACACAATCAACTCCGGCATTGCCACAGGCCAAGCTGTCGCCGTTGGCAGATATCCTGAAGATACATATTATAACGGCAATCCGTGGTATCTTGGCACATTCGCAGCCGCCGAGCAGCTCTATGATGCGATTTACCAATGGAATAGGATCGGTTCAATCGCAGTCGATTCGACCAATCAGGCGTTCTTCAATGATATCATTCCAAATACAGCACAGGGCACTTATCAATCCTCCTCAAGCACCTACACAGCTATCATCTCGGCTATTCAAACCTATGCGGATGGATATATGAGTCTAGCCCAGAAATACACCCCATCAAATGGCTCTCTCTCTGAGCAATTTTCAAAAACAGATGGCACACCACTCAGTGCTGTAGACCTGACATGGTCGTACGCCGCGTTCCTAACAGCTTACGCACGACGAAATGAGACCGTTCCAGCATCATGGGGCGCAGCCTCTGCAAATCAACTACCTTCTTCATGCAGCGGCTCTTCAGTAACAGGCACATATTCCTCTGTTACCGCAACCTCGTTCCCAACCAGTTCAAGCACAACCACTCCCTCCTCAACAACAACCACAAGTATATCATGCACCGCAACACCAACCTTCATCTCCATCACATTCAACGAACTCGCAACAACAACTTACGGCGAGAACATCTTCATCACCGGTTCTATCACACAACTCAACAACTGGTCCACCGACCCGTCAAATCGCATCCCCCTGAGCGCAAGCCAGTACACCTCGAGCAACAACTTATGGTCTATCACATTGATCCTACCAGTAGGCACAACATTCGACTACAAATTTTACCGTGTCGAAACAGACGGCACTATCCAATGGGAATCCGATTCAAACAGGAGTTTCACAGTCATAACAAATGGATGTGCAACTACAACTACCATCAGCACGACATGGCGATAAACTAATTACCACGTATACAGGTAGTCAGAAGCACATCGATGACACCCGAACCAGCTGAACGAAACACTAGCAAAACAGAGAGAAAACGGGTGATACGCAAAAACTCAATAGTATCAGATTTTTCCAATCAAATCAAGTAAACATATGTCTGTCTGTCTGTACCCGCGCAGCAAAAGAAACCACGACTCACAAAAAAAAACCCCAATGCTTCACTTTTTACAGACACTCTCTATACCTTGGAGTTCCAGAGGGCCATCCACAAATTAAAAAACCGGGACAGTCCTCCAATATAAGATACAAACCTCGTTGTTCTCCGCCTCTTCCTTCCTCCGATCAAACACTGACACTCTTACCCTCCCTTCCTTGCTTGCAATTACAAGACCTCAGTAATCAGCTCATTGTACATTCGGTAGTTTCGGGTCGATTGGCTTCACTGCTGCGTTTCTGCTTCATTACGTACCACACATTCTATCCTAGTAATTCACCAATTCAATTTGTCCATCGCTTTGTGCTCCATCTCACGTTATGCAAGGCATTGACAGTCAGCAGAATACTTATGCGTTTCATGCACCGTCTGACTACTGTAGGAACGATTGAAAAGCTGTTAACATAAAGAACATCTCTGTTTATTTACAATAGAAGCTGTAGATAGACTTCCAAAGATACCTCTCCTCTCTAACAAGTAAAAGCAAGACCGTATCTAATGTATTTCTTTCCCATGGTATATCTTGCAGTCAAATTTACTGCTTCCCGTCAAAACAAATCACGCCTCGAAAATGCATTTGCCCTGAACCCTTGCGCAATGCTAATCAAACACAGCCATGAGTGACCAACAAATAGTAATAACACCTGCCATGTTGAAAAAATCGAAATCAATGATGATGATGTCATGGTCACATAGCACGCTCTTCACGAACCAACCGAGCTATAATATGATGGTTGTGGTCGATGCTGAAATTGCATTTGCTGCGGTGGTAGACCACGACCAGCACTCGCATAGTTCTGCTGCCACCAATCTCGATCCCAGTATCCTGAACTGGTGCCTTGTCGCTGGTTGACTTCGGGCATTCTTAACAGCTCATTATCTTGAACTTGAGGATTCGTACCCGTATCTAAGTCTGTTCAATCATAACCTGCTCCTCGTTGCCATGGACTTGCACTTCTATTGTCTGACTGTCTGTTGAAGTTCTGTGCAGGGTAGCCTCCGTGAGCCGATCGTGGTGGATATGGTGCTTGCTGTGGTCTAGAGAAAGATTGCTGAGGTCCCGGAGCAGTGGTTGGTCTGCTTACATTATGTCCGGCTGTTTGCTGCATCTGAGGCGATGAAGGGGCTAACAGTGAGGATGTATAAGCTGTGTATTGCTGTTGAGCTGGTAGGTGCTGGTTCGATAATGGTCGTCTCGGTGTGGTTGCAGGTCGGCTCAGCGAGTCGCTTGAGGACGTCTCGTCGTCAATATCCTTGATGTGAGTAGGGTAAGGATCCTTTCCAGTACCTCGAGCAGTTTCACCAAGAGCGTCAAGCTCGGTAGTGAGAGCGGATTGTGATTTGATGAAACTTGTTCGATCATCTCGCATTGGCTGGTATCGTGTTTCGGGATTCTTGGAGGCAATCGCGTAGATGGATGACACCAGCACCATGATCAACAACACGAAGATGAAGATGATGTTGTAGACAGCGAAGATAACACCCATAACACCCGACACCATCGCGGGTTGGCCAAAAGCGTTGGAGAAGACCAGGAGGAAGATTGCGTTCAAGAAGTTGACAGCGGCAATTGAGATGTTGAAGATGTTAGTCTTCTTGTCCATCCATGGGCGTACCACACTGGCTACAATCAAGAATGCAGCTTCAACGACCACGAGGCCGATTGCCTGGGCAATCGGCGATGACTGTGCAAATGCAATGAATACTGCCTTGCAAACGATGTATGCGAGAAGTACAATGACGAACCAGTACGCAGTAGCCTTGTACGAAACATAGAGGAAGCCCCACTTGTTCAGGCATTTCGGGTCCGAGTAGAGGATGTAGGCTGGGTTTTTGTGCATTGATACCGATTTCTTGGCGAGTGAAACGACCTTGAAAGAAGCCCAGAGGAGGCATCCGGCCATGGAAAGGAAAACGATGATCGCAAGGACAACTTCGGCCACCGAGTCCCGTTCGACTAGCTGCCACAAGCAGAGGACGGACATCTGAACGAAACCAAGAAGAACCTTTCCACTGTTAGCTGTTTTCCTGGAATGCAGAATGGATAACACTTACTAATCTAAAGAGAATGCCCTTGATGACAATCCTCCAGCCATTTCTGAAATCTCGGAATTTGTTGGATTTTGTCCAGCCAGCCTTCGCGAAGCCCTCAATAAGGGCTTTTGCCAAAGCAACCAAGATGGAGGCAATGACCAAAATGCCAACAAAGAAAATCAGACCAGTCATGAATATGTTAGTTTGCTCGATATGTGCTCGAAATCCAACTCGGTCGATACCTCGGACAATAACATTCTTTAGCGTTGTAGTGCTTGTGGTGGTATCTCGGGTTGAGAGGTTCGTGTACGAGGCAGCACCTGCAAGAGCTTTGACACTACGCTTAATTGCTCGCTTCCTCTTCTCAACCTGAACAGAGATAGTGCTCAAAGTAGACAAATAGGTAGTGGGTGTACCTCCTGTAGCTCGCTGATACCAGGTGGCGAGTCTTTGCAAAAAGCTAACTCGAATAATACCCATGCTCCACTGGAAATTCTGCGTCCAGGATTGCACGATTGGAGGCATAATAACCGCGGTCATACCAATGATAGCCTGGGCTTGAAAGACACCAAACAATGAGACGGCATTAGCAGCAACATGAGCGGCAGTATTCGTGTTTCCGAGACCTGAGGTGATACCAGCAGCAATTAGACCTAGACCAGCAATAATAGCAGTAGCCCATCCCACAGCTTTTTGATAAACACTTTTTGTGTTGGACAGTTGTGCTTCCAGGCAAGCGATTTGAGTGCCGATACCACCAGAATCAGAAACTGAATAGACTTTCAACCTCACCAGGCCATCGAGATCGGGTACAGTATACGCGATGCTTGGAACTCGGTTCAGGATATCCGAAGTCAGGGGGATTGTGGATTGAGGCAACGATAGTTGACCCTTCGCCATAGGACAGAAGCCGTCCAAGTCCAACTTGCAAGGGTCGATGGTCTGATTTAGTATAGTGAAACCGTAGGCAATAACTTCGGCGATGGCGACGACGTAGCCAGTGATGGAAGAGACACCGTTGATCTCGATACTGGCACTGCTATTGCCAGGCGTCAAGCTAAAATCGAACAGGTTGGCGGTGAAATTCGAGTTGTCCATGCAGGTGTTTAGCGAATTCGACTCAACCACATAGACAGCCGAAGCTATCTGGGTTGAGGCCAGCAGACCCAGAGAGGCGGCGAAAGCGCCATTGCTGAAGCGCATTTTGAAATTTGGTCGTGGAAGCAGATTCAGCTGCTTCGCTGAGCGGCTCGACGAATTATGATTATTCTTCTAATATTATTCTTGCTTCTTCACCATCAATATCTTTGAATGGTAGATGTCGGTCGGGATCGACTCAGTACAATATGTTATGAAAGGATGTGTGGTGGCAGGTGTCGTCTTGGTTGTAGATGGGATGGAGCAAGAGCGAGTGGCCAAATGGAAATGGTCGCAAGCGATTGACGAGATGCAGCTGTCAGTTTCGCTGCAGTTCTCAATGTATGGTCGTATGAAACAGCGACAGTGTCAGCGTCACTCTTCTTTGTTGATAGCGAGCGTGATAAAGGTGTGGTGATGGTGGGGATGGATTGCAATTCTCGATGGTAAATGCAGGATGCAGGACGTACAGTAGTAGGAAGGGCTGGAGGAGAGTTACGAGTAGTGGACTTGTTTGCAGGAGAGGCAAACCAGTTTGCAGCAGGGGTGAGACGAGTCTTGAAGCAGGAAGGTGCGGTTAACGGATCTTGCACAGACCCAACCAACCTTGGAATTCAACCAATGCGAATTCGCCAAGCACTGTTTGTCCGTGGCCGGCAAGCGCTGCTTGAAACCCAAAAGAGCCTAGTGGCTCATCAAAACGAACAGTTTCAAGACTGTTGCACTGCCTCGAACAACTCCAGTTAGGGAGATTGCCCTTCCTTTTCCTACTAATTCATTTCACACTTGGTTAAACAGCCAAAAAGCCAATTTTGAATGCAAACAGAACAAGCAAAACCAAAGTTGAGCTGCCAAAGATTAGCCCGCGGTGTCAAGCAAGCTGCTGTTAGACGGGTTTTGGATGATGAGCTCATCAATACGTCTCCAGCCAGTGGACGCGCGTAACGTCACAGCCCGCCACGGCCCTGGCAGGATCAAGATCGACGGAGGACTCCAGCCATCTCTAGCCACCTCTCCATTCGTTCAGCCTCCATTTCTTGCTTGTTGCTAAGCGACATCTAATTAACAACAAATTTGCCCATACGGAGGAGTACTCCATACCATTTCTACAACGACATTCATTACGTCTGCTTCATTCGTACTGTGCTTGGAACTCCTAACACCTGTTTTGTCGCAGTCACAGTCTTGGTGCGGAGGATTGCCTTTTTTGTGAGCCTCCTTTGTACCTAAGTGTTTGGTCTGCTGCCGGACCTTCTGGGACCCTTGCAAACTACTCGAATTAATATCATCTTCTGTGCCCCCGACAAATCCTATTAAATTTTGGCAATACTCAGTGAGTCAATTATGACGGCAGGTTACTGGCTCAGTCCATGCTTATTCTCATGGCATGTCTTGTCCATTGGTGTTGAATGCAATGGTGGAAACAAGGGTGTTTCGAATCATTCATCTTGTCCTAGTTGTTCTGGCTCTACGAGCACATCATTTTATGCACGCGTTGCCTGAAAACGTTGATATTGAGGTAGGTTCTGAGGCGACCGTTCAGTTTGATGGTGAAGGTACATTCATGAGATCAAAGAGTGACACAAGTCTACTCGCGTTGCTTCCCCAGTCCAAAATGGTTACCACCTTGCCTTCCGGTGCTGTCTTGGCTATCTTACGGTTCTACCCAATGAGTAGCGTCTTTATGCACAAATGAAGCTTCGCTGCTAGCTGTAAGCAGTATCGTTGTCGGCATCCAACATTCACTTGTGCTGTTCCATAAGCCAATGAAACGTGGATGTGCTGCATGAGTTGAGCTTCATCGTGTTTCATTAACATACTGAGACGATGCGATTCCAACGCCAAGACCGAATCGATCAAGATCCGGTGGTAGCAGGTATAGGAAGGATAGCATTCGTTTATTGTGTAGATGAGTCTATCGGCCATCCCGAGCTCGTCTCATGGCTCTCGTGCGTATTCATGGATTCTTCCTCTGTAATACGGCGACGTCGCCGGATTGGGTAAGTACCGAGGCCCTCCACAACTTTATTCAGTTGTGCATCTGTTCAAGTAGAGTTCAACCACAACCTCTTACCACGAATTATATTGAACCTTCTCTCATCACATTCCGTCTTACAAACCACAGAACAAAAACCTCTCGGTACACTTTTCACCTACTATAGTGTTTTGAAAGAAAAGAACCACAAGTAAGATCAGACGCTGACTCTGCCAATCCGCCATTCTCATAGCTTCGTCCTTGTCCATCAACAAACCATATCTCCCTTTCAACACACTCTCTCTACACTGTGAATACGAACTCGCAGGAAAGATCGTTCCGCACCGCTGTAACATCTCTACCAAACAACAACCCTTCATCATGGCACCTAACCTCCCACCCACCTACACAACCCTAACCCTCGCCAAACGACCCAAGTCAACCATAATCCCCGGCGAAACATTCCAAACCAACACCACCAACAAAACCCCCTCCCCCTCCTCCCTCAAAGACGGCCAAATCATCTACCAAACCCTCTACCTCTCCCTCGACCCCGCAATGCGAGGCTGGCTCAACAACACACGAAGCTACATCCCACCCGTCCAAATCGACGAAACCATGCGCGGCAGCAGCGTAGGCCGCATCATCGCTTCAAAATCCCCATCCCACAAACCCGGCCAACTAGTCCTAACCAACAGCGCCGGCTGGACCGAATACGCCGTCCTCAACGCCAGCAAACACACCGAACCCGTCCCAGACACAGGCGAGGGCCCGCGCCGCAGCGCCATCGACGCCCTCTCCGTGCTCGGGTTGACCGGTCTAACAGCGTACTTCGGTCTCCTGCGCATCGGCGACCCCAAACCCGGCGAGTTGGTAGTCGTATCCGGCGCCGCCGGCGCAACAGGCAGTGTCGTCGGACAGATCGCAAAACTCAAAGGCGCAACTGTAATCGGGATCGCCGGCAGCGACGACAAATGCACCTGGCTCACGTCCACACTCGGCTTCGACGTCGCGCTGAACTACAAATCTCCTGATTTCGCGAAAGATTTCCGCGCCGCAACCAAAAAACAGCTGATCAATGTGTACTTCGACAATGTGGGCGGCGAGATCTTGGATTTGGCGCTGTCGCGGGCGGCGCCGTTCGCGCGCTTTGTTATGTGTGGTGGCATTAGCCAGTACAATGAGGCTGTGCAGAAGGGGCCGAAGAATTATCTTATGGTTGTGTCTATGAGGATTAAGATGCAGGGGTTTATTGTGTTTGATTATGAGAAGGAGTATGAGCATGCGAGGCGGGAGTTGGCGCAGTGGGTTAAGGAGGGTAAGATCAAGAGAGGCGAGACTGTGGTTAAGGGGGGTTTGAAGGAGGCGGAGAAGGCGCTGGTTAGTTTATATGAGGGGCGGAATACGGGGAAGATGTTGGTTGAGGTGGCGGATATTGAGGCTGGGAAGGCGAAGTTGTAAGCTGCACTTGAAGTGGAGGGATTTCTTAATTTGTGATATAGCGATTGGATGATTATACGAACGGTCTTTTGCTGAGCCGCTACTAGTGTATATGTATAGTACATATGTGTATCTCACGCCAAACTCCCGTCCACAAAACCTCGCACTTAGGTGTGTATATATACACATTCTAGATCCAGTACATGTGCCCCTCTATCACCAGTCCTCCACGTTTTAGCATGAACAGGAAAGACATCTAGCCCCCTCAAATTGCCCCCACCCATATCACCACATATATCCCCAACCATCCACGTCCCACCCTCCAACCTAGCCCAGCACCAGACCATTACAAACACAAATACTACCACAACCACAACCTCAAAAGCTCTCCCAAGCCATATACACACAAAAAAAGAACATCCTCGGCCGGGCTCGAACCGACAACCTTTTGATCCGCATCCAACCGACAAATCCAGTCCGCCACTCCGCCTATCGGGGACGGTAGACCTAGAAGTGTGACTGTGCCGTCGAAGTCAAACACGCTACCGATTGCGCCACGAGGACTGCCGCACCTTTGCACCGTTGGACGAAGCCTGGTGTTTGGTGTTGATTGTTGGAAGAAGATTCGGAGTGTTGGTGTATATGTGTTGCTTCCGGGGATGGGGAGTAGGACGATGGGTGGGACTGAGATGAGGAAGGCGTCACTGCGTAGTGAGTCTCGCGGGTGTATGTGGGGTCTGGCGGCAGGGTGCATGAATACTGTATATCCAGGGTATCAGATTTGTGAATTAGTTTCATGCTCGTTGTGAGGAATACGTTGTGTTCTCCTGGAGTGTTTCGGCGCTTGTTTGAGTATTGACCCGTTGTCATTTTCTCAGTGCCTGATGACAAAAGAGAGTTAAAACGGTTTGCAGGAGTGGTTGCAAGTCGGCCTATTTTTTTCACCATTTCAAAGACCTCGAGCAAATGGCGTGTCGTCCAAGAAGCGAGCTCTTAGGAGGTTCACTGCACGGCGGCTCGATGTTCTTGGTCGCCCTCTCCCCGTCCCATGATCGGCATCAGAACCGCAATAACTTGCTCATAAGCCGTAAACAGGATGCCACCCGCGAAGACTGTTCGTCCTAATCTCATCGTACTGCCTCGCCACAATCCTCGAAATCCAAAATCTTCAATGACACCTTTGAACGCCTCGACTGTGCCAGCACCCTTCGCACTTTGAGCTCTCGTTTTCACGGTATCGATGGGTTGTGTAGCATAAGTGGTCACAATACCTGCAACTGCTCCATTTCCAAAGCTTGTTGCTGTCGTTTGTGGTACTTCGTAGGTTTCTGATAACTCCTTGAGAATGTTATATGTGCCCATCCGCACAGAGGTTGTCCCGGCTTGCTTCATTGTAGTTGTGACATATCCTCGATACAGTCCATACCACCCTCGTTCAGCCCAGAGCGTCCTAGTCGCATGCCACGCTCCTCTAAACTTTCTGTCCTTCATTGTCAATCCCCTGGCCGCCGTTTCTCTCGCATCATCGATCAACGCCGTTTTGATCCTCTCTGTTGGGGTTACTGCAAAGGTTGATGCCACTACACCTGCGCTCATACCGGCGAGCAGACTTCGCAATGGGCTCAATCTGACTCTCTCCCGTCCATCTGCATCAATTTCCTTCGCGCTGAAAGCACGTTTTATCGAATCAAAACTCATAAAGCGGATGGCGTCTTTGGCGATGGTGCCCACCACAAGGGTGCTACAACCAAGGTAGAGGGCACGAAACCCTTCCTTTCGGATGACTTGGGCAACAACCTTGAACGGATTCTTTGGACTTGGCTCCCCTCGGCTTGCGCGGAGTTGGACGCGAGTTTTGGCAAATTCGAAAGGGTAAGTCAGGAAGGATTCGATGCCACCTGCTGTACCGCCGGCAATCAGAGACATCAGTGGGGTGACGCGTGGGTCAGAGGAGCCAGTAGGTGCCATCTTGAAGGTCTCAGCTGTGGAAGCTGATGTGAATGGGAGCTTGATATGGCCAAGAGAACTTGATACCTGCTGATGATGGCTTGTGAAACAGAGGCCAAACAGAGCAGGAATGTATTCTGTAACCCCCTATGACTTGTTGGGTCGTGTAATATGCTTGTTTGTGCTGGGAAAGACTAACGAAATACCGCCCGCCTGCGCCGTTGCTCTGTATGGAAAATCTACCGCTATGCCGAGAAAGAGATTCACACCCACCAACGAAAAGAATGATAACTTAAGAGGACAAGATCCGTTCTGAAACTGTCGGCACGAAGACAGAGTCTGCACGAAATCGGAAGCTCTGCAACCACGATCAGAAAGTTTCAAAGGATAAACGCCGCCTCGGTCCGGAAAAGTCCGGCCGGCACGATATCGAACACATATGAGTTTGGTTGATAAACAACCCGTGGTTGATCCAGCTGCACTCTAGAACAAGAGGCTGTAGATCCATATTAAGTCGTCTGAATTGTCTCCTGTGCCTCCAGAAAACTGTCATATCTACCAGGTATGTCGGAGACTGAGGACAAAGTACGGATAGATGACAAACAGCACGAATTGCGGGTTTGTACCACTGGCTCACCGTTGTAGAAAAGACGCTAGAAATGTGGTGTTGCTCGACCTCTAACAACATGACTTCCTCTCTCTCGAAAATGGCAATGACATTTGGAAACATGCAGTATTGAGCGATAAAGAAGGTGGGAGAAGAGATTTGTGTCATTGAGCTTCTTGAGCTATCACTAAGCTACTGTGCTAGAAGCTTGCATGTGGTTTCGCTATCTTCACCTATTTTCTCTTGGAGAAGTCATTGTATATCGCTCCCTCATGGACGAAGCCATCGGCACCATCATGGCTTTGCCATTCATATTTTCGTGTGCACATCAAGGACAAGCCCTGGAAGTTATGGCTAGTGTCATCGGAGAGTGGTTACCAACCGCTGGCAGCAACGGGGGCCGGAACGTTGGTTTGCCAATCATTTCCACCCGACTCAACTGCAGCACCTTCAGTTTGCCAATCTCCATCACCAGTGGTACCGGCATCGTTACCACTAAAACCACCGACATCAGTAGAGTTGTGTGGGGCTTCTTCATCTTTCTTAGGTGCCTTGCATCGAACATGAGTGTGGCCCATCTCACCACAGTCTGCTGAGTCATTAGCTACTGCCACTTCTTGGAGAGGATGGTGGGCACGGTTGACTTACTGCGACACTTGACCTTGGACCAATCCTTGGGGAGAGAGCAATCCTTCCATTTGTGGCCGAGCTCTTCACAGTTGGTGCATCGGATGACGGGTTCACTGTTATTGTCAGTATGGTGGGTAATCGAAAGGGCAAAGGAACAAGGTACTTCTCGCATTCGCTTGAACGATGACCCTCTTGCTCGCACTTGTGGCAAATCATCTTTGGTTTGTCTGGACAATCAGCTGCGAGGTGGTCTCCACTCTCACATATCTTGCATGCTCGTGGTGCTCGTGGCTTCTTTCGTTCTTGAGTGCAGTCACGGACGCGATGACCTTCTTCGTTGCAAAGAGCACAGATAACTTTCATGGCTTCAGGAGCTTCTCGATCCTTCTCACAAGCTTTGCGACCGTGACCGGCCTCGCCGCAGTTGCCGCACACGATAACGCCACGCTCAAGCGGAATTCCCGCGTCAGCAAGACGAGCCTCGTTTTCGTGAGCATCCTTTGGCCAATTTGGCATTAGGATAGGTCGAGGGCACTTGCTGGAAAAAAAGAAGCCAACAGTGTAAGTCTGTGCGACATCGCCTTGAAGGTTTGTGTTGGTGTAGGCAGCATCAACGTCCTTCTTGAGACCGATCAGGTGGATGTCGAGATCTCGTCGTCGGCACTCGGCCTCTATGTCAACGTAAGTGAGTTTGGGATTCGCCTTCGAAAGAATCTTAAGAGCCTCCTTGAAGTCGCCAACGTCACGTTCATCAGCAGCTTCTTTCATGAGCTTCCAGGCGTCTGCTTCGGACATCTCTGCGATGTTAGACATGTCGATGACCTTTCGGTTCTTGCATTCGATGGTATCATGACCTTCTTCGAGACATTGGTTGCACTTCTTCGGCTTGGAAGGGCATTCTTTGGCTGGGTGTCTGAGTGTAAGTTGTTAGCCGGAGGAGCTTCAGAAAATGATCAATAGAATGTACCCAGTTTGACCACATGCTCGGCACTCGCCAGTGAACTTTCGTGGTCCAGGGCATTCCGACTTCATGTGACCTTCTGTGAACCATTGTCAGTACTATACAGTGAAGGGTTGTCAACATACCTTGGCCGCAGTTGAAACAAGCGCCACTAGCACCACCGGATGGACCTTCACCATTCATGTTGCCTGCGCCAGTATCACCAAAACCATCATCGGGAGGGGCATCGTTGAAGCCTGAGGCGCCATCCTGTTTCCATTGAGCAGCACCGCCGGTCGATGAATCATTCCATTGATCATCAGTGGGTGTGAAGTTGCGAGCATCGCCTGAAGGCCAGCTGTTGTCTAGCATTGTGTCAATATTCCAGGAATGATTCCAATTGAGTGAATGGAGGTCATGAAATGTGGGAGAGGGTAAGTTTTCATCAATAGGGTCGAGTGTGGGAGATTGTCGAAGTTTAGGTGTTTGACCAGGTGGAGGTTTTCTCCATTTATCCCAATCTTTGCCCATCTTGAATTGAGGAAAATTGTACAGGAGCGATACCAAAATGAAACGGATTGAAGGGTAAGTGAAGGTAGAAGACTTACCAGCTTTGGACCGAGACATGTTGAGTTTGGCAAGACAGTTAGGGCAGAAGATTGGTAGAGGGAGGATAGGATGGAGGTCAAAAAAGAAAAGGGTGATAGTGATAGTGTATGTGTCTGCAAGAACTGGACCACAACAATTGTTGATCTAAAAGTGACGTGAAAAATCAGGTCTTGGCAACGCGTGTAAAGGCAAGAACGATCGAGCAGAAGTTCAAGTCTACGTATCTTACAGCACATGCACTTGAGCTCCGGTGCACTCCCTAGGAGCTTGTATCAACGTGAAGGCAAGCTATCAAAACCAGTCCTAACCTGCTATGTTCGGAAGCTCAAACAAGACCATCATAGACAAGGCATATGATAAGCGAAAGATAAGAGATGCCAGAAAGCAGATGGAGGACGCCAGGACATGAAAGGGAAAGTCGCCGTCCAAATACTTCTGACCTTGCAGGATGGCAGAGTATTAATCGGCAAAACACTACACAACGTGAAAGGGCACCTGTACAGATTAAAGCATTGGTTCTGTGATGCACCTACTTGGACATCAAGAACTGATCACGTTATAGACAGAGGTAAGCTGGATTCTTTGTCTCACTTATTGGTTAAGGTGTTTGAATTGATGTTTGGTCATGTACCTTAGTATTTCTCCTAATACAATGGCACCTCGCAGTCCTACTCAGAAGCATACTGTTGCACAAACCCATGAACATCCACTATCCAGGACAACTAATTCGAAGAGCTCACTTTCTTTATTGCTATCTTTCAATACTTCACTTCCACTTGCAATGCAGACCTCAAACGCCTTGCCGCTTTCTCAGCCACTGACACCTCACATTCACCGTTGCACATGCGCCTGTCCACGTACTGTCGCAATGCTCAACGTGGCAGACACAAAATCCAGCAAACAATGTTCTTCACACAGCTGGCTGTGGTGCAGCAGGTAGCAGAAATGTGATGAACCAATGTGAGCGTTCCGCCATCAAATCCTAACACTGAGAGTCATCTTGCTGAAAAGCTCATAGGAGGTGAGAGAAGGCCTGGACAGCAGAAACAACCATACATTCAGATTGCAAAGTATCTCGGATCCGAGCAGAAACACGAGAGGTGTGGTATGAAGAGTCTGGAGCAAAGATATGAAGCTGAATTAAGAGGTGAAGATGATAGAGAGTGCAAGTAACGAAGCAAGAGGTTCATGTGCTTACCGAGCCTCGACTATGTGTAGCATACTGTGGAAATCTGTATGGCCGCCACGGAATACCGAATTGCGAGTTGTCATTCTCTAATGTGATAAACACGAAACTCTGCAGGCCCTTCGAGAGCATTTCGAACCTGCAGCTCGGGCTGCCTAATGATGCGGTACGCGCAAGGAGGACAACTGCAACTTGGAGGTCGTGTCGCGTGACAAAGCACTATCGTAAGGGCTTCACTTGGTTCAAGTGGCTTCCTGGCGGACATTTTATGAGAGTTCCCTCAAGCATGGTATATCAAGCTGGGTTACGATGGATACCCAAAACGGCCACGATTTTGACCCAGACGCTGAGTGGTTTCAAGACCTAGACTGTCGCACGAACCGTGCTGGTGGCCTCACACTGAACACTGTCAACGATTGCCCCCCAGAAGAGCCAGTCGTACGATCCTCGTGGGAGATGACGGCTCTGGCATTCGCTGCACGAGGCCACACGTTAAAACCCAGAGAAGATTGGTGCAAGATAATCTGCGTTGAAGGCCTTGAGAAATGATTTCATGCAAAAGCTGTCCTGGTGGCCTTCAACGAAATGATATAGGCCATGATGAACTGATTCGTTGAATCTAGTATTGGCTGTACGTCCGAATTTCCCCTAGGATATCAATGTATCATGCTCGTGTTACTTGCCTGATCGTCAGTATAAACAATGAAGGTTGAGTTCGAGCTAGGTTGTGTTCGTCTGGCGTACAATTAGTATTGCGGGAGTGTCGTAGCACTGGCGTGCGATCGTCACGGATGCACGGCAAGTTGAACAGAACGGAATTTGTACCAGTAGACGTAGCTTGTGTTGACGTGAACTATACGGGTACTTGGCTCATTATCGTCAGTTTGAAGTCTTCAAGTTGTGTAATAACGTTCTGACAATCCGAGTCGCTACATACTCGGGCTTTGGTGGTGAGAATATGGGCAGAGGGGTACATTCTAGCCTCAAGATACGGGCTGTTCGTAATAATTGCAAATATTCACAGAGTTTGATCCGAACGAAAAGGCCTTGCTCGAGGATTCGATTTCAATACTGACTTATCAGAAAATCACACTGATCTTTCGTGTCAAGTGATGAGAAACTTCTCAACGCGGTGCTGTTCAAGCATATTCCTATTGCTCTGTACATTTGCTTAATGAGAGGCACCTGGACAATAATTCGGGTCTGAAGGACGCGGATACAGATAATTCACTGCTCCATTCTGTGTATTTCAATAAAATATCAACGTACCCGCACGGTGTTGAGGTCATGAAGCCTTGACTTTTGTGCACTTTTGATGGAGCTGGGAGATGACCCAAGGAAGGACGATCTAAGACTCTTGGCGAGTTTGGTGGGCTTGGCCAACAGGGATTGCTACTCCGTGGCATGCGGTGTATGGGAGTCGATGGCATATTCTCATTTCATTGGATCAAGAACGTCGATTTCAATCCGGATCAGCGAAAAATACTATTTTCGCCTAAGAAGCGATGCAAATGAGCCGACTGTTTTAAGTATTCCGACACGTCTTTGAAACGGATGGTGGTCTCCCGAGGACTGCCAAGTCATGACTGTGACGGACTGTGAGACGTGTTGTTCCGAACGTGTTGTGTGAGCATGGTTTACCAGATGCTGCCCAAAACAAGCATTTGACACTTCAAATGGGTAAGACACGGCACTTTTCGGCGTTCCACCAGGTGCTGGCACTGAGAATTCGAGTCAGTACACGTCCTGGCAGACTCTCCAAATTAGTATGAAACTCTATCAATACTTTGAACCGCGGTCGGCAGCAACACCGGATTGAGATTGATATCGAAAGAGTGCAGGAGCGAGGACGATTATGCGCGTTGTGCCTGGCATTAAAAGGCACGAAACCGTCGTTAGTGTCAGATGGACGACGCGATGCTTGTTAGCGTGGCATTAGTTGCATCGTAGGGACCTTGGCGAGCTCTCTCTAAGCCGTGTTGAGGCCCGTCACGCGTATTCATGCTCCCTGGTGACTCCTCCTAGGGCTTCATCCGCTGTGCATAGTGCCTGCGCCCCCAACGCCTCAAAGCATCTTCCCCTTCGTTTGTTCTCTCCGCTGCAACTGCTTTGCTTTCAAGCGAGTGACCTTTTGATTCTCCTGCTGTCGTCTTTGTATACTTTGTCAGTCTGTCGTTCAGTGGTGGAATTCGGTTTTTGAGGCACCCTCACCGCCAGTCTCATCCTGCTTCGCCGTAAAATCCGTTCCCTCATCAATATTTCAGATACGAGAACTTCAACATGACGGCGGCCACAGAGGCCGCAGTTGCAAACACTAATCGTAGCCTTCGAAACATACGAAATGTTGGTTCATACAGTTCAGAAGCCGCAAGATAAAAAACTGATCAGATGGATAGGAATTAGAGTACCTCTGCGATCTCTCAGTCATCTCGCCTCAGCAGCTTCAGTCTATCCTCACACAATTACCTGTACAGACACCGTTACATGCTCCTATACAGCCTCCGGCCAGCGGCGCAACAACTACGCCCATCGACCAATTCTCAAGTCTGAGCATCAAAGAACACTACTCACCAATTCCTACACCTGCCCCTCTACCACCTCCAGCATATCCTACTGGTCCCTCGATATTATCTGTGGCAGCAGCGTTATATTCGTACACTCCAACGGATGCCGGAGATCTAGCATTACAACAAAATGACCGTGTCCAGGTCATCGAACACATGAACAATGACTGTATGTTTGACTTATTTGGAAACATCTTTGGACAAGTGCTGACAATCGCAGGGTGGAAGGGCCGGAACGAAAGAACAGGGCTGGAAGGTATCTTTCCCCGGAGTTACGTAAATGTCATTGAAGAAAAGAGACCACCACTTCCGGGATCAAACACTTCAGACTATGGCAACATGCAACTAGCAATAGCACAAGGAGACCTGAACGGCCGAAAGCCGAGCAAGTTGGAGGAGCATGGCAAGAAATTTGGCAAGAAGATGGGCAATGCTGCTATATTTGGTGCCGGTGCCACGATCGGCAGCAACATTGTCAACGGCATTTTCTAATCGAACAACGACTTCGCTTTTTTACTTCTACTCAGCCAACCGTGGCTACGACTTGACCTGAAATTGGATACGTCTTCGACGGCTGGCAACAGCAAATTTTCATGCTGAGAATGGTAACTCAGCGTGGCTCGGGTATGAAAGGAATGGTGTATATATTGGCGGCGTTAACTGAGACTCATACATTTTTACGACCTGGTTCATCTGTTGATTATGGTTCAAGATCGCGATGAGCTGGAAAGGCTCGGGAAGTTTCTTCACTACGACTTCCCATACGTTGTTTTCGGAGACTTTACAAGCTCACTTGAGCTACGATTTATTTTCCAACGCGAAAATGGGCTGGAACAGGGAAATGAGATGAAACGGGAATGAGAAGTGCGCTACAGGGTTTTTATCCTGCTGCGTCAATCACACATCTGCTTGGAAAGATGGTAATACATAGATGAGCTTTATTGTACTTGTTCTCTCACCGGGTTTCCAGGTGGCCTTCCGTGACTCTTGTAAATTCCCGCTCAAGGGATCTGTACATCCTTAGGCGAGTAATAGCCATCATGATTCTAGAAATCTGACATCCGTGTCTGTTTTGATGTACAAGCCACATCAAACTCTCTTCCTTATCGATTGTTGGTGTGACATTCTAGACTGTAACCACGCCAGGCACGAGCTGGACGAACATATCTTAGTACGGAGTAGCAAAAAGTGCTCCGCCTTCCTCCCTGGCACAACTTGAACATCGCCGTACCTTGCCTCTCCCTCCAAAAATTGAACCCATATGCCCCATCCGTTTCCGCACGCATACGAGATACTAGTACCTCTCTCCAGTACCCATTCCTCAATCCGTCGCTCCCTCGCTCGCTCAATCAATCCTCATCCTTCCCAGCCGGCCTCCCGGCCCCCCTAACCATCCTCTCAATAAACATCCCCCTAACAACCTCCTTGCTCTCCCCCATCCCCAAACTCATATACCCCAACAGCGCAGGGTGTCCAATATACGAGCTGTAACTGTCGCGCACGATAGTGTTTGTGAATTCGTGGCGTGTGGTGTCGGCGTGGCCGGTGCCGATGTATTTTGATTGCAGGGATTCGAGGTGTTGGAGGGTGCGGAGTTTATCTGCCATTGTTGTGTTTTGAGTTGCTGTTGTGAGACTGGGTAGTTGTGAGGGGGTGGTGTGTGTGTGTGTGATGGTGGTGGGAATGAATTGTTGAAAGGACTGGTAGGCGGCGAGATGATAGTGGATTCGAGTTTTTGATAGGGATTTATTTGGGTGAGTAATGTGAGGCTGTAAGGCATCAATATGCTAATTTCTGAATTTGGTTCGAAGCACTTGCACTGCAGAATTATTTTGAGCTGAAGTTCATCCTCTTGTGTTCGACAAGTTCGATAGTCAAAAGCTTATAGTGATGCCATTATTGATTATGGTGACGCATGGCATCGACTCAATGCTGCTATAGCATGACCCTCGAAATAATGCTTACTCATCCGATATCTACGTACCTCGCCAAAGCTATCGGAACAGCAGCAGGACTTCGATAGTCGCACGTATACTCCCTCTGGAGCCTCCCGTACCGGAATGCATCATTTGTCATGCCTGAGGTACTTCAAGGACCATGTGCGATCACGAAGTCAATACGTGACTATTTCACTGGAAAGAAAACCCCGTCATTGCATTGCTAGTATGGTCCAGGTTGCCACACCTATCTACACTGGCAGTAACCACTCAACTGCCGGATTATGACACCCATATTAATTCGGGTGTGTGAGTGCATGGACAAAAAGAGGTACGATGCAGTCACCCCCAACATTGTACTTGAGCAATATACTTCATTCAACACGATTTATTGTCAGTCTATCTAACACTTCAGGTAGTCTTGGTCATCTTGAACAAAGGACGTACAGGCCCCCCCCCTTGGTGAATATCAGTGTTCTCACCAATTTGTCCCAAGTAATTCTGGTGGAGTAGACAACCGTCTTTCACTCAGTCGTTCGTCATGCACAGTGCACGACCTCACTAGACACTTATTGAGAACAGATCAAAATGCTCGTCCGCCTTCTTCTGATTGTCCTTTCTCTTCATCTTCAAGAAGTACTCATGGTATCTTCTGTTATCTGCCTTCCATCGAGGCACTTCTAGGATCAGTAGTAAGCTTACTTTCGTCTTGGCGAGTGCGTCCAACAATGGTTCGAAGATCTTTGTAAGGTTGCGGATTTTATTAGTCTTCTGGTTGTCATCATCTGCCCAAGCCTTGTCTGCAATCCTTGCATTGTCCACAGCCCACGCCGTCCCAAGTGGAATCGTTCTTGATGGTATCCATATGTTGTGCAGTCAGAGCTGAAGCTGCTCTAGCTTGTTACACTTGCCAACGACGAGTGCGATCTCAGAGGTGTTCGACACGCACTGCCGCAGTTTGGTCAAGTCTTTTCTGAAATATTCTGAGGTACTGTGAGCTTCAAGGTCGCACGTGGATAGCTGAGAAGCGAAACTCTGCATATCGAGATCGAGTCTGAATTCTTGCATGCCAACTATCTGTATTCCACAGTACTGTTGTGGAACATAAGCATGTCTGGAAGTTCTGGTGCGACTAATCAGGAGGCTGGGTTTGCCGAATGCTTTTGGGTCTCGAACGAGTTTCTGTCGAGATTCAAGCTCGAAGGTAGGGATGTTGAGGTGCTGTTCCAGAAGTAGAAATGGCTTGGCCTCCATATAAACCTCGGAACACAACGAGAGGATTTTGGTGCTGCCAATCGCAAATCGTGTTACGTAATGATGGTAGCAATCTTTCAATGGCATTGGTCGACCTTCTCCATTTAGCTTGTTGAGTGGACGATTGTAGCAGCATTGTCGAGTGACACCCTTGTCTACATACAAAGTGGGATAGGACCACGTCGTAGGGAAGAGGCAGTAATACCAAATCATTTTCCTGATCTCGGGCGACAATTTGAAAATGCCACGGTCGTTGGACTGCGCAATGCACGTTCGATCGCCTGCCATTGTGAATACAGACTCAGGTTTGGTGTATTCTTGCGACTGTGACTTTCGGTAGACGCGTTAGCGGGTGTTGCACCAGGCTTACTGTAAGCACAGGGACAAGTAATATTTATAGCTGTAATGCAGTCCGTTTGTCGAAGAAGTGGAACATGGTGCTATGGTGACTGTGTTCGCAGGTGGCACTTATGATAGTGAATATCGTTGTCAGATGGACGATCAAAGTGTTGCACACTCACAACCATTGTTTGGGTGGTAACTGTACCTTCACAAACGTATAGTGACAATGGAGTCCACCCTAGAGACTTGAGGCGTAGAGGTAGCATGTCTGATAGTATTGTTGCGAGCTCTTTAAATATGTTAGCTATGGGGACCTGGCGGAGGAGCATTGGTAGGCTAGCACTCTTAGCGGCGGCCGCACCAAGAGACGACAGACTGTAATTTAGTGGAACATCCAATCCGAAAAATGTTTATGAGACGTAGAAAGAAGTTGCTCTTGACTCTGGGTTGCAAGGCTTGACTGATAAAGGCAACATAGCCAATGCCCGGATGTTACACAATCATGCGCAGGGCTGTGTCCTCAAGGCAGGTGCTAGTGGCCCGTGGAGTTTCGTCGTCACATAACCGGCATGTTTGGCTTGCGGTCCCGTCGCACTCTGGGTAGATAAGATCGCAAACCAAGAGTGCCGTTTGTTCGATGAGCCTCCCAAGTATTGGAACATGTGCTGTCTTCTCTCAAGGACAGTTTTGAACAGGCAAAGGAGGAAGCAGTTCCAGATCAAAGGAGCTGTGAACCCAGACGGGACAACCTGGTGAATGACCTAGACAAGGTTCTTCTGACAGCAAAGAAAGACGAATAGATATATGCATAGCATGCCCAGAGGCCATTGAAGTAAGCTTTAAGCAATGTTTGTACGCCTGGCAATCAGACTGAATACCAGCAGGCAAAGACAATGCAAAGACAAACCTGGAACAGCTCCATGACAATTTTCGGCTCCTGCTGTGCTGGTAAAGAATTGTAGAAAGTCAACAAGCCTCAAGTAATTGGGGCGCACGACTCACCTCTGTGTTGAAGCGATCAAGCACTTGAGGAGTGGCCTCGACTAGAGGAATGTTGGAAGCCTATGGAATAAACAGATCAATGTCATTGGGAAGCGAAAAGAATGGTAATTGTGTCAACGCCGTTGAACGATCTTGGTAGTGTACTCTTTGCCATCAGATCGTGCTATGTCGGAATATTCGTGGTCGACGTCGACATATGACATATGGCATCAGTTACTGGACGTCCCATCAACCTGCTTGGGTAGTAATGGATGTGTCGGTGATGTCCTCCACCAAGATTTTTCTTCATGTTGTATTTCATCCACAAGCTCAATACCCCACCTCTTCTTTCCACTTCGATCTTCAAACGGGCCCATCTGTGCAAACAGTTTCTTGCCGTCTGCCTTGTCATTGTGATCATGCTTCTGTGCACGCGCTGCAGCCCAGTCAAGCATCTTATCACTTGCGTAGACAAATCCGAGAGCGCTGGCTAGCGTGTCAACATCTCGAGGCATTACCTTGAGACGGCTGCGGTAGCCCACAAAAATCACTATGATTACAATACATAGAAATGCCAAGATGCCTAGACACAAAAACACGGCGAAGGGTGACATGACTAGTGCATCCACAGGGACGTGAACGAGGGCCTCTGTCGTGTTTGCCAGGTCGACCACATTGGGGTTGACATAACCTTGGGTGGAATTAATGGCACTGGACAGATTAGAAGGGAGTTTTGCACCGATGGGCTGAAACGCGTAACCCCCATCTTCGAAAGACACGTCGCTGGCTGCATAGTGCTTGAAGAATGTGCCAAAGACGTAACTGGCTTTTTCGGTCATGACGTTGATATCTAGTAGGGCAGTTTTGTCATTGTCCACAAGCTGAAGCATGGCATAGGACATGAAATCCACGTTCAGTCCACGAGTTCGGAAGCTGAAAGCATGATCGCCTTGATCGAGAACGTTTGAGCTTGGTTCTGTTCTCCATGAGAGGAAATTAGAGGCACCCAGAAGTGCGTCAAGGAAGACTTGACCAAAACTCACTGTGATGGTCTGGTTGACTACATGATAGGCTCCTCCAGCGGTGCGATTGAGTGATCCAGGACTTCGTACAACATACTGATCCTGCCATGCGCTCGAAACATTTGAGAACTTGCTATCGATAGTGTAGTTGTAGACTTTCTCCGTTGCAGCGTCAAGGGTAACTGTTGCATCGGCGCTTTCTATATGTGGAGTGCAGTCAAGTGCCTGAAGTTGCGGTGCTTCGGGCCATAACCATTGGACGTTTGTTGAATCGTTCGGGTGTTGGGAGATCAAAGGGTCGAAAACAAGTGGATCTAGAGGTTGTCCAACAATCCATTTAACACTTATTGCTTCGTCCTTCCCAGGACCCCAATAGCCAACAGCTGCTAGACCAGGTCCGTTCGCGGTTAAATTGGAGCAGCAGTCGAACACATAAAAGCCGCTTCCCATGGGTACATGACGGAATTGTCCATAATTGTTTTTTCGAGACGTCGTAAAGTAGGCTTCGATTTCGTAGGCTATGGTAATGTTGGTAGGGACGTGGTAGCCATCCCAGATAGAAGTGTTGTAAAGGGGATCAATCGCTGTCTCATTGAGCTGATATTTCGTCAGCCACGACGACTGATTGCGAACAATATCAAGCTGACGACACCCAAGGCGGGCTCGTAGGGCGCTAGTATGAACAGTGACATTGTAAGTGGCGTCTAAGATATCGTCTTTGCCAAGTATGGTTGAAGCAGTGGGCTTGGTTGATGCTATATCCACCGGGACGAATGAGTAGCTATCTTTACTCCACGGGGGGGACACCGATTGTTCAGTCAGCTCCAAAACTGCTTCATACAACCAGCTTGTGAGAAAGGTACCATAAACGGATTCCTGCACCAGGGCTTTGGTCGGATCGTAGCCGAACACCGATACATAATCTGGCATGGAGTACACGAATGGTACAGTCCTCACCTCGAGCTGTTGCGAAATGGTGGAGGTCAGAACTTTGGTGATTGCTTCTCGTGTCCAAAGAGCTGACATTCCAACAGTAACTGCGTTTGTTCAGCGACGTACTCACGTTCATAATGGGATGTACTTACAGAATTCGCTACTGAGAGCACCTAAACCAGCAATGAAAAGAAGCCAGTGACCATATTTAAAAGCTTTGAATGGAATTACAGCTAGTGGAACGTTCGCATATTCAGTAAGCACCGACTGCGATAACAGTTTCGGTTGGTCGAGCATCGAATGGAAAGGCTGCTGCCTGCACAACGTATCGGCTACAGCAGCGTACCACAACTTGAACCCAACGGCAACCAGGGTCGGAATGATTGAATAAGGCGCAAGCCTGGAGACGGTATTTCCAACATGAAAGTTGAGTTCATAAGTAAGAGAACGACCAAACAATCCGTTGGTGCGTGACACCCCATACAACGCAGCAAGCGAACTAATGACAGCGACCACTACGAGTAGCAGTAGACCCCCCAGCCAGGTCCGCAGAACAATTGGTCTCGACTCAACGACGATCGAGGAGTGCCCTCCACGATCTTTCTTGCTGCAATGAATGCCTGGCAAATCTGTTGTTTGGCGTGGAGCAACATCGTCGATCACGACCACTGCAGGGGTTTCGTCAATGTCGTGAGCAGTTAAAAAACCGTGCTGAAGGCTGAAACCCGTGTTTTTTAGATTGGTGGAAATGGTCTTTGTGGAAGCCACATCAAATCCCTCGAAGACGGACAGAATTCTCGGGTTTCCGGTGATAAGTGATGTAGCAGCAGCAATTCTCGAAGGTTCTTGGTAGAGGTCAAGATGTCGAATCCTCGGTCGAGTATGGTAAGCGACAACAGTTATACACAGTGCCGAAATGAACAGGAGGATGGTCAGCACTAAACCGATTGCCATAACCACGACGATTCTACGCTGAGTCGTGTAGACCTCTGCAGTCGACGTTATATTGAAAGCGAAGTCCTCCGCATCGACCGCTGCCAGCAGCATCTGCCCCAGCCATCTCTGCTGGAATGCATGCATTCTACCCTTCAAATGATCCGCATCCATCATTTGAGTCACTGAGTACCCATACTCGGGGCTTGCCGCAATGGCTTGAATCGGGCCCTTGAAAATAGGCATATCGTAAGAGACGTCTGGGTTTTGGACCTTCTGCGCCCATTCAGACGTAAAGAATGACTGCTCCAGTTGCGTGATGTTAAGCACATCCATCGGAATAGGTATCTGTTTTTGTTCGAACTCGGCAACATCAAATGTCACGTTGGTTGACACATCAGTTATCGAAACGATGACTGTAATGTTTGCCATGACATATTTTGTTGAGCACAATCCGCCGATCAAGTCCAATGATTTGTTCGGTTGATATGGTTGATTGACGAGCCAGAAAGATCCAGACGGACAATTAGCGGTCTCATTTATAATAGAGGCAAATCTTTTCCATCCTATATCCGCATCAATGGCTGCGAACTCGCTGACGGATCTTGACCACCATCCACCTCCTCGCCAGACGTGATTCGACAGTTCGGGGGGGTTGAAATCATCGAGATAGTGGGAATTGAAGAGGGCATTGGTATCCATCTCGTACACGTTAATAAGACAGTCCTGGCCTGTGGTGAGATGGAGTCCGGTTACTGGATAATTTCCAAAGTCACCGTCACTGGCAAGACCGACATCAAGTGCTGTGACGTTGGTCATTCCAGCGAAAGACAAGGGTGTACATGTGAGATCTGTCCGGATTACTGTCGCTTGCCCTATCCATTCTTGCGTTGTTAGTTCTGGGGTGAAGGAAGAGGGCAACAGAGGCGCTCCCAAGGATTGAGGCCATATGGGCAACACCAGATAGTCGTCCGTAATCCACGCAGATGTTGGAGTGTCAAGGAGAGCGCCTGAAATTGTGCGGAACATTATTGAATTAATCTCATCCATCTGGGAACTGAGATCGAAAGATGGGGTCGATTTTCGGAAATTGCTGGATTCCGACACCCGGACAGACTCTGGAGTCAGCAAAGCGGCCGAGAGTGGTGAAATAACCAGAATCCCCACTATGTTCACTATGGCAGCGAAGAGAAGAGCCCAGCTGCGGTATCCGTTATTCTTCTTTTTGCTCAGTGCATCGAACGGATCATTCCACCAGGAGCGATTCGGCCAGCACAAACTGATGGAAGCTGGTGCTGGTTGTTGTCGTGAGAGTCGGGCGAAGACTTCGGTTCGGCGGACATCTTGTAGCATAGTGCCAACGAGGATAACATATACGACAGCAACGAGAGTAGGGCAGAACCGCCACGCAAAGAACACGGTAGCAGTTCCATCGTCCTCGCCGAGTCCGCTGTTCGTCTTCGAGTAAGCAGTAAGACCAGCCACAAGTGTTGCCAGACACAGGGTGATCGAGAACACTGTGATTAGATAAGGTAAGCGTAACGTGATAGGGAGCCAGTAACCTGGGCCTGCAGGCTCGACAGTGGGACAAGCTGTTTTGCTGTCCCTGAGCAGCCTAGCGCTGGCATCAGTCGTCGACACATCGTCAAAGGCTGGCGATAAGGGGAAGGATCTTTCGTCAGGCGGCAGTATCGACCGCTCTTGGTTTGGCTCTTCCTTAGTCACCGGGAAAGTATGTTTTGGAAACGGCATCAACGGTGTCATCAAATTCGAAGAGATGGGAGACAATGAATCCTCGAACGTCCATGGTGACAGGAGGTTCGCAAGCTCGGTGTGATCAGGAAATTCCAAGTCTTGAACAATGCGTTGGAGCGGATTGTCAGGTGCAACTTCATCGGCGCGATCAGCTGCGTTGTGTCCGTGGGGAAGACTGCCCTGCTCTCCCAGGGTGCTTGCGGCTGGAGGCCGCCCTAACACAATGGGCTTCAGATCCATGAAGCTTTGTTATTCAAGACAGATCAGCCGCAAAGAGGGTTTCGAGTGTCATTCAGCGATAAGGCTGAACAGGACCTGAAGGAGAGTAAAAGCTCGAGTTATTCATAGTGACTGCGATCTCAAATGATAGCAACCGATCAGCAGACGGTCACAGACGGAGGACAACGAAAATCGTCCAAGTGGTAGACATATGAGTTGTTCAAAAGTCCCAGACAACATGTTGTCTAGGTGACGTACAGATTGTCGGGGGGTGAAGGCGGGGGCCATTTGCCTAGTTGCTCGCAATGGTATGGGCAAGGCGAAATACAGTACAGTATTGAGTAAGATCGAGCACAAGCGTCCAAGGTGTGTTGTATTTGCATTAGCGCGAGAAGCATCCATATGTTATAGGACACAGGAGCAGTGCATGGCAGCCACAGTGCGTATTGGACGTCATTTGGGGCCAAAAGAAACTGGTGACACCAATAACTAGCAAACAGTGGCTGAGACAGGCGCTTCACAGCAATGCTGTACAGTATGTAACACGAAAGAGGAAACATGAAGCGTTTTGGAGAGGAGAAGAAGCATTCGAGGTGTTGTGGGTAAAGATCCGCATTGAGCTAACTTAGAGGCAACTGCGGCAGTCTCCTGGATGTTTTGCACGGCATACCCACCTCACTTCCAGTGTGTATGGACCCCCGGGAGTCGACATGTGCTCCTGGCTTGGTACAGCATCCTGTGTTCGACATGTCCAGATTTGCCTTCAGTGTTTCACCAATTGGTCAGTGCGGCTGCTGAGCTGGTCAGCGAATGACGAGTGCGCGTAGAGGGCTAAGAAGGCATTGTCAGCCTTGTTTACCAGTATAGGTACATGTTAGTCACTCGTTCGTCTCTCCTGCCACCTCGAGTTTGTAGGAGGTCGCACACTTCGAGCAGATTCTATTCACATGATCTTCTGATATCATGGTGCCTACCACAGTCTGCCGTGCTTGACAACCACGAGACGAATATAGCTCACAGTAGTATGTATTTGTACCTACCTTACTCCTTAAGTCGCAAAGTGTCTCCAAAATGGGTCTGCAGAATTGTCCTTCGATGGACAGAGCAAACTATTGTGGTCGCACGGTTGGTCGAAATCAATCCCGACAAAGCTCGTATTTCAGAAAGAGTACGGAGGTACCAGTGATTAATTTTGGTCGGAGAAATTGGATTTCGGAAGTTTGCCGAATTTTGCGTGACCGTCGCAGCTGCCCCGCGGAACCCTCCGTCATCTCGGGAACACCTTGTACTGTACGTACCGTAGAGTAACAATGAATAAATTTAACACCGACGCTTTTGCCGATTTGTACAATATACCGGAACAATCATTTTGGAGGTCTCAAGCATCCTCGGTTATGGAGAACCTGCTTGTGCGGCATTCGCAGCATCCCCTCACTCACGCACATCTCACGTTTTAATTTACTGGATGGCTGTTCATCCTTCCTATTCGTGAATACCCGCCGTCATTACCCAAGATTCCGCTCTTTAATATTTTGCTTGTCAGGCTTGCTCTTTGTGCTCCGACATGAATCCACTCACCAGTAGATTTCTTTCCCTAACACGGTCCGGATTTTACGCCAGTGGCAGACAATTACGCTTCAAATACACTCCAGTGCCCATCCAACGATCCTTCCTTACCATGTCGTCCTCCTCTCAGACAACAGCAACCCAGAGACTAGCCGCCGAGAAAGCAAAGATGGCTGATTCGCAGCAACAATCGCGCTCCCAAAGCAATGGCATAACCAAAATCAAGGTCAAGAATCCTGTTGTCGACCTCGATGGTGATGAGATGACCAGGATAATATGGCAAGACATCAAAGACAAATTTATCTACCCATACCTGGACATTGATCTGAAATACTACGACCTCGGCCTGCCTTACAGAGACGAAACAAATGACCAGGTCACCATTGACGCTGCTGAAGCTATCATCAAATACTCCGTTGGTGTCAAGTGCGCTACCATCACTCCCGATGAACAAAGAGTAGAAGAGTTCAAACTGAAGAAGAGTATGTCCCTTCCAGATGTCCCTATCACTCAGGCACTGACAACGATATAGTGTGGCTCTCGCCCAATGGTACAATCCGTAACATCCTAGGTGGTACCGTTTTCCGTGAACCAATCGTGATTCCTAGCATCCCCCGCCTTGTCCCTGGTTGGAAGGCTCCTATCGTCATTGGCCGTCATGCTTTCGGCGACCAGTACCGTGCCAAAGATCGTGTCATCAACGAAGAAGGCACGTTGACCATGACGTTCACACCCAAGGGTGGCAAACCTGAGACAATCGAGGTCTACGACTTCAACAAGAACGGCGGCGTTGCGCAAACACAGTACAATACCACAGACTCGATTCGCGGTTTTGCTCATGCATCTTTCAAGTATGCATTGGACAGAGAGTACCCCATGTACATGTCGACCAAGAACACGATTTTGAAAGCTTATGATGGAAGATTCAAGGATATTTTCCAAGAGATTTATGACAATGAATATAAACCTAAATTTGAGGAGAAGAAAATTTGGTATGAGCACAGATTGATCGACGACATGGTGGCTCAGATGCTCAAGTCCGATGGTGGTTTCCTGATTGCCATGAAGAACTACGATGGTGACGTCCAATCGGACATTATTGCTCAAGGTTTCGGATCCTTAGGTCTCATGACCTCGCAGCTGATCACGCCCGACGGTCTGACATATGAAGCTGAGGCTGCCCACGGAACAGTGACGCGACACTACCGTGAGCACCAGAAGGGACGAGAAACATCTACGAACCCTATCGCCTCGATCTTTGCATGGACCCGTGGTTTGGTGAAACGAGGTCAACTCGACGACACCCCAGAAGTAGTCACTTGGGCTGAGAACCTCGAGAAGGCTGTTATTCAGACCGTTGATGAGGACCAAATCATGACCAAGGATTTGGCACTTACCAAGGGCAGGAAGGACCGAGAGGCGTGGGTCACTACCAGCCAGTTCATGGAAGCCATTGAGCGAAGATTCAAGAAGAACTTGGCCGCTGATGGTCTCGGCAAGGTCGCTGGCACTAAGTAAATCTTGGTCGACCCTTCTAAACCACACTATCATCGAGCATCATACTCATGCCTACATCTTCACATGCCACACATCAGATTCAACGTTGGTAGACACCATGTATATCATCTCTTGGTGCCAGTTGGTTAGGTCCAGACTATACGATGTGCGGGACACTGCGCGACTCAGGATAGATCCACCCAGGACAATACGGTAGAAGGAGTTGAGTGGATAGATGAGGTGAAGCAACGAAGTCACAAGATCTCATGAACGAGTATTCTCCTGGGTAGACAGCATAGAGTCATTCGGACTATACATCTGTTGGCATACCATTTCGACAATTTATATAGAGATGTCAAAGACGAGTCACTTAAACCATCCTAATCGTCAATCACACTTTTCCATCCCGAGTGCTTATCCACAATCCTGTCTTTTCCAGAACTGCATCGTTATCTTGTCACCATATACTTTGGGTGTACACGGTTCGATCTGATATTAATATGTAGAGCAGTATGCATGTTGAGCATTGCTATGGTTATCACATGACACAGTAGTACAAGTATTGATACGCGGACAGCTCTATTGCTATCAAATTTTATTTTAAGAATCGTCGGATTTTCGACTTCCGATGTTTGGAAATTATGATGTTTTATACATGTCAAATACGTCCAGCAGCCTCCTCACTATCAAGGCTTTGACCATTATCGACATGCAGGACGGTCGAGATACTTCGATTCTCACATGTACGGTAACAACGCTACAGTATAGGATTTCTATACTCACTCGTCATACCATTCTCGGGTATAAACTTCGAGGCATGACACTTCCTTCGTTTAACGTTCGGGTTGTCTAAGCTTTATAAGTCTAGTCAGCTTAAAAGTGACGCGTTCGACGACAAGCGAGGATGAGTCGGTAACAGTGCTAACTGGAAGCGAAGTCGGCAACTCGAAAACGATGTACCAATAGGGAGTGTCTGATACCAGTAAGCTGCACAGTAGATTGCTCTGTCAGCACTTCTAACGCTCGACTCCACACCGGGTGGCCCATGATTACACAATACGGGAAAATAAAAAATAGGTGCAGGTATATTTGCCACAAGGTCGATAAACCACATGGACTCGAGCTTACGTGTTCAAGATGGTGACATGATTGGGCATAGCGCACTGATTTGGTAATGGCAGAGACTTCCACTTTAATTTTGTCAAATATGGAGTAGCAGCCATGTGGTCAGCCAGACGCAAGGGTTTGTGCCTTGAGATCGACAGTGACGTCCACTTGATTGGATAATCATACGTCCTCACCGCAGATCTTGGGGCATTCTCCAGCATGACAATCGTGGATGGGCAAACATTTCAGGCAAGAGGAATGCTTCCATTGTGTGCTAAACAATGGCACGATTGAGTATCGAAATCCAAATACTCGTAACGGAAGTAAAGAATCTGTTTCTGATTTCCATCAGCACACACATCATCAGTGTATGGCGAACTATGCTTTTTCAGAAATTCGAGGTGGGATGGACATAATCTCGAAACATTGATCGTTGGTTCGAGTGAAACAGCGATCGTCGACGTCATTGGGGTACATGCTTTGGAAAGGCCATCGTGAGACTTTGAGCATGCATGCCATGATGCTCCTTTGCGAGTTCTAACCTTCTCGAGAACAATTTTGGTGGTTAACCACGGCAACCGATTCTCGATCGAAGCCCATCTGCCGGAAGATACTTTCACTTTCATCCAGTCGTTTTTGCTCGATTTGTATTTCCTGCACCGATGGAGAAACTCCACTTGGCGAAGGTCGTAGAAATGTCGGTCCTATATTTGCCTCCCATACCTCCGATATATAACTTTGTACTTGCTTTCCAATGGAAATAATCAACAATTTAATCCAAGAACCTGTCAATACCGTCAAAGACTTATTCAACATGGCACCATCCGCAGACACATCCTTCTCTGCCCACGTGCGCAACCAATTCTCCGCCTATGAGGCTGACCGACAGGCAAAGTCAACCGACACCATCTACACAACCAGCAATGGCGTTCCTATGCCACATCCCTACGAGACCCAAAGAGTCGGCGAGAACGGTCCACTCCTGCTCCAGGACTTCCACCTGATCGACCTCCTCGCTCACTTCGACCGAGAGCGTGTCCCAGAAAGAGTGGTTCACGCCAAGGGTTCCGGTGCTCATGGTTTCTTCGAGTGCACAAATCCTATTCCAGAGCTCTGTCTGGCTGACATGTTCTCGGAAAAGGGTAAGAAATGCCCAATTACCGTCCGCTTTTCCACCGTTGGTGGTGAGTCTGGCTCGCACGACTGCGCTCGAGACCCCAGAGGTTTCTCTGTCAAGTTCAGAACAGACGAGGGCAACTGGGATCTGGTCGCCAACAACACCCCAGTCTTCTTCTTGAGAGACCCCGCCAAATTCCCACACTTCATTCACACACAGAAAAGAGATCCATCTACACACTTGACCCATGCGGATGATTCTACTATGTTCTGGGACTACTTATGCAACAACCCAGAATCCATCCACCAAGTCATGATCTTATTTGGTGACCGAGGCATCCCAGATGGTTATCGATTCATGCACGGCTGGTTGGGCCACACTGTCAAATTCGTCAACAAGGATGGCGATTGGCAGTACGTTCAGGTCCACATGAAATCCATGCAAGGCACAAAATTCATCACACAGGAGGATTCGGCTTCCAAGTCTCCCGACCATTCTCAGAAAGATCTCTACGAGGCCATTGAGAGAGGCGAATTTCCGAAGTGGACAGTTGAGGTTCAAACTATGACGGCTAAAGAGGCCGAGGATGCTTGGGAGCAGGACAAGATTAACGTCTTTGATCTCACCCATGTTTGGCCTCAATCCAAGTACCCGCGAAAGAAGATCGGCGAGTTCACCCTCAACGAGAATGCCGTCAACTACTTCGCCGAAATCGAGCAAGTTGCCTTCAATCCATCTCACATGCCGCCAGGTATTGAGCCTTCTGCCGATCCAGTGCTCCAGTCTCGTCTCTTCTCATACCCAGACACTCACCGACACAGAATTGGTGTCAATTACCAGCAATTGCCAGTCAACACTTCAAAGACTGGCTTCAAAGCTGGCAACTTCCAGCGAGATGGCAGTATGGCTTTCTTCAACCAAGGTGCCCGTCCCAATTATCTGAGCTCCATTGATCCCATTCAGTTCCGAACTCGAACTGTGGATTATGATCAAACTCACGCTCATTTCCAAGGCAAGGCCATCACCTTCCTGTCTGAGATCAGACCCGAAGACTTCGTTGGTCCACGAGCACTTTGGCAGAAGGTATTTGACGAGCCAGCCCGTGAGCGGTTCATCAACAACGTCGCTGGAAAGATGGAAATGTGTAAGGAGAAGGAACTTATCAAGAGACAAATCGCTATCTTCCGAGAGGTTGACAATGACATTGCCGAGCGACTTGAGAAGGCCACCGGCATCAAAGGTTATGACGGCATTGCCAACATGAAGTTCAACGGTACACACAATGGCATGACCAAGGATGATTCCCTTAGATATGCCAATGGTGTCAGCCCTACTAAGGGCAAGAACATCACCAACAACAACGGTGCTCCCAGCAAGGGCACTCACGGAGAGCTTAGTGCGTGATGTATTGATTGATGATGGATGAGCGTTTTTGTACAGTTTCGTGTTCATGACAGGGACCCCGAATATTATAGTATAGTTTGTGTCTAATGAATCAATTACTAAACTCTTGGACACATCTTGCTTTCCCTTAATCTTTCTATTAAATTACGTGTACCTGATCTTCTTGTATCGCCATCACCCGCTGGTTGATATTCAACACACCTCTCCAGTGCCCTTCTTGAAGCGTGCTATGACCTTACAGCTGCCTACGTGTTCAGATATCTTTCACCAAATTGGGGGGCTAACCTCTGGAGTCTCAGTCTCATTCGATCCCGATCTCTCACCTTCAAGGAGCTGACGTATGTTCAAACAATGTCGTCGAAGCTATCCTTCCCAAGCGTTCGCCAAATGGATGCGAACCGCCGAAGATCAACCGACACTGTTTCGCGATTACTTCATTTCTGGTCTTCAACCACCAATGTCGTGGTCAACCAAACTATCCTGTCGTTGTTTGTCATTCTGGTGGACCATCTTGAGTATGTTTCTCTGATACGCTCTTCTTCGTGATGTTATAGTTAATCACAATCATGATACTGTTTTAATACTAAATCAACCTTGCTGCGCTACCACTTTCCTTGAAGCATTTCTCTACTAATCTCAATATCAATTCCACCATGGCTACACCAACTCGAAGTCAGGTAGTCTCAACGCCTAAGAATCCTTTGAGTACTAGCCCCAATCGTCCGACAGCGTCGCCTCGCCCAAACATGCATGCATTTGCATCCCGATCATTCACTGGCAAATCGCCAGCACTGGTGAAGACACCGGCTTCGATGCAGAGTCACAATTATAAGATCAGTGTTTCGTCGCATCCTACTTCTACACCTTTTGCTGCCTCAGTCCTGCCAGACGAACTTGTGGCGAGCTTCAACTCGCCAGCTGCAGCTGCTTTATTTGCTTCGATGGGCGGTAGCGGTACAACACCTATGCCTAACATGCCGAGTGAGCTCACCACAATTTCAAATGCTCAGGAAGCGAATGCTGTGAAAGATATTCAGAATGAACGGTACAACAGGTTGAAAGAGGTGGCTGATATCCTAAAGACGCGCATGGCGGGAAGAGGTATAACAAGAGAAAGTGTAGAGATGTTGGCGCATATGCAGGGTTTTGCTGCGTTGTGGGACGAAAATCTCTTGCAGATTGCTGGCGAGAAGTTCGTAGACCTCGAGATCGAATTTGACGAGAACGAGCGTAACGTGGTACAAAAGACTTCATTGAAGCTTAATTTGCCTGATGAGGAAGAGGGAATTCTACAAGAGGCTGCTTCGCGGTTACTAAAAACCAATTTGACAGTCATCCCGAATGAGAAGGTACCATGGTACGAGCTGAGCGACTTTTCAGCCAATCTGGACTACTTGAGCAGACTGGAGCATATTGACACATCGGCTAATTGTTTCAAGGTGCTGGACAACTTGTATGATACATTCCAGAAGATATGGATTGAAGAAAAGAAGCGGATGAAATGGAGGCACGACACCCATCATTTCTGCCGAAGCAATGTTGGTGAGCCCCAGAAGGATACTAATGGGCGCCTCGAGATGAACACGAGATATTGGACAAAAGGTCAGCACTTCTACGGTCCTGAACAGCAAACGCACCCCCAGCGTACCACAGAGTCAGAAGCAGATTGGACGGCCAAGTTTTTGATAGAGACAGGCAGACCGTCAATCGCAGCTTTGCAGCAATGGCTGGCCGATGATCCATTGACCAGCACGGTAACTGTTGAAGCACTCTTCCAAGATTCATCGGTGGATATGCCGTCCTGGTTAGATCCATTGCATTCACAGACCAAGGCTTCTGCAAACGGAGGGATTCTAGACGTTGATCAAGCTGCCTCCAATCCATCTGACGTGCTTGGCATTCGGTTTGTCTGCACCCTCGAACCCGAAGTTCTCCTCCCAGCAAATGTCATCACTGCGCTCAACGAGTCATCTACCATGGTAGAAGTTCAAGGGGAAAAGATTGTGTCTTTCTTATCTTACATGAATAAAACGAAAGATTCAAAGGCAGATCTCACTCCAAACCAGACATGGACCAAATCATGTCTTACCTTCACAAAATCCGGCGCAATGCGGGAAAAGAGTCATGCATGCACCTTATACATCTCAAATGAACTCAAAGCCTATCCAACCTCAACCTTCGTGTTTGCCCATCCATCACAATACGCCAATGCTCTACCCTATCTTCGACAGTATGCTTTGGTCAACACACTTCTCCAGTCCATCATCCCAAAGAACAACAGCACCGCAACAAACACACAAGAGACATCAACTACACCATCAACTCCTCTCACCGACCGAACACAGATCAAAAAACGCACCAACAAACCACCCGTCGAAGACAAGATCTCCAGCCTCCTCAAATCACGATCCCTCGATCCCGACAACAACAACCGCACCCTGCCCATCAGCATCCGCCTAGACCCCCTCTCAAGCCCCACAAAGGCATGCAAAATCGAGCTAAACATCCCATTACATCACTCCTACTTCCCCGGCTCGATACTGGCAAACTTAAATGCGAAACCATTTCTAGTCATCAGTTTCGACATCTTATTGAACGGGATAGTGGATGTACAGGGTATTGAAGGCGTGGAGACTGGAAAGGATGAGATGGAAGTGATGAGGAAGAAACTTGCGAAGGTGGTGAGGATGAGTGAGGATTTGGGGGTTGTTGTTGAGTGGGTTTTGAGGGAGGTCGGGTTGTGAGCGGTTTATTCTATATACAAATTGTTACTGTAATCATGGTGCTGGGTCTACTTACTCGTATGGAACGATGGTATTTCTTATGACGACAGAGGCACATCGTCATGTCAGTCAAGTATCTACAAGAGTATCCTTTTCGAATAGCTATGATACAACCACCAATTCTCCCAGCAAACGTACCTAGGTCCTTTCATCCAAAGTCCAAACCTTCCATCTCATCACGGACTCCCCTCTCAATGAGATAAAATATCGAACATACCGGTCGATTACAGCGTCCACTGTTCCCAGTACTCCGGTAGCCATCAACACCCTTTCGAAAGGTACATGTACGACTGGAGGGGTCATCCTCAATGAACGTACCTATGATCTACTGTATACCCAGCATGCCAGTGATTTGTGGATTTGCAAGGACGAGCATGATGCTATAGGTACATTTGGTGAAGAATGTCTTTATTGGCAGGAATTTTGTGCTACTGGGTGTGTGGCTGGGAGATTGGGTGGTTTATCGCACTGGGTAGAGCGTGTTTGCGGGAGTGGCATGGGATGGGATGGGAAGCGAAGCTGGTGGAATGATGCTCGACTCGGATATACGTTGGTATGGAGATTGTTAGTCTCGGTTGTTGAGTGGCATGATTCTGGGTCGTGAGCGATGTATCGTATCATATTGTGTTGTGCTGTGCTGTGTTGTGCTGTTGATACTAGTTTACCTGTAGCCAAGTAAAGATTACGAAACAGGAGACTCCAGGGATTTGGGGGAAGATCGAAAGGAGATTGTAGATGTAGGTTTTAGAAATATAAATGTATTTTATGGTCTAATTCTAGTTCTCATTGTAGGTCGTAAGGTCGTGACTTCGTGTAACTGTGCTATAGTACAATTCAGGTGGTGGTGGTGGTGGTGGTGGTGGTACACTGGTGGATGTTGATGATGATGCTGGTGTTAACAGATGTGGTTTGGAGTTCACTGAACAACTTCTCTTCCTTCGCTCTCCTCATCCGCAAGACTTTACGTATGGTACACTATCCTTCACATGTTCGCGTTGTTACACGAGTAGTGCCGGAGTGGTTCCAGCTTCACAAGCGAGCATAAGCTGTGGTGGTGACATGCTGACCCGGGGGGGTCACGACTTCTGTACCATTCATTGACTTATGGCGGTTGTGGAGATGAGTTTGTTCGTCTTCGTGATTATGGACCACCGTGTGACTATCTGGTGAGGCGTTGGTGGTGGTGGTGGTCGGAATGAGTACTAGTGGTGGTGGTAGTGGTGTCCACTGAGAAAAGGTTGAGGTGTGGTTGTGTGGAGGACTTTTCTTGGAGGTAGGTGAGCTTTTGCCTCGAGTCGACTGCACTTTTGGTGGAAGCGAGACAACCGACATTGCTGGTAGGTGTGTGGTGTCGGTTGTACAAAGCCTAGATCGATGGGCTGCTTGTGGTGGTGGTAGTATGAGTGGTCGTTTATCATGGTTGTAATACAACATCCCCGGCTAATCATCGGTCATACATCCGGCTATCATGAGAGTCTTCAGTCATCTTCTCCGACCTCAACCTCTTCTACCGAGACAAGAGCAACTGAAGGAATCACAGCTTCAATGTGCTGACTTGCATAATCGTCTTTCTCATCATCATCTATGTATTGATGAGACTCGCGTCGGTGGTAAGCAGGTCTCTTTCTTTCCTCACTTCTCCGTCTTCGAGAAGCTGGTCGGTTGTACTCTGCTATGCTGTGGTCGAGCTTGTCGAGGAGATTTACGTGTGCTAGGAGGAGTCTGAGATCTTGTTCTGGTCGTGCTGATTCTCTCATTGCTTTTACGCGGGCCATGCTGAGGACGTAGCTTGATTCGATGTTGAACCGGGACATGGTGGTGGTTGTGGTATTGACGTCCTAGATTGTTTCTTGGTATTTGATTTTGTGGTCAAATTGGAGTTGTTTAAATTGAATGATATACGTTCTGGTCTTGGAGAATAGAAGGCAGAAGGAGAGGCCAGTGTTCTATAGATGTATCTTTGTGCGCTGCTTTACACGTATGCTTATGATCATTCATCTGTGATCCGGAAAACCGACGGGCTAACTATGTCCGCGGAACTTCATTGGCTGTTGGTGATTGTGTGGAGCTGTATACGAGTGTTCAAAGCAGAAAAAAGCCAATAAAACTTTGACGTGTTAGCAGCCGCTGGTGCCGGGAGTCGTCAGGTAATGATTACTCGTCAGTACTGGTCCTGACGTACCGAATGCGAGACTCGTTCTCGTTTGAATACTCCGAGGAATCTACGTCATTGGTTAGCAGGTGTAAGCCTTCAACACTATCCCTGTGATTGAACAACTTGAAGGCTCGAGTAAGTTGACTATGCATAAAGCACTGAAGGAGACATTCTTGCGCTCGGCTCAAAGGCCACACCGGATTACACGGACCTCATCCCTTGACAAAACTCTCTATATCATAATCAAAGGACTAGGTACCGAATGTCAAATGTCTGTGATCAGGCATGCCGTTGTTGTCTGCTGTACTTGGCACCGATGACAAATTTGAGTATATCAGCTGGAAATTGTCAGCACAGACTTTGTGGTTATACGACCATCTACCAGGTGACCAGCCGGCTGTAATAGTGTTGCATTCGACGAATCTCAGCGTCTTCTGTGCTTGGTATAGCGATTAGTCACCGGTATCAGAACTCCTGACGTGCTCTTCGGACTTGCTGTCCTCGACGATACAGGGTCTGAGAATACTTCACAGGATACCATATCCGATTCGCGGGAAAGGATCGCCTTAGTCCTATTGGGTTCGAAGATCACTTACAGCCTAATCCCGAAACGGAAGGTATTTGATACGATTTCACAAAGATTTTTCACGGTGTCAAGGATCCAAGTACCGAATGTTCGACGTCGGCAAGAAGCACGTTGTGAAAACGTGGTTCCTCGAGTTGCTTTGCCTTGCCATGCCCCATGATGTTCAGGAACATGCCGACCGCCACCATTTCTCCGACTTGCAGGAAGAGTCTTCCTTTACCATTTATACGAGGCTTCGGAGATACCTGATCGTGAAGCAATCGGAAACAGGTCGATGACTTACTGTACACTCTTCATCCTTGCTTGTCGTTAGCATGTATTAGTATACAACAACGTCGGATACAGACTATACGTTGAACTACCAAGTAGGGCCGACTTGATTTGGTATCAGAACAACTTCACTCCAGTTTCAAATAATATTCACTTCAGTCTTGGAAATCCACCAATTACGCCTTTGGTCTGCGTCATAATCTTTACTCTAAACTGCTGCTGCTGCTGCCACTGCTGCCACTGTGTGCTACTACAGATAATCGTTCATTGAAATACTCGACAAGGTCCTGGCTCTCCTCAAGCTTGATGAGGCCTGTTGATCTTGAAATTCGAGTCAAGGACCATTTCTGTTTCCGTATACCACTAGTTAACTACAAGGATTATATAATGCTACGGTATGATATATGGGATGATTACGCTGAGGAGGGAGTAAGCGAGCGAGCGAAGATGCGCTTTCCACCACTGTTATACTATATAATCCTCATCCCTACATAACTACAAACCGACTAGCCGAGCAAATGAATCAGCAAGGCTGTCGAAGACCACCCCTTTTAGGAACTACTAACTACGATCGATATCTACGCTAGCCAATACTTGAACATCTATTATTCAGAACAGACGGAACAGCACCGCATTTTGACGATTTTTATAACGTTCCTCCTCTAGCGAATACGTCAATCGACTTTCAAGAGCAAGTGTGGATCGTGTACGTGCTTCCTTTGGACAAAACCAGTACCGAGGTTTGACAGGTTTGTACTACGCACCCTTTCATGGGCTTCAGGATAGCCTCCCATACTTCCGGCTCCATGCATCGAAGGTAGGGTGGCAGCTGCCGGGTTGAAGGAGACTTGAGGATGAGGAGAGTACCGGAGCCAGTTCATTTGGGATGCATGGTGAGAAATGTGGTGATTCGAAACACACGGTGGACTCATTCCTAACTGAGGCTGTAGTCATTCAATTCACTTCCTGTCTGGCGAGCTTGCTATTACGGAACTAATTCAATATAGTCATCACATATATGTATCCCATGCTATCGTAATGCATACCTAGGTAGTCAAACTACGAGGGCAACAAATCACCTCATCTCATCCTGCAACATCCTCAGCTACCTTCTTGCCATCCATCCCCACCTGTCCCGTCTCCCTTTCCCCCTCCTTCTTCTCTTCCCCATCTCCATCCTCCTTCTCATCCAACCAACCCCCCCGAAACAACTCACTCAACCCCTCAACAGTCGTGTTCCCCCCACTAAGCACAATCCCCACATTCCAAGTCCTCTCCTCCCCATCGTTATCCTCACCCCTCGCTTTCCGAGCCTCACTCTCCATCCTCCTCCTCTGCTCAACCCACTCCCTGAACCTCGCATTAAACAACACAACCGCCACTGGCACCGCACTACTAGGTTCAACAACAACTTTAACCCTCTCAACTAGTATTTTCAGTGCCATTTTGATTTCCAGCTCAGTTACGCTGAACACGCTCTCCACAGTTTTCTTGGAATCAGAGATTATAGACCAGGGGATCACGCCGACGGGTGTGCGCAGGCCGTCGGCGATAGTTAGCGTGCGGACGTGAGGGATGCGTTTGTTTTGGGAGAGGCCGATTTCAGCGTCGTTGGCGCCTTGGAAGGATGGTTCCGTGCCTATTGTTAGTGTTTTGTGGTGGTGCGGGTCTGAAGAGGAGGCAGTGTGGGTGTGCGAGAACCAGGTTGCGACACCGGAGAGGAGGCCGCCGCCACCGAGTGGGGTGAGGATGATGTCGAAATTCGGATTGTCGTTGTCGTTGTTGCTGGTAACGCCGCTGGCTCCGGCACAACCTTGAGCGAGACCGGATTGACGGTTTTGGAATTGCGCTTCCATTTCTAAGGCTACTGTGCCTTGGCCGAGGATTATGTCTGGGTGGTCGTAGGGTGGGACTATTATGGGGCCTTCATTGCCGCTGTTGGATTGCGCTTGTGATTCGATTACTTCTGCGACTTTGGCTTCGCGCTCAGGCGCGGTAGAGCCGCTAAATATGACTTTTACACCAGCGCCGGCGTGCTCGAAGGAGCGGACACCTGCGATTTTGCTTTTCGTGGAGATGGATGGCATTACTATCCAGGCCGGGATTTTGAAGGTGCTTGCTGCTAATGCTAGAGCTTGGGCATGGTTTCCGGAGCTGTGTGTTATGACTCCTCGTTTCTGGAGGGAATCTAGTCCGACTTCGTTGATGAGGTTGGTTATGGCGCTGAATGCACCGCGGGCTTTGAAGGCGCCGATGCGTTGGTGGCTTTCTAGTTTTAGGAATAAGTTGAGTTTTGGTGGGGGGAGAGAAGTGGTTGTGGTAGCGGCGGAGGAAGACGATGGTGGAGGGGGATCAGACCAGATTGGAGGTGGGTTGTCGGAGAGGAATGAACGGGGGTCTGGGTGGGAGGCTATATGATTGAGTGATCGGGATGTGATTAATGGAGTTTTGTGAATGTATTGTTTTATGCGGTCGTAGGTTTTAGATATTGAGTCTGGTGTTAGTGGGAGGCATGTTGATGGGTCCGCCATGGCCACAGGTGGTGGTGTAGCGAATGCTCACTAGAGTCTGCCCAGATGGAAAGGAGGTACTCCAGCGATGACTGATGTTACTGTTGCCGAAGATGAGGCTGAGATAGTTTCTGGAGGTTGGACCGTCGTTGATTCTGTACAGATATTCGTGACTATGGGGCTGCTGCAAGTCAGTACTGCTCAACTTGGTTGAACGAATGCCTTGGCCACATAAGATCTGATATTGAGCATGCGTTCCTCAGCTTCTAGTTAATATGTGCAACTGTCTTGCTGCAAGGCCAAGGTAACACCGACACAACAACTTCTCCAAACCGAGGAGCAAACCACAAGTGGGTCGCCGAAATCGGCAAAATCGATCGTGTGCCCTGATGTGTGTGTTTGCTGTGTTTGAGGCCACTGTGTAGTAAGCACATAATGGAAGACAATGCGAGCAAGATGAAAAGTATTTGTGAAAATCTCGCATCAATTGAAGATACCTACTTTTGACCATTTGCAGACCAAACGCCATCTACTATTGAGTGATATACACGTGGTATCTCAAGCCATTCTTCTGTACGTTCCATACAAGGTAAATCCAGATTCAGTTCAATCGCGGATAAACATTTAGTTGTTCTCAGGTCGGAGAGATCGAACAGCCTTGCCGGCTCGCCTGTAGCACAGTTAGTTACTGATTCTTGTGAAGCAGCTGGACGACATACCAGATCTCCAAGTCCCGAATGTCCTGCATCTCCTTCTCGTACTTCTCCCTGTAGTCCGACTGGCTGTTGTAGTCCAAGCTGCGCTGCGTCTCTCTGCCATCTTTGACGCTGTCATAAAGCTCGTTGAACACTGGCTTCAGTGTATCCTTGAACTTGCTCGACCAATCGATTGCACCTCGTCTTGCAGTAGTTGAGCAGGCAGCGTACATCCAGTCCATGCCGTTAGCTCCAATCAATGGGTACAAGCTTTGTGTCGCCTCTTCCACTGTCTCATTGAACGCCTCAGAAGGGCTGTGGCCCCTCTCTCTCAACACCTCATACTGGGCCAAGAACATGCCGTGAATACCACCCATCAAGCAGCCTCGTTCACCGTAGAGATCGGAATAAACCTCCTTCTCAAAGGTGGTCTTGTAGAGATAGCCCGAGCCAACTGCGACACCGAGGGCGATAGCCTTTTCCTCAGCCTTGCCAGTAACATCTTGGAAGACAGCGACAGAGGAGTTGATGCCTCGTCCCTCGCGGAAGAGGGAGCGGACGGTTCGACCAGATCCCTTAGGAGCAACGAGGATCACATCGATGTCGGTAGGGACATCTACCTTGGTGAGATCTTTGAAGACGGGGGAGAAACCGTGGGAGAAGTAGAGAGTCTATCAAGTCAGCATGGAAGCCACATAATCTTACATAGCATTCTCACCTTTCCCTTGGTCAATTGAGGCTTGATGGCCGGCCAAGTCTCAGATTGAGCAGCATCACTGAGCAAGTTCATGATGATTGTGCCTTTCGAGATGGCCTCGTCAACTTCGAACAAATTTGTACCTGGAATCCAGCCATCTTGTTGTGCTTCTTTCCACGATTGACCATTCTTTCGTACACCAATAATCACGTTCATGCCATTATCTCGCAGGTTAAGACCCTGTCCGTGACCCTGGGAACCGTAACCGATGAGAGCAAGGGTATCATCCTTGAAGTATTCCTAGTCAAATTAGCTTCGAGCTTCGCGCTTCAAGGTGTTGTTGACTTACGTGAAGCTTCTCTCGGGGCCAGTCAGATCGTTCTGTTCCTTGTTAGCTATAGCTCTTGTTTTGGACGCGATGTATTCTACCGAAGACCTGCTCTTTCGTGCCGGCGAAATCGATAGTCTTGACACCTCGAGTTTGCTGTTGGATTGGTGTTACAACAGCTCTGGCAGACACGGCTGGTCGAGTGACTGGTGCGGAGAAAAAAGTGCGCTTCGACACAGCTGGTGCAGCAGCAATTTTCTGCTTAGACGCAGTGCGCAGAGTTCGAGCAAATGTCTTGGAAGCCATGATCCGGACTTCAGTTCACAAAGAGTAGAGATTTGTGGGAAAGGTAGGTCTTTTTTGGGTGAGTCAAAAAGACCTGGGGGAGACAAATTTTGGTCTGGTGCTCACCCGGGCGACCAAGATTCGCACAGCTACTCTATCCGTACCCTGCAGCCAGCTCCAGTCTTCGCGTCTTGGCATTGGCCGAGATCGGCCAGACCGGGATCCATGACCGTTAAGCCAATATTGTAAATAATTAGAAGACGAAGGGGAGTGTTCAGCAACAATTCAAAATGCATGCTGGAGGCGATGATACGCTGGCATCGACACCGACTACTTTGTGTGCAGCCTACCCGCAGCGAGAGATTTGAGGAGTATGGTCACTATAACTCTCTATCACGCCTCTCCTCAGCGTCTAAGTATGGGTTCATGGTATTGTAGAAGATCGCTAATCGAAATGCTAAAAACACTCCAGTCCAGACGCCTCATATAGTAGCGTTCCATCGTAAAGAGCCGTTTCGAATGTATCACCGAATCAGAACCCTATCATACGCAATGCCCTTGACACTGCCACCAGTCATCGAAGTCTTAACATTCCGTCTAAAATTCTCTCGATTTGTCCGTAAATCTTCAGCCGCCTCTTTGTTCAAAGGATCCGACGCGTTAGGTTCAAGGAAAAGAAACTGCATCTTCTGTCAGCAGTTGCCTGCAGCCTAGCACGGTAGTCAACTTACCTGCATGCCAACAACCACAGCGTTCAAGTTCAACACCGGCTTCCAGTCTTCACGTAGAATGTTCAAACATACATTGCCCTCCAGATCAATGTTCGGGTGATAGATCTTCTGCGTACATTTGACTTTCGGCGGATCGTGAGGATAGTTGCTCGAGATAGCGAATGTGAATTTGAAGCTGCCGCCCTTATACATACCCTCGTCTGGGTCAATCGTTAATGTAAAATTGAGAATGTCATCTGGGTTGTCGAAATCTGTTCGCATCGTCTGGCCTAGCGAGAGTTCACTGAGATCTGTTCACAGTCAGTACAGCGGTCATGTTTTGGTTGAAGCAATGCGAAGAGCGTATGTATTACCTTTTTGGACTCGCAGCTGAGCGGCTGTAACTTTCTTCTTCTTCTGGCCTTGTCCTTCTGCTTGCGCATCCTTTTGCTGCTGCTGTTTCATACTCCATACTTTCAACATCTTGCTAGGTGACCGAGAAAGTAACGCTAGAATAGGCAGCTGTAAAGTGTATCCCTCAAGATCTATGGGTTAAAGGAACGAGTTCAGGTTTGCAAAGTGGTCAAGCATGCAAATATCCTGGAGAGCACTGGTCGACCTATTGAGGTAACCGCAGGCGTGCCGATAGTAGAGAGATCCACATGCGTCACTCCGGTCAGATGTGTGCTGCCTGAATGTTGTTTGCCTCGCTCACTTAGTATACTGTAGTGCAGTACACTTCTAGTATTAAACCGAGCTACTCTTATCGCAAAACAGAATAATTCATCCAGACTGTGACTACAATCAGCGTATCATAATACCGCCAACAAGCTCATGTCACATTCATCGCTATGATCGCTGTAAAGTGTATCGGAAAATGTCCTAGTCGCTCAAATTGATACCCACAAAATTCTCAGTCTTGGTCCTCACGACGCCGAATGGCTTCACTGCTAAATTTCCAAATCGCTTGCACCGATTGCTCACATCTAGCCATACATCCACTTTCATCCTTTGGCTTGCTCATCTCCTGGCGAAACAACAAAGTAGACCTGTTTTGCCTAAGAACCAACAACATCCTATAAATCGTACAAGTGATAATGCCGCTGTGATATATAACAGAACTGAGAAGAAGCGACTGGATCGAGCCGTTGCGGTGGTCTAGCAGTACGTTAGCATCTAGTCAAGGAGCTTGTGAGAATAGAGCAACTTACCTCAAACCCGAACGTGGATAAACCATTACTAGTAATACCCGCTGCCAAAAGAGCATTGGTGAAAATCCAGGTAGACACTAATCGAGTTCGGAAGTTCTTGTACGAATCTTCCACGTTCTTCTCGTTTTTCTCCGGTGGCGGATTGTAGGGTGCAAGAGCTCGTCGCACAGTCGCCTCAAACTGTGCATCAATATCTGCTTGGGGCTTGTCGATCTCCTCAATGACCGCAACCTTGCCGCCATCTTTCTTGGTTTGAGCTGACGGGAGAACATCTGCTTTGTCTGATCCTTTCGTACCCCACGAAACATCATGCCAGTTGCTGAATGCGTAGATCATCAGAATATTGATAAATGATGGCATCAGCAAAAGGTACTGCAGAAACGAAGTGAACATATGCCATGGATCCAAGTACATGAACGAGGCAACGAAGTAAAGGCCGAATGTCGCTGCAAGTGCAATGACCAATATGCCAGGTCCGGTTGAAGCGAAGAAGGAATCCACGAATTCTTTTGCGCCTTCGTTCATGATGATGTGTGTACCATACTTACTAGTGAATCCTCGATACACAAGTGCAAATGCGTCCACTATCACATATGCCTGAATTATACCGAAGACCACGAAAGACACCATGTATGCGACTCGGGATCCTTTGGGTCTGTTACCAAGTGCCAAAATGAACTGGAGTAGAAGGAAAGCCAGATAGCCGTACTGCAGAAGAGTGTTGACAATAGGTGTGACGGTGTTGCCAAATGGAAAAACCGCTTGTTGTTGAGCCGCGTTCGCACCAGAGGGTGGTTGACCCACGAGATCCATAATGACTTTGGTAGTCAACCAGTAAGATGCCAGAGCGAACCAGGACATGAGCACCGAGACCATGTTGTAGATCAGTTGGACGTGAAAGAAGAACATTCGGATAATGTTGTGTCCGGACTTGTACATTCTGCCGAAGTGCATCAAGGAGTAGAGAGACGCAGCGAAGGAGCCGTTGAGCCAACGTCGTCGCTGACCAATGAATTCTGGTGCGCCCTCTGGTACGTCGGTCTCGCCCTTGGCTGCTTTGACGTAGGTCAGGTGCCACTTAGAACCAGCTTTAGCGACCAATTCAAAACAGAGGATACGATCCTCGGCCAAGAACATGTTTTTCTTGAAGATGTTCATGCCCTCGATACCCTTCTTGCCAAGTCTTGCGGAAAGAGTGTGGTCGCCGTGGAAGTACTGTTCCAGTGGTCGGCCCATAATTGCGCGAAATCTGTAGGCCGAAAAAGCACCAGGCAAGACGGAGACGTATCCGAAAGAACTCTCCAGAGGCTTGTCGAGGATGTTACTGATTTTGTACTCGAAGTTTTGTGCAGCAACCAATGGGTTTAACAATTTTTTCCAGCCATGACCCAACATAGCATGAATTTCACCGCATGCACCACCAAGGTCCTTATCATTGTAAAATGCTTCCCAGAGCGCAAGGAGCGATTTGGGGCCGGGTTTGGTACCGGCATCGAGCAGAATGCAGACCTCAGGATTGAGAATACGTCCGAAAGCGTTGAATAGCCATCGATGTGAATTGATTTTCTTACTATTCTTTTGCTTCAAGCAGAAAATCATTTGCACTGGAGGTAGGTCGGTAGCGTCATTGTTGGTCGGTCGAATTAATTGCTGGTTTGGGGTCACTGACAACTGTGTGGTGTATTCGAAAATATGCACGACTGTGTCTTTCCCGTCCACATCTTTCTTCATCACACCATCCTGGAATATACCGATCGTTGCAAGGACATCTAGGGTTTCTTTATCACAGGGATCAATACCGTCGAACACCAAACAGACGACGATTTTCTGCCAGGCAGGGCCACCTTTGTTCCAGAACTCGGTCTTCTTGATATTGACAATATCTCGAATGTTCTGCATGACACCGTGCAGTGT